>ENA-OQJH01001107-OQJH01001107.1-human-gut-metagenome-genome-assembly--contig:-NODE-1107-length-12183-cov-1.388769_pt1 | contig 12183 bp, 18 predicted proteins | sample MGYA00242597_ERZ504763 | MGnify/ENA primary metagenome ERZ504763 (study PRJEB26092, sample SAMD00036359) | human gut metagenome | host: Homo sapiens | study: EMG produced TPA metagenomics assembly of... | reverse complement strand
ATTCTATATTATCCCTTGTGTTAATTCATTTCTCTATTCTTTCAAGTCGATATAATAGTTATATGATTTCAAAAAAAAGGAGGATGAGAGAATGGAGAATTTAAATAAGTTAATGGGTGAGCGAATCGCTAAACTCGTAAGGAAATCATATGACTCAGGCAATGCTTGCGGAAAAGTTAAATATTTCCGTCAGACATTGTAGTGCGATCGAATGTGGTAATGCCCGCTTATCTATCGAAAAGCTTATTGAAGTTGCCGATTTATTCCATGTCACCCTTGACTATCTTATTCTTGGTCGCCGTTCTTCCAATAAATATATTGACTTGTTTCCGGATTCTTTGATTCATTCTTTGCAGTCTGGAACAGATGCAGAATTAGATTTATTTAAGCAGTATATACAGATGTTCCATAAAATCTACTCTTCAAAAAAGAGTCTAAATAAACGAAGAAACATCTTGCTTTCTTCCGTTTTTTATTACATATGAATTACCAAATATCTATCCTGCTACCTCTGCCTCTCCTTTGTCTCCATAATAATACACACTATTTGAAAGAAGGTATTCCGCTGGCATGTCTTTATTAGATTCAATTAATTGCTTTTTTCATCTCCTCCACTTCATTCTGCCTGACTTTCGGGAACTATCATTAACTCAAAAATTGAAACAGGCAGCATATAAAATGACTCTCCAATCTTTTTCTTTGCTTCATCTAAGACACTCTTTTGTAATAAGGCTAATGCTCCTTGATTTTTCTGCAAAACATCTTCCAAGTCATAAGTGAATTTTCTTCCTCTGTCACGATCAGCATCAAAAACAGGCTTTCTTTTCCCATGTTTTCTAAAACCTGTTTCCATATTACTTCCGGCTCTACCGACCAGATTTTAAAAATGTCCTTTGTTACCGCAGTCCCTCGATGTGACGGAGCCTCTTTGTAATCTGGCTGTGTATCTATGTAATACACGACCGCTAAATCAAGAAATGGAACATAGTATTTATGCTCCAAGTACTGCTCGTTCCATTCTTTGTTTACCATCTCTACATAGAGCCGGTCTTTAATCCGCTCATAACTCCATATATCCTGCTGACTTAATAACGAAATGTTCCCCGCTGTCCTGCGGTACTCTTTTAAAACCTGCTCGCTAATCTCCTGCACACTGATTCCTGCACACTGATTCCTGCCTGAAAATCTTCATAGCACCTGTCTAAAGAAACAACAGGCGATAACTCCTCTTCCAGCTTTTCAATAACCAATCCTTCATAAGATACACCGTTATTCTTCCAGACACGCTTCTGTTTCATTTCAAATTCTTTACCTAACTGGCACGATAATTCATAGAATAGCTCTTCAATAAACCTGTTTTTCTCCATGACAATCTCCTTTCTTATGCTGCTCTTGTATCTGTATTCTTTAACGCACTCATTATCCTCTTATAATCCCTCTCTGTTAAATTCGCCAAGGATAACATGAAAGCGTTCTACAATCTGCTGTTCTGTCACACCGGTACGTTTCATTTCATCATACAGTTTTCCCATACGATAATCGGAAAGCTGGTTTTTATTTGCCGTTTGAGAAGTCTGTTTAGAAACTTTATTTCCCATGTTAAACTGACATACAATCTCATTCTTTTGATTGCGGATTTCCAGACTTTTAATGACTTTCCCATTTTCATCATAGGAAATGTATGACACATTAAAAGAATCTCTTACTTTTAACTTTCCATTGCCCTCTGCAATACTTACTTTGTCTGACGGAATCCAGATAAACGGGGCAGTATAAGTTCCCTGCCTATGCCGATATTAAAACAGGCACGTTTAAAAGAATCTGATGCTGCTCCTTTTACTGCTTCTGTGTAAGACTCCACTCCCACATCCTGTTTAGAAATCCATTCTCCATTCTCGTCTTTGATGCTAACCGTACAAAATAATGCCCCGTTTATCAGTTCATGCTTCCGTTGCCAACCCGCGATTCCGAATGTTTCATCTAATATATTCATATCACAGCGTGCATCCTTGTACAGTAATAATGATATACCGTTTTTCCTAACAACACCTACACGAACTTCAATCTCATCTGCTCTTAATTCCCGAATCTTCTTCATTTTATACCTCCCAAAAGAGAGGATACCCTTATGGATACCCTCTCACTGTCTTTTGCCATCATGCTACTGAAAATTTACGGTAACTTACTTCTTTTTGCAGGCATCGTAAACCTCTTTATGCTCTTTCTTGAGTTTATTAGAATCAATCCTTGTCTTGGACTATTGGTTTCCATTTTACGATATGTCCTCCTACTCTGCCGGCTTCATTTTCTGCCAATGCAGATTTTAACTGATTTTCAACAAGCCGTTTCTGCTCTGTTAATGAATCTAACTCTATTTTTATCTGCTCATATTTTTCGATAGCTGAAAGCATCTGTTCATCCAGATCAATAACAGAACCGACCTTCGCATTATTGTATTTTGCCCCCAGATAAAGGCTTGTAGCCTTAGAAGCATCCACATCTGGTTCTTCCCCTCCCCGGACACAATGCCAGAAGTGGGATTCCATGCTTACCAGCATCTTGATAAGCTGTTCATCCCGGTATACTTCCGTCCAATAGAATTTATTTCCGCCGACCAGAACCGCAATATACGCTTTTTGAAAACCTGTAACAGCCATGTAGTGCTGAACCTGCAACTGATAGACTTTAGGAATTTCTCCATTCTTCCAATCATTATTTTTAAATTCAATAGCCGTTTTAGCTTCAAATATCGAATAAGTACTATCCAATTCACTGATAATGCCGTCAACATCTGCAATCATAAAAGGATATTCTTTGCTTCTAAGAATGGAATTTTTCTTTCTTACCATTAAGCCTGTACGCTGGATGAACTCCTTTCTTACGACATCTTCAAGAACCTTACCGAAATGCGTTACTTCGGATTCTTCTTCTCTAACTGGAATCTCCCACGTTTCTCCTGCCATAACTCAAAGATGCTGCGGTAAGGATTACATCCGGCAATGATACCTGCATCACTGCCGCCGATTCCAAGCGTTCTTATTTTCAGCCATTCTTCTGTTGATAAGTTTTTCGTGGAACACACAATATCGTATTTCATTTTTAACTGCCCCTTCCTTTATGCTGCAATGGTAATACCGTTTTCTTATCGTAATAATATACGCTATAACTTAAAATATCCTTTTCGGATACAACGGTTCCATTAACATCCCGGACCATTTCTTTCAGTTCATCGACTCCGCCTTCCAGTTCACTTGCTCTTACAAGAAGAACCTCATTTACAGAAGATGGAAGGATATATAAATCATCTTCTAATGCCTCGGCAATGGCTCCAACTACTTCTGGACTCATAAAATAGATCGCTCCATCCACTTCCTTTTGATTGGTAAGGATATATGTTGTTACTTCATCTTCTCCCAGTGTAAGCTTTCCGCCAATACTCATTTCTACATATTGCCCTAAATTCATTAATTTAGGTGGGAAGAGTCTTAATGTATTTGCCAATGCCGCAGCATAAATTCTTCTTCGGTCATACCTAAGATTCAGCAGCCCTTTTTGATAATACCATTGAAGACATTCCTTCTTTATCCATTTTCAGAACAACTCTTACGACTGCGGAAAGATCTAAAAATTCTTTTGATATGGACTGCTCAATTAATGACTCATTTCTTTCTGTATTAACCAGCTTTACAAATAAACTCTTTTTTGCAATTTTCTTTAATACTTCCTGTTCTAATGTTTTCATTATCTTTCCTCACCTTTCTTTTCTTCTGTTTTCTCTGACTTGTTCCATAACTGCTTTAAGTATTCAAATAAATCGGCTACCCCTAATAACTTTTCTAAGAGTACTGGGTCAAATTTCTTTAAAATGATACAGAAAATTTCATAGACCGGATGTCCTGTGTTTTCTGTATCTCCAGTATCACAGCCGGTTGTAGTGGCTGCAAAACTATTTGATTGTCTGTACTTTTCATCTCTGAAAGAATTTTCCCTTCAACTACATCTTTACTGGATTCAACTGTATCCCCTCCTTTATGCCGATAACACCATCTGATATGTCTTATCTAAGACTGGCAGACCGTCAATCGTTTCCTGAATAAATTCTCATTATAGTTCTTTGTCTGACGTAATGGTTTACATGATAAGCCATATCGGATACCGCATTAATGAAACGATACCCATTCTTTCCTACTCCCTGCAGATCAGGTGCATCAAAGTAGCACATCTTTAAAGTTTCCTGCTGTTTCAGATTATTTTTCTTCTGCATCTCGCTTAAATCCTCACTGACTGGATACAGAGAATCAATCATAGCAAGTACTTTCTTATCCGTAAGCTTCTTAGCCTGTAATTCATTAATAGAGCGTCCTAATTGTGACATATAGGCATTGGCAAGCTGCAGGGTTTCTCTTGCTTCATCCATGCGATTCATTACATTGCCTGTATGTCTTGCGGACCATACACGACTTGCGCCTTTTAATGCGAGATTTAACGTGTTCTGACATACGACACGCACAGGTGTCATAGCGACACGGATTGCACCTGAACCATCGTGAGAATTGCAAAACACCAAATACGGTTCAATAGCATCTCCAGATATAATGTATTTCTCTGGAAGTTTTGCAAGCATCCAGACGATTTTCCCTCCGGCAAGACTTCCGGCAGTTTCGTACTTTACCCCTTCTCCCAGCAATCCATCTGTAAAAGCGAAAGCTTCTTCATTCTGGACAATCTTATATCTGTCACCTACGATTCCTAATACGCTACGGTCAATATCTCGAATATTGGCTTTATATCCTGGAATTCTTTCTCCTGATGCCGCATATACATCGGTCTGCTCTACTTCCAGTCGAGTCCTGCCTGAATCAATGCTTCTTTAGACCCTAGTACTTCTTCTACTCTGACTCCTATCCATGCCAGGGTGCCGTTCTTGTATAAAACATACTTCTACATTTGCTGCCATCTTATTTTCCTCCTTTTCTTGTAATGACAATAATGATAGTTACGATTGATTTAATAATTCCCATTGGATATATCCTCCTTATGGTAATGGAATGTTACTCTTGTTACAGGAAGATGGTGTATCATTATGATTTGAGAATTTACGGTAGAAAGTTAAATAATTAAAATCCAACTTTAATGGAGTTGCTATGGAAAATAAAAAAAAGTCGAAAAAGGGAAGGATGAATCAATCCTCATCCTTCCCTGTAATGTAATTAAAAATCAGTTTTCTTATGCTATCATCTGTCCAACCTGCTATGATAATTTTAATTGCATAATCTACTTTTAACAAATTCCGTCTTTTATTTCTCTTTTATATTTATAATACGTTCCTCGTGCAATTCCAATAAGCTGTATACACTCTTTATCACTCAGCATCCCATCAAAATCTCTGCTATATTTCTGAATCTTTTCCTTACATTCGATGGATCTCTTTGTAACAAGCTTTGTTCCCGATGCTAAACCTATGTGCTTGCCATTTATCCGGGCTGTCTCAATTCCTTCCTTTGTTCTTTGCCGCAAATCCGTAACTTCCTTTTGTGACTGTAAGAACGCAAGCCTTATCTGCTCTTTTGCTAATGACATCAGATATTTATTAACTCCTTCTAAAATATAATCCACATTTGTTCCTGTAAGCGGAATCCCATTATGCAGAGCCGCTTTTATATGTCATTGTATCAATGTGATGCTCTTTTAAGAAAATAAGCTCTATTCCTTTCTTATATAAATCTTGATATACTTGAAACCCTTCTTCTGCATCACGACTCATTCTTGATACTGAGTCAAACACTACGGTATCCCCCGCCTTTAATTGCTTTATCAGTTATTTAATTCCTTTCTGCCTTGAAACTTTGTTCCTGTATACACTTCTTTTATAATGACCGCTTCGGGATACTCTTTTTGAATATTCCGAATCTGTCTCTCCATGTTTTGTTTCTTAGTTGAAATTCGCACATACCCATAAATCTTTCCCATGATTCTTTTCCTTTCCATATCACAAAAAACGACCGTTAGATTTGACACTCACTTTTATATGATTTGCCAAACCCAACGGTCCACTTTTTGACACTATTTCGTTATAGGTTTCTTTTGATACTACTGCCCTATTCTATTTCTTACAGAAAAACGTCAGCAATTTCTTTTTTCGTCAGATTATCTTCATTCTTTGCTCACAACCTGTTCACAAATTTCCAGTATCATAAAACCATCAAAAACAACAACAGATTTTTGATAGATTTTTTTCATACTTTCCTCTCTTTTGAAGCCGGCTTTATGTCGGTTTCTTTTTTAATCTATCATCCTGATACGCTCCTGCAATCCCCCTTTCTTTTTACCACAATGAAAAAAGTCTCATGCATAAATGCATGATGTAAGATTATAATGTATACAAGCTTATAATATATCACTGAATTTATTTACTTTCGCTAAAAAGAGGATATTTCCTATGTTCCAATGACACCTCAGATATATCCCAAGCCTGAGAGTATTACACTATACACTTAATATTTTTAAATTTAGTCATTACATTGTTGGAATTTATTTACATTTTCTTGAGATTAAGTATAGCGAATTAAAGATAATTATGTTAACATAGACTTACATAATATCAGTATATCGGAGGTGATTGTAATTTTAAAACAAACAAATATTGCACATACTATTGATTTAACCGCAGACAGAGCCAAGTATGATGAATGTGCAAAAAAACTATTAACTTATAACGCTGTTATTGCATGGATACTAAAATCCTGTACAAAAGAATTCTCGCAATATAGTGTTCAATTTATATGCGATAACTGCTTAACAGGAGACATTGAAATATCACAACGCTCTGTACATCAAGATTACCTCGATAAAAACACTCGATTAAATGGCAACCAACGAATTGACGGACTTAACACCGAAGCAAACTCTATCAATGAACAGACTGTATACTATGATATTCGTTTCAAAGCCTGTCTACCAGACAGTGATGAGCCTGTACAACTCATTATAAATCTTGAAATCCAATTAAATGATACACCGGGTTATCCATTAGTAACACGAGGATTTTATTATTGTGCTCGAATGATTTCTGAACAATACGGAACAGTGTTTACTGATGAACATTATGAGAAAATTCAAAAAGTATATAGTATATGGATATGTCCTGACCCAGCAAAGAAGCGGAAAAATGGTATTTTTAAATATCATACTGTTGAAGATACCATACATGGCACTCCCTACACTTCCCCTGAAAGTTATGATTTAATGGAAGTTGTTATTTTAAATCTTGGTGATGCTGATAAAGAAAGTGATTTGGAGATTCTTGATTTACTAAATGTACTCTTCTCACCCTCTACATCTCCAGAAGAAAAAAAGCAGCGTCTAAACGATGATTTTCATATTGCAATGACAGAAGAATTTGAAAGCGAGGTGCAAAATATGTGTAATCTTAGTAATGGTCTTGTAGCGTTAGGCGAAGATAAAAAAAGCTATTCCCTTGCTCAGATGATGATTGAAAATGAAGAACCTTTAGACAAAATTATTTTATATACAGGCTATTCTGTTGAAAAGTTAAAAGACATCGCCAACACAATGGGAAAATTATTACCAGAAAAATAATCACAAAAACTCTTCGGTCATATTTCCGGGGAGTTTTGTGATTTTACTTTCTTTTGAAGCCGGCTTTATGTCGGTTTCTTTTTTATCTATTAGATTGAAACGGATTACTCAAACTCCTTTGCAGACTACGTTTTATAGCACGCAAGGTGCAGAAGCGATACCGCAGTACCGCCCACTACTTTTAATATGGAATTTTGATAGTAACCTGTGCGCCGCCAGTCTTTTTAGAATTGCTTAAAACAAGCTGCCCGCCATGTTGCTTGATAATGCTGCTTGTGATATAAAGTCCCATACCAAAGTGCATATTAGAAGTACGGCTTTTGTCGCCCATGAAAAACTGTTCCTGTGCATGATGTAGGGCCTCCGGTGTGAAGCCGCCTCCCTCGTCCGTTATAGATATATGCAAAAAGCAGTCCGTTTTTTGCACCGTTACATAAATTGTCCCCTGTGGTGGAGAATGGTCTAACGCATTGCTTATCACGTTCATAATTGCCCGTTCCAACAGCAGCTTATCCGCCTTGAGTGTGCCCAGGTTAGCCCCCGTTTCCAGTTGCAGACAAATTCCTTTGGTAAGGCATAAAGAGCTTGCCTGCGCTTTAATCTGGCCCATGTAATCAGCTATATCAAATTTCTCCAAATGAAGCTGATACCCGGCGATTGTCCGGGAAATGTCAATTAACGCTTTAATATAAATGCCTATCTGTTCGGAGCTTTCAGTGATGTAACCCGCATATAGACGTTGTTCGTCGTCAAGCTCCGTTTCATTTATCAAATCAATATTTCCTTGAATGACGGTCAAAGGTGTTTTCAAATCGTGAGCGAGTGCTGCAATCTGTTCTCTCTGTAACTGTTCCGCGTTCCATTGCTTCTCTAAAGATATTTTCAGATTATCTTTCATATTTGCAAAAGAACAAAGTACATCCTCAAATTCTTTGATTTTTGAATGTCTCACTTCAAAATCAAGATTTTGTTCTGCCACCTGCCTTGTCGCTTCAAAAAGTGGGGAGAGCTGCGTCCTCATATTTTTTGCAAACTTCGCTGTCAATATCACGCATACTGCAATACAGTTGATTGCTATAAAAATATAAAGTAGAATTTCCGGTGAGGGAAAATGATCATAAAGCCATTCATTTGTAAACTGTGAACCTATGTAATATTGCAGCACTACATATTCATTTTTGCGGGTCACAAACAAATACTGTTTGTTGAGATTTGTATTTCTCTTCCCGGATATTGCGTATTCCATAGCCCGGTCCAATCGTCGCCCTTTAAGGTCGTTTCCGTCACTTGATAGTTTTATCCAGCACCAAATATTTACAGCCCATAGGAAGCTGCACATCTGCCAAATCCGGCGTTGCGGCAATAACAGGAGCAAGGTTTTTTGTGCTGCGTTCTGAATAATCCGCATAGGTAATAAGCCTGTACTGGTTCCAGCTAAAATAAGACTGAATGGTATTGCCACCGCACCTATTAGTCCAATCAGCAGCATACATAAGAATTTCCAAAAAGACGCTTTCAGTGATGTTGTTTTTTTATTCCCATTTATACCCAATCCCCCAGACTGTCGCTATTGGCTGAATATCCAGTTTGTTCAATTTTGACCCGGATATTCTTGATATGAGTAGAAATTGTAGAATTATCACTGTCGCCCTCTAAGCTGAAAACAGCTTCGTAAATTTGTTCTTTTGAAAATACCTGTCCTTTATTCCTTGCAAGATATTCACAAATCAGATATTCGCTTTTCGTTAAGGCAACAGGCGTGTTATCTACCGTAATTCTTTTGCAGATAAATCAATTTTTATGCGGTTAAAGGTAAGTGCGGTATGTCGTTCCCTACGTTCACGCCGTAAGTGGGCGTTTACTCTCGCCCGCAATTCTGCAATGCGAAATGGTTTTGTCAGATAGTCGTCTGCTCCCAGAGCAAGCCCAAATGTGATGTCATGCTCCATTGTCTTTGCTGTCAGAAAAAGAATAGGACAGTCTACAAGGGAACGAATTTTATCACAATAAGAAAAGCCGTCTACATCTGGCATCATAATATCCAGTATAATCAAGTCATATCTGTTCAGCTTATCAAGCGGTACTTGTGCGGCAGAGGTATAAGCGGTCACGAAATGTCCGTCCTTTTGCAGCCCGTTTTTGACAAGCTCTAAAATAGCTCGTTCATCATCAATCATAAGGATCGCCGCCATATTGTTGCCTCCTTTCGTTGTCCTTTTTAGTATAGCACAAGCTACAAGGGCAGGAAAGCTGTCATTGTAGCTTTGCAATATAGTAGTTATTATTTACCTCGACCGCAACCGCTTCCGCTTTATCGGTTCCGTAAATCTCATAGACATCTGTGTAAAACCAACACTCTCGCCCCTGTCCGGCATTTTCCCCGTACCAGTCAATCTTGCTTAAATCTTCTTTTGACAAAGGGATTTTCGTTTCTGTATCGAATGTAACACTTTCAGCAAGAATATCAATGCAGCTGCCTAATTCATCATCTGATACCATATCAGACGTTACTTGATAAACCGCCCCGCCCCAAAGAAGCTGTGTCGCATTTTCTGGATTGACTTCAAAGCTGTCATTTATAGATTCTTCTGTTTTCTTAAAATCAAAAACAGTATCGCTATCTTTGACATTTTTGCTGATAACAGCTTTATGATACCCTCCGTTTACATCTACAATAAGATAATCGTCTGAGTTAGGAGCCGCATATACATTGAGAAAAGGAATAATGTAAGCGGCTTCTGGTGCTTTCTCCGCCAAATCCGCTAAGGATTGAAAAGTCACCGTTTCAACATTTTCTTGCAGCAATATTTTTCCGTTCTCGTCTATGGCAGCCAGCTGCCGGATATATCCAATCCATTCTCCAAGCCCGCCATTTGATACGGTATCTGCCAAAATGGTGTAATCGTTACCTTTATAGGAAAAACGTGTTACATTTTCCGTATTCAAATAGCATTGTTCCTTGTCACTGGAATATTCTTCGATTCTGTCCTGTAAAGTACAGCCTGAAAGAGAAAAGCATACAACAAAAGCAAACAGCAAAACGATAACCATTTTTCTATTTTTATTCATAATTTTTCCGTCCTTCCCAATGAGAAAACCATAATAAGGTCAGCAACAAGCCACCTGTCGTTAATGCTGCAATCCATATTTTTTCCTTTCCATAGTTGAAAATTTGTCGGCTCAAAATATCCTGTACCCAATTCATAGACCATGCAAAGGGGATATACCGGGCTACACCTTTCAGCTCAATATTGCTATATAAGATACATTGCAGACTTTCAAACACGCCCCAAAACAGGGATAACCCTAATCCAAATTTGAAGCTAAGGAACAGGTGCAAGATGTATATTATCAAATTACAAAAGGCCATCCCGGCGGCGGCTCCAATGAGCATTCCGAGCTGCACTGTATCAGCCATTCCCAAAAGATGTATGCCAATCACAAATAACAGGAACAGAAAGAACAATGCAAATACCCCCGAACCATAAAGATAAGTTAATTTTGCAAGCATATTTTTGTGTCTGTTTGGTACAGCAAGCAGCGTTTGGAAGTGTGAAGCCTTTTCTTCCAGTGCAACGTTCAGACCAACAATAACGCTTATCAACAACGGAAAAAACGTTGTAGTAATTTCCAATATCATTTTGAGCTTTTTACTGTCTGCGGTGCTGGCATACAGGGAATAGTAAGCAAGAAATAACAATGCCCCCATAACGGGTACACAAAAATGAATAGCCCAAAACGATGTATGCTTCGTTTTTCCTGTTCAGAACGAAGCACATAAATAAAACCCATTTCTGTCTACCTCCCTTTGGAAAATTCTTTGCGTCGGCATAGGATAAAATAAGAAACAAGAGTATTGACAACGAAATGGAAATCATAATGGCTATAGAAAATCCACAATTCCCCGCATAAGTTCCATTCATTTCAATTCCCATAAGTGGCTCTGCCAGTTTTGCTGCCCAACAATACGGTACAAACCACCATGCTACTGTATTTCCTAATGCGGTAGCAGTAGATAGGACAATCCCAAGTATTGTATTTAACACAATCGGCACAAACATTCCCGTTTTGCGTGCTAAGTACAGACACAAAGGGATTTGCCAGACAGACGCAAGGATAATTCCGATACTTCCTGTAATGCTGTGTAAAAGAGAATATACTGCCGTTGCCGGAGCAATGATATTACTGATAGAAATAAGCAATGCTAAAAATATCGCTGAAACAAGCAGTTTTTCGACTAAGATAATGCCCTTAGCAAATTCAAATCTCGAAAGGTTTACAGGCATAGAAAATACCGAATAGTATTTCCCTGCGTTTTCTTCTTTTCTGTGTGACAAAGAACACAAAATTGCGATTGCTCCAGGAAGCAGGAACGCATACCACCAGTAAAGCGTCATGTACTGATACCCCATATATCCACCCATAATCCATGCAAAAATAGCCGTAATTAGCGGAACAATGAAAATCAGTTTGATTCGATATTGTCCTCTTAGTAATTTCAAATGTTCTGATTTAGATAGTTCCATCGCCTTAACCCTCCCTGTGACTTGCTTTTTACAATCGATCCATAAAAGCTGTTCCAAA
>ENA-OQJH01001106-OQJH01001106.1-human-gut-metagenome-genome-assembly--contig:-NODE-1106-length-12207-cov-1.549586_pt1 | contig 12207 bp, 14 predicted proteins | sample MGYA00242597_ERZ504763 | MGnify/ENA primary metagenome ERZ504763 (study PRJEB26092, sample SAMD00036359) | human gut metagenome | host: Homo sapiens | study: EMG produced TPA metagenomics assembly of... | reverse complement strand
CTATAAGGGCCATATTGTTCTTGGGTATTGGAACGTGCTGCCCAGTAACGTCCGGAGTAACCTATTGTAGCATAAAAACGATTCTCTCGGTTCAGATACATACCGTATACTCCCATCGGAATAGTGTAGCCGGAGAACTCCTCTGCACTGGTGGAAAAGTAATCATCGGTCACTGTACCGTTTGCTACATGATATGGATATTCTTTACTTGCATCATTTTTATCTCGTCCATCCACCATATAATAAGCGTCTACCAGTTTTTGAGTAACGCAGAGGTTGTTCCATCCCCCCATTGCTTTTTCCGTCGGGAAACTGCATTGTGTCATGTTTGCCATAGCATCCGACTGTCTACCCCAGATAAATTCTGGATTTTTACTGCCTATCGTTTCTCCGGTGAACATTTCTGAATAGGAACGATAATAGTCGATATTCTGAAAATCGGGGTCAGTGATTGTCACGGAAGCCGGCAATACTCGGGGAGCATGCTGGGATCGATGGGAGAAGTATGCAATTTGTATTTGTTCATCTCAATGACACGTTTACATGCTGCAGCTGCTACTGCCCAGCGTGTTTCATCGTAGTTCTGATTCACATAGTTGGCTCCGTCCACTGTCCGCTTCCAGTTGCCGAAAGCTGTGCGTGCGGCCTGTCCGCCATTATATAACGGACTTGCTTGTTGCAACCGCAGACGAGCTATCAACGCAAAAGCAGCACCACGTGAAGGACGTCCAAAAAAAGTCGGATTTAAGTCTATAGGCATATATTTGGCAGCAAGTTCCAGTTCATTACAACAGTAATCCACACATTCGTCATAAGTCGAACGGGAATAATTGTAAGTTTCAGGTAATTCATTATTGGGTAAGATATCATCACCGAGTATAATGCACGGACCATAAGACTGGATCAGATTGTAATAAGCATAACCACGCATCATGTGGGTGTAGCCAGTGATTTCCTCATCTTGTATTGTATTCATGTGAGCCTCTCCTTTGCGTGCCAGTATGTAGTTACATTTACGGATCACTTTATACATGGACGACCATATATTCATGCTATAGTTACCGATGTTATCGGCATTAATAGTTCCCAGAATGTAGGAGAGTCCGCGAAGGCCATGCTCCGGATTCTGACTTGAGAAAGCTTCATCCGTAGCCATCGGACCGGGAGTGACCGGATCGGTAGGATGCGGCTCTCGTCGGGGAACTGATCTGATGTTCCCCACATATATTGTACCAGATACTCGTATTTAGTAAAGATACTGTCAAACTTCATTGTATCGTCAAAATAGTCGTCGACTCTTAAAAAATTGCATGAGGTGAATCCTCCGGTCGTAAGTATCCCAAGAAATACGATGAATAGGTTTATTGATCGGTGTAATATATACTTTTTCATAATTTTGTTATTTAATGATCATGTTTAGAAATGAACGATTGCCTGGAAACTAACGCGGCCCGGAATCGGATAAGCACGTCCATTACTTGTGGCGAGTCCGGATCGAATAATTTAACGCTGTCCCAAGTGTGCAAATCGTTTGCTACTACAGCGAGATCGATCGAATTTATTCCAATACTTTTTAATAAATTACAGTTACAGTTATAGTTCAGGCTGATTTCATCGAGCCGTAAATATTTGCGATTGCCTTTCCAGAATGTAGATGCCTGCGCATTGTTCTGATTGCTACCGTAACTTAGCCGCGGGAACATGGCATTGGGATTTTCTCTCATACTGGCTGGTATGCTGGGATCGTCATAATCGGCCGGAATCCAACGGTTGGCAGGATTGGCTGCAATAGTGAGTACATTGCCCAGTTTACCATCATAGAAAGGAATATATCCCACATTATTGCTTCCCCATGTCCATATTTTGTAATAGTCTGTATTACCTATTCCACTGAAACGTACGCCCAATGTCAGCTTTTTCCATCGAAATTCTCCTCCGAAACCATACATCAGACGCGGGTAATCCTGATAGCTGACTGGTACCTGGTCGTCACTGTTAACAACACCGTCACCGTTTACATCCTTATATTTGATATCTCCCGGCAGGTAACTTCCGAAATCTTGTTTCGGGCTATTGTTGATCTCTTCTTGGTCCTTGAAAAGTCCTAAAGCGATATAACCTTTCATGTAGCCATTAGGGCGTCCTGTTGCTGATGTATATTCATACTTGGTATCTCCTTCCTCATAGTAGTTCACCTTATTGGTAGAGTATGTGAAATTAGCACGAAGCGTGAATTCCATGTCTTTATTGATGCGTTGGTTGAAGGTGATATTGCCGTCGCTACCCCAGCTTACCATACTGCCCACATTACCGAATGGCATATTTACGAGTCCTACAAAATCAGGAACTTGTTTGCGTTCTTGGAAAATTCCGTCGCGAGTATCCCGGAAGAAGTCTATTACAAACTCAAATTTATCGAATAATTTACCTTCCAGACCGACGTCAAACTTCTTTGCTTTTTCCCACTCCAGATTATCTGCCCCGATCGAGTTTTCCCAAATACCTCCCTTGGTATACTTCCAGTTTGTGGTAGCGGAACCATTTACATTTATGCTGGTCAGATATGGAAAACGCTTGTCGGTGATACGGTCGTTACCAACTAAACCGTATGAAGCGCGGATTTTAAAATAGTTCAACCATGGCATTTTATCTTTTGTCCATTGATAACTACTCGGTACCCATGCACCAGATATGGATGGAAAGAATCCGAACTGGCGTCCTGGCTGGAAATTCTCGGAACCTGTATAACCGAAGTTGCCGTCGACTATATATGTATCATTATAATTGTAGCCGACTTTAGCGGAAAGTCCTTGATAACGAACTGGAATAGCCGACATCGTGTCATTGGCATCAGTTGACCGCTTTTGATCACTCATTTCATAATGCGCCAGTGCCGTAAGCGTGTGTCCGTGTCCTAAATCATGTGCCCAGTTCATGGTAGCCTGAAGGAAGTATTTGCGGTATTGCATTTCCCATTTACTGTACTGGGTCGTTATGCGTTCGGTCTGGCGTTTTCCTGCGAGTTCTCCAGTTGCATTACGCTTATCATATGACCACAGTTCGGGGATGATGTAGCGTGTTTCATGAAAAGCGTTGTCGTTGGTATAGGCTCCTTGTATATTCAGCTTCAATCCTTTAATCAGCATACCCAGGTCCTGATCTAAACTTAATGTATAAGTAGAAGTGAATTCTTCTTCTTGTTTCAATCCTGTGTGGTTCAGAAGTACATAAGGGGACATTTCATCTGTCACTCCATTGGCTGAAGGAAGCATTCCGTTAGAGTAAACCACTGGTATGGTAACCGGAGTCAGTTTGCTGCAAGCAGACCAGATCAGATTAGTATCTGCGGCACCCGGCAGGTTTCTGATTGTCTTATTGGCATTGACACCAAAATATAATTTGGTAGTTTTAGTTAAATCTATATCAATATTAGCACGTAGCCCGAAGGTATTATATGCCAAACCTTTAAAATACTTACTGGATTTATCCTGTTGGTAAGCAGAAGTCTCGTTAGAACCATTTAAGCTGATAAAGTATCGTGCTATACTACCACCGCCCCGGGCACTCAAATAATAGGTTTGTTGCCAATAAGACCTTTTGAGAACTTCATCCTGCCAATTGACATCCGGATATAAATCCGTATCCAGGCCGTATTTAATGATATCCAGTTCCTGATTCGTATATTTAGGGTCATCGCCACGTACAACGAGTGCTTCATTCGCCAATTTTGCATAGTTATATCCGTCGCAATATTCCGGTAGGCGCTTTAGCATGAAATAGTAGCATTTGCACGTGCAGTAAAGCTTAACTTTTCTTGTTTTCCTCTTTTGGTGGTAACAAGTACTACGCCATTTGCCCCCCGTACTCCATACATGGCTGTTGCCGAAGCATCTTTTAATACGGAGAAACTTTCAATATCAGCCGGGTCTACATCATTCAGGCTACCTTCCAGACCGTCAATGAGGACAAGTGCTGATGCGTTTGCTCCAAATGTTCCGATACCGCGTATCCAGAAATCTGAGATATTTTTACCCGGTTCGCCACTGCCTTGTGTCGAGATAATACCGGCAACTCGTCCTCCCAGCATATTAGCCAGACTGGTGGCAGGAGTCTGTAATGTCGCTACGTCTACGGAAGTGACAGCACCTGTCGTTGTTATTTTACGAGTCTTGCTTCCATAAGCTTCTACTACCACTTCATCAAGTGCACTTACATCCGTACTAATTGGATAACCAGTTTTTTTTCAGTTTTTAATGCTAGATACTCGTGTCTGGTATATCCTATAAAACTGAACTGCACTTTATCTCCACGATCGACTTCAAAACAAATTTTCCATCCATATCGGTGTTCGTACCTATGCCTGTTTTATCTTTTACATATACGCTGACTCCCGGGACAGGCTGTCCTGTTTCATCTTGGACTATACCGGATATCTCAAACTTTTGCTGTGCTTGTGCCATTATGGTAATGGAGCAGAAAAACAGCATAAGATATATTCTATTTGTTATATAAGCTTTCATTTTTTTCTTCTTTAAACGATTACTACTCATCATTACATAAATGCCAGTTTCATTATTACTTTATTGCCTGCATCTGCAACGTAAATGTCATTTTCGGGAGTTATACAGATACCATAAGGTCTGTTCATTCTTGAAACTGTAGGATTTCCGGCAGCATATCCGGATTTCCCGCCTATTCCTGCTACGGTACTCATCAATTTTGTCTCCATATTGTACATACGTACACAGTTATTGTTGGCATCACAGATGTTATATCACCTTTTCTCCGGTTTCAGGGTCGTGCATTGACAAATCTGTTGAGGATTGTTCAATCTTGCCACAGAAACGTGTCCATCTTGATATGCTCCTGGTCCCTGTATGCCGCAGACATCTGTCTCAAAGCCGCTGTCTTCCGGATTCTTTGTCAAATCAATGCAGGTTATTTTGTTGTATTCATTCAAGGCACAGTAAATCTTGGTCGGGTCGTCGGGGTCTGTAGCCAGACATGCATCTGATTTGGCAAAAGTGGTGACATAATCGTAGACACGATCTTCAAGTTTGAAACGGAAGAATTGACCTTGCCACGTCCGGCAATAGATAAAACTTTCGCCATTAGCATCTGTTGCACGAGCATAGGAACACATATACTCCAACTTCTGACCGCTTGGTACGGGACGATATCCTTTTGCCTGGTAACTGGCGTCGGGGGCAATCAACTTCCTTTTCACAAAAGACCATGAATCCTTAGGATCAACTTCCCAAAAAATGGAGCATGGTGCGCACAGAAGTAAACCTTCTCTGTTTTGTCATCATAATACGGAGTGCTAGGCGAGCTCCGTTTTCAGTAGATGCTCCATAATCCAAAAACTTAGAGTAGTTCTCAGGTTCATTAATGTAAATAAGACTGCCACTTTGACCTGTATTTTTATGGTTCATATATATGACGCCACTGGATCGCACGCTAGATGCTGCATACTATTGGCAAATGTTGTGGTTTCCAAGCTTCCTTCTACAAATGTTTCTGTATTGGAGTTGAGCTGTCCGGCTACATATATCAACTGATAATTCTTTTCATAGGCGAAATGCTTTTCTGCGAAAATAGTATCGGTGGTGTTACCGTTTAAAAGCATACCTATCTTACAATCATCGCCCGGGAGTTTCGGGACATGAACCAGCACCCGATCGCCGGATGCTCCTACAACAATCGCTTCTTTTTTATTAAAGAATACACGTACCTTTTTAGGGTTGTTGCCAAAGTTTTCACCCTGGAGGATTACTTTATCAAAGTATCCGCCTTCCTGGGGAGACAATTCGCTAATTCTGACCGGAAGATTAGGGTTATACCCGTCTTCTCCTTTGTCATCGCTGCATGAAACAATTGTAAACGCTGTGGTCACAAAAAGAAAAGTTCGGAGTCCAATAAGAGGAAGCCATGTGTTTTTTCTCATACTTTTCATAAATATTCCTATTAGATTATATACCGCAAATGTAACAACTCGGCAGTCCACATTGTAGGACTAATACGATTTAGAGTAATACAATATCGACATGAACGACTATAGCAGGATTTATTATAAAACAATATCGATATATTATTTAAAATTATCGACATCAAAAGAGTTATATTTATTTTTTATATATCTTTATCTTCACATTAATAAACCCTATATGCTATGGCTTCATTTGTTGATAAATTGCACCCGCTTGTTTTGAACATAGGTTTGGCTATTCATAATGCCGATTGGAACTGGAAAAATGTCAATAGCCCTTTTACACGTTTATATTATGTGACAGAAGGTACTGCACAAGTCTTAATATCGGGTAAAACTCAGATTCTAAAAGCTAACCACATGTATTTTATTCCAGCTTTTACCAAACATAGCTATATCTGCAACTCTTATTTTTCCCACTATTATCTGCATATATATGAAGAACACCAGTCAGACAGCAACTTACTGGACAATTGGGATTTTCCAATAGAAATCCCCGCTGTCGAAATAGATTTGGCATTATTTCAGCGGCTCTGCACTATAAATCCACATATGACCTTACAGAAATCAGACCCGACTTCTTACGATAACAATTACACCCTTATGCAGAATCTGCTAAAAACAAACAACGGACCTTGTCTGATAAGATAGAATCAAGAGGTATTGTATATCAATTGCTAGCACGTTTCCTAAAAAGAGCTCAAGTAAAAATGGAATTAAAAGACAATCGGATAGAAGAAGCCATTCACTATATCCGTAAACATATAAATGAAACTATTGATTTAAGAGTACTCGCTGAGAATTCCTGTTTATCAAAAGACCATTTTATTCGTCTATTCAAAAAAGAGACAGGAGATACCCCCTTAAAATACATTAACCGTAAGAAAATAGAAAAAGCTCAACTCATACTAATAACCGATGATATGTCAATCAAAAATGTTGCATTAAATCTTGCTTTTGAAGATTATTCATACTTCAACAGGTTATTCAAAAAATCACAGGTATTACTCCCCAAGAATATCGCACCTCTTATCACTCTTAAGCAGAAAAAAAGGAATAGCAACTTTTCACACTATTCCTTTTCTCAACACGTAGTAAACGATTACGTTATCCTCAACTAATCTTCATACAGATAAAACATACGTTCCATCAACTTCCATTTTTCAGCAGAAGAACTCAAATACGGACAGTCTTGAAATTTAGACACATACCTTTTCCCACTCAGCCTGCCGCGGAAGATTAGACAGTTTATCCATAGCTATCTCCCAATCAAAGTCCAGTGGAGTTTCTATAATCATAAAAAGTTGTGATCCCAATATATAAATTTCCATTTCCAGAATCCCTACTGCACGTATCCCCGCCCTTATTTCCGGCCATGCCTTTTCTTCACTATGTATCTTACGATACTCTTCAATCAGAATCGGATTATTTTTAAGGTCTTAAGTTTGGCAATACCTCTTTGTAGGCATGCTATACTCTTTCATTTTGTATCCCTGAATAGACGACATAGTAATAACTTTTATTTTCTAATTTTCAAGACAGGGGCTATATTCTTCAACGATTTAGCGGGTATATCAACAACAAGTCCCTTATCAGTACGTGTAAAAGATACTTTTCCGTAACCAAGCAACTCTACTCTGCCTATTTTAGTGGGATATAACCCGTTACCTTCCGCTAAAGACCTAATTAAGATTTTCCCATCTTCAGGCCATCCTAAAACTGTAGCATACAATTTTTTATCTGTTTGTGTAAAACGTATTTCCTTTGCATCAGCTTTACTATAGGCCCATTCGTTAAACCCCTGGGCGTTGAGTTGAACATCTTTATCCGCTATAGGTCCCTCACCAAATATTTCCATGGACGCGTTTGATAGATTGCTTCCTTATTGATATTCATCCAATTACCAAATTCATTCAATATCTTTTCTTCTTTTTCATCAAATGTACCATCTGCACGCAACGGGACACTCAGAAGTAAGTTACCATTTTTACTGACAATATCAACTAACAGCTTCACTACGTCAGCTGCCGACTTATATTGATTATTATTATAAATAGACGTATTATAATGCCACCCGCCAAGCACGAACATGACTGCCAAGGTTCATCTATTATTTTATTAGGAGCTCCACGTTCTACGTCCCATACCAAAGCTTTACGTTGATTTGCATCAAGAATCTTACCAAACATTACGGCATTCAATTTACCCTTTTGCATTGACATATTATGATTATAAAAATGAGCCGCAATTTTTAAGCCTGCATCACTTATAGGATAAAAAGGTGCAACAGTTACATCAAAATACAACAAATCCGGATTATAACGGTTTATTACATCAAGTGTACGATTATAGAAATTAGTGCAATATTCCTGTGTTGGTAAACAAACTCCATTTCCCCATGCCCATTGCCTATGAATTGTACCATTATCCCAACTATCCTGACTTAACGGATGATTCTGAGCATACAAGTCCTGAGGATCATATCCTTCCCACCACTTTCCTTTTCCATCAGCTTTCGTTAATTTCCCATCATACGGAATACCTTTTTTAGGACCTTGAGTATCGTGTCTTTGGGAAGTCTCATACCAACTCCAGGCATGGTCTGCATGCAGACTGACCCCAAAATAAAGTCCATGTTTACGCGCTGCTCTTTCCCATCCTTTCAATATATCTTTTTTAGGCCCCATATTAACCGAGTTCCATGGTTGATACTTACTATCCCAAAGGTCCATATTATCATGATGGTTACCCAAAGCAAAAAAATACTGAGCACCTATTTTTTTATAAAATGCAACCAACTTATCGGGGTCCCATTTTTCAGCCTTCCATAACGGAATAATATCTTTAAAGCCAAATTCAGAAGGATGACCGTAGTTCGCTATATGATGTCGATATTCAGGCGAATTTTCCATATACAAAGAACGAGCCATCCAATCGCCAGATCCTTCCACACATTGGGGCCCCAATGAGCCCAATGCCAAACTTTACATTTCTAAACCATTCCGGTATTTTATAATTAGCCAATGATTCCCAAGTAGGCTGGAATTTCCCTTGCATCATAGGTTCATCTTGCTCCGAAACAGGAACCTGATAGTTTTGAGCAGATAAAGTCTCCGCTATAAATAACAAGGATAGTAATAGTAATTTTTTTGCTTTCATAAATATTACGATTGAATTATATAATGCAAACGTAGCGCTTTTTTAGTGAAAAAAAATAGGATGAATACGATTTACAATAAAACAATATCGACTTTTAAAACAATATCATTTATTATCCTTACTTTATTACTGCCACAAATCCTCCACGAGGAAGACATGACATATCCATTTTATCGTTTGATAACTGGATGTCTTCTTCGATGGCAAAACTCTTATCGTCCACCCCATCCTTAAATACATCCATCGTTTTTCCTTCAACTTGCAGAGGAACCAATGAAAAAGAAAGAGTTTTATTCTCGTTAGTTCCGTTCAATCCTCCAATATACCATACATCTCCCTTACGTCGTGCCAGTACGATGTCAGCACCCGGATAGCCACACAACAGTTTTGTATCATCCCAAGCAGTAGGTAATCCCGAAAGGAATTCTCTTACTTTTCGAGGTAATGAACTGTACACCTCCGGCCTATCAGGCATATGCTGCAATGCTGACTCAAACACAACAGACAAAGCTAGTTCATGCCCACAAGTAGTGATATGAGGATGTTGGGAATCAGAGAATGTACCAGGTGTATAATCCATTGAGCCAATGACATTTCTGGTAAATGGCAATGTTACATTATGTTCAGCAGCACGATCTGTAAGTATTGGCTTATTGTTATACCACTCTGCCCCATAAACGGCTTCCATAGTCATCAGATGAGGATAAGTCCTTTGCCATCCACGAGGAATAGTAGCTCCATGAAAATTGACCATTAATTTATATTTAGCTGCATCTTCCAGCAAATCAATATAATAATCCATATTAGACGAATAATCATCAGGAAAAAAATCAATCTTAACCCCTACTACACCTGACTTTTGAAGCCAAGTATATTCCTTTATTCTGTTTTCCTTACTATTCAAGCGGTAAAGAGGACCCGGCCCCATCCAAGCAGTTGACGAATTATACCAAATCATAGGCTTTATATTTCGACTAAGAGAATAGGTTATCAAATCTTCAATATCTCCACCGTTTGACATTTCATTCCATTCCGCATCTATCAGACTATATGGCCACTTCATATCAACAGCCAAGTCAATGTAGTCTTTTACAATCTTGAAATTTTTGGAACCATGATTATGCGCCCAGTATACCCATGATGCAGAGCCCGGCATAATCCAACTTGTATCAGAAATTTTGTTAGGTTCAGAGACATCTGTTACCAAAGTAGATTCTACAATATCAGACAAAGAACCTATCATAAGAACTCTCCATGGCGATGTGAATGAATCACCCAAGGCTAATTTATCATCTGTCATCCGCACTTGATATTGATTCATATCATTTCCATTATACAATCTGGAACCACTATGTCCACGAAGTATATTGGCCTCAGTTATCAACACAAACAATGAATCGGCTGGTTCCAAAAGTAATGGATAGCCCACATATTGTCTTTGCCTCTTTCTGCTCTGGTTTTCAATGGATAGAAACCTTCATAACCAACAGAATAATTCTGTATCCATCTTTTCGTTCCTTCTGGAATATAGTAAGCTGTATGTTCAGATGTCAGACTATCCTTATCTTGAACAGATGGTAAGCTATATCGAAATACAATCCCGTCATCGTAAGCCCTGAAAACGATATCTAAGGTTTCTGCCTTCTCATTCTCAAACCGAAATATCCTTTCATTTCCTCTATTCTGACAATGACTTCTTTTACCGGTAAGCATCACATAATCATCTTCAATTAGTTTAGTACCGGACACAGATTTCAACCTGATGTTATCGGTAAATGACATAAGCTGGGTTTCCAAGCCAATTCGGGTATCAGATAGAACCCTTTCTGGAAGTTTTACCATCTTTGTACTCTACATTAAAAAAGACTTTGCCAAAACCGTCTTTTTCAGTATCTTCCTTTATTTCAACAGAAAGACATATCTTCCCATTAGGAGAAATCACACCTGTATCTTTTTGAGAACAAGAACAGAATGGAATACAAATGAGCACATAAAGCAGTAATTCATAACTTAAACAATTAAAGGAATGTTTCATACACTAAACAGTTAATATAAATAAATAAACTCATCCACATCGATATACCCCGCATCCGCTATATTATTAAAACAGTAAATCCCAATGCGGCTTCCCCGGTAATATCCCCATTCAAGTTGATATACCTCTCCGAACGGGGTAAACTTCCTGCCATCTGTACTATATGAAAATTGGCTTTTTCCATCCAGCCCCCATACAGATTTAATCCACACCTTGTTTCCCTTTATCGCAGGACCTGTGATTTTCTCTTTATTGGTCTGAAATTCCAGATTCCGGTCTTTGCCGGACTGGCGTACCCCCACCATGGCATAACTCTTAGAGTAATGACACAGTCCGGCTTTCTGTCCGTCAACCATGCCCTCAATGTTCATTTTTACAATAACCTCATTTTTGTTTGTACGAAAAACAACGCTGAGTCAAGGTATTTCCCGCTTTCAGCAAATTATCCGTGACTAATGGACGAAAAGCTTTTAACCGCAAATTGCCTGGTCTTTCCGTTAATGACCACATCTCGTCCCGGGGCTGGTAGTTCCATTCCCATTGAGGAGAAAGTACCGACTTGCTAAAATCATCAGATGATTGTGGAGTCCGAACCGGATACTCATTGGAAGGCTTGGCCGCTTGCCATACCATTGTGCCAATGCCATCCTGCCCAACCTCACCAATAATCGGCCAACCATCGACCCAATATACCGGTAGCAGACTAGCAATCCGACCTGCCCAGTCACCCGTACCATGGTGGGTAAAAAAATACCACTTCCTGTCAGGACCTTCAACAAGTCCGCCTTGATTAGGCTCATTATATTCACGCTGTACATGACTTAATTGTTTCCTTTCAAGATACGGTCCTGTAATTGAAGAAGAACGTTGCATCATGATAATATCTACCGCCATTTTTAACTTCACTGAAAAATGATAATATGTTCCGTTGATTTTATAAAGTTTACTTGCCTCGCGACCATACCCCTCATTAATTAATATTTTAGAGTTTTCGATCAAGGTCTTCCCATCAGGTGTCATCCGG
>ENA-OQJH01001105-OQJH01001105.1-human-gut-metagenome-genome-assembly--contig:-NODE-1105-length-12221-cov-4.049363_pt1 | contig 12221 bp, 14 predicted proteins | sample MGYA00242597_ERZ504763 | MGnify/ENA primary metagenome ERZ504763 (study PRJEB26092, sample SAMD00036359) | human gut metagenome | host: Homo sapiens | study: EMG produced TPA metagenomics assembly of... | reverse complement strand
CGAGGTAGTCCACCTTGTTTTCCACGGCCTGGACGGCCCACCTCCTCGTGGGCGGCGCGGCTGATATCGCCCAGCTCCAGCATATCGCCCAGCAGGGCAAAGCGGCGCTTGCAGGGATATTCCCTGAACATGGCCAGCGCGGCTTCATGCTGTCGGGGTTGGCGTTGTAGCAATCCTCAATGACATCCACGCCTCTGACGTGCACCACCTTCTGGCGCATCCCGGTCTGCTCAAAGTCAGCCAGACCTGCAATGACCCGGCGGGCATCCAGCCCCAAGCGGGTGGCGGCACAGTAGGCAGCCAGTGCGTTGGCCACATTGTGACGGCCCATGGCGGGGATCTTTACGAGGAAAGTACCCTCCTCGTGATCCTCCAACACAAAGCTCATGCCCTTTTCATCCTGCTGGATGGACAGGGCACAGACATCAGCGTTCTCATCGCCCAGACTGAACCAGACCGGGCGGACATGGTCGGGCAGGACCGCCTTGCGCAGGAAGGGATCATCCCGTTCAACACCAGCGGAGCACCCTCCGGCAGACCGGCGCAGATCTCCAGCTTTGCCTTGCAGATGTTCTCCTGACTGCCCAGGTTGCCAATGTGGGACACCCCGATGCAGGTGATGATGCCCACATCCGGGCGGGCGCACTTGCTCAGGCGCTCGATCTCTCCGGCGTGGCTCATTCCCATCTCCACCACGGCGTACTGGGTCTCCTTGCTGATACGGAACATGGTGCGGGGCAGGCCCAGCTCATTGTTCTGGTTGCCCTCGGTCTTGATGGTACTGCCAAAGCCTGCAATGGCGGCGTAGGTCATCTGCTTGGTGGTGGTCTTGCCCACGCTGCCGGTCACACCCACCACTTGGGGTGGAACTGGCTGCGATAATTGGCACCCAGCACCATCATGGCGTGGTAGCTGTCCGGGCAGATCACACTCTTCTCCTCCGGCACGCCTTCCACGGGGTGGTTCAGCACCACGCAGAGCGCGCCGTTTTCCAGCGCCTTGGCGGCAAAATCATGGCCGTCGAATTTTTCGCCCGGGAACGCCACAAAGACGCACCCGGGGCAGACCTCACGGCTGTCGGTGGTCACCAGCGTGACCGGGGTCTCGCACTGGGCCAGCGCGTTGACCGCCAGGCCCTCCAACAGGATGTTTGCTGCAATTGCTTCCATACTCTCATTCCCCTTTATCCACAGATCAGATGTACGATGGTTCCCTGCTGGACGCTGGAGCCGGGTGCCTCACTCTGGCTCTGGACCGTGCCGGAGCCTTCGACTGTGCAGTTGAACCCTGCGGCGTTCAGCATCTGCCGGGCAAAGTCCGCGCTCTTGCCGGTCACGTCCGGCACCTCGGCGTGCTTGCCTCATAGGTATCGGTATACAGATAAACGGTGGTGCCGTAGGGCACCTCTGCCCCGCGCGGGGTACTGGTAGGTAACAAGGGCGGCGGTCTGGTCGGATTCGCTCTCGGCCAGGTGATGTTTCAAGCCTTGATGTTCAGCTGCACCTGCGCGTTGCTCCACTCCTTGCCCGTCAGGTTGGGCACCTTGACGGTGGTGCCGCTGCGGTCCACGCCATCGGTGGCGATGCCAGATAGGGCGCGATCTCACTGATGATGTTGCCCACCACCGGAGCCGCCAGAATGGAGGAATAGTCGGTGCGGGCATTGTTGGGGTCGTCCAGCATGACATAGACCAGGATCTCCGGGTCGTTGGCGGGCAGGACAGCCGCAAAGGATGCCACCTTCTTGTAGTCGCCATCGGCGCGGCGGTCCATGTTCAGCTGCTCGGAGGTGCCGGATTTGCCGCCGATGCGGTAACCTGCAACGTAGCGTTGCCGCCGCCGCCTGGGTGCCGTCGCCCACCTCAAACTCCATGATCTGGCGGATGGTCTCGCTGGCGCTCTCGCTGATGACCTGACGGCGGATGTTGGTGCCGATCTCCTGCACCACATTGCCGTTCTGGTCCGTGATCTTGTCCACCACATGGGGGGTGACCAGATAGCCGCCGTTGACTGCCGCCGAGATGGCAGTGCACACCTGCAGCGGGGTCACGGCCATGGCCTGACCAAAGGCGGAGGAGGCCAGCTCCACCTCGCCCAGACGGCTCTTGCTGTAATACTGCATGAAGCTGGTCTCATTGGGCAGGTCCACGCCGGTGCGCTCGGTAAAGCCAAAGGCATCAAAGTAATCATAGAACAGGCTGGAACCCACGCGCTGGCCCAGCTGGATGAAGTAGATGTTGCAGCTGTTGCGCAGGGCCTCGGCCAGATTCTGGGCCCCGTGCGACTTTCTGCCGGCGCAGTGGTAGGTCTGCTTTGCCACGCTGTAAGCACCGGAGCAGTTCAGGGTGGTGTAATAGGTCGCCTTGCCGCTGTCCACACCCATGGCAGCGGTGATGACCTTGAACACGCTTCCGGGGTAGTACAGCTCGGTGATGGTCTTGTTCTTCCACTGGATATCCCGGTAGGTGCCGGTGTAGTCGGCTTCCTCATCCGCGATCTTCTGGCCGTTCTCGTCCCGCAGGTAGTTGCCGTTCTCGTCTTTTTTGTAGATGGTGTACAGCTCCGGCTCGGCCTGCACCTGCTCCGTCAGGTAGGCCAGATTGGCGCTGAAATCCTGCGGGTCATTGGGGTCAAAGTCCGGCTTGGAGGCCATGGCAAGGATGGCACCGGTCTTGACGTTCATCACAATGGCGCAGCCGCGGTTCTCAACGGTGTTGGCCGCCACGGCCTCGTTCAGGTAGCGCTCCACCACCTCCTGAATGTTCACGTCCAGCGAGAGCACCAGATTGGAGCCGTCCTTGGCGGCGTAGGTGGTGGCGTTTTCATCGGCAATGGCGTTGCCGTAGGCGTTGCGCAGGGTGATGGTGCGGCCATTCACACCGGCCAGCGTGGACTCATAGGAGTTTTCCAGACCGTACACGCCCTGACCATCCGCATTGCAGAAGCCCAGCACGGCGGCGGCAAAGCGGCCATAGGGGTAATCCCGCTGGAAGCCCTTGGAGGCCGACACCGACACCCGTCCCTTGCGGACAGTGGGGGTGCCGTCGTCGCTCTCCTGCTGGCCCAGACCCAGCTTGCCCAGGATCTTTCCAGCGCACCGGCGGATTTTCCGCTCTTGCTGTGGGCCTTGTTGTAGGTTTTGACGTATTCCTCAATGGAGAGCTTGATGGCGTTGTTGACCTTGGTGGCCAGCACCTGATAGGAGCTTTCGTTTTGGGAGAGAGCATCGCAGACCGCCTGATACTGGGTCTGGTACTCTGCCGAAGTGGTGTCCACGCTGTCCAGACTCTCGCCGTCGCCCGAAAGCAGGCGCAGGGTGATCTGAGTGCAGACCTCCTTCATGGCGGCCTCATCGATGGTGCGGGTCTCCGCCTTGGTGTCCTGATCGGTGGTGGTGGTATACAGGGCCGTGCTGTAAGAGGGGTCGGCCCAGATGGTCCAGACCACGCTGGTGGAGGCCAGCGTGATGCCGCTGGTGTCGTAGATCTCACCGCGGGTGGCCTGAATGGTGCTGTCCAGCAGCTGCTGCTCGGCGGCGTACTGGCGGTAGGTGGCACCGTCGCGGATCTGGATCTTGTACAGGCTGTAGATCACGGTCAGCGCGGCGGCCACCACAAGAAGCACGGCGGCACCAAAGCTGATATGACGCAGCCGGGCACTGAGCCGTGCGTGCGGGTCCGCACTGCGGCGGCGGGCACTGTTCTTTTTGGGATTGGAGGATGGTGTTTGCATTGCGTACTCCCGAAGAAAACCGAAAAAGCGTGCGCTGCCGCACGCTTTTCGTTGTTTGGTTTATTTTGCCGTTCTGACAGAGGCAAGAATGGTCATTGCCCCATCGTGGAGCAGATCCGACACTGCCGCACAGCGGATGCCTTGCGCACCAGAACGCTGCCCTCATCCAGCCGGATGTAGGTGATCTGGCTCTGGTCGATCTTCATCAGCCCCAGGCGGGTGGCGGTCTCCTCAACACTTGTGATGTTGGTGCGGCTGTTCAGGGCACTGTTGTAGTATGTATACTGGCTCTGCTCGCTCACAAGCTCTGCCTTGGCACTCTGGATCTGAGAATTCAGCTCCACCAGCTGTGCCTCGCTCCACAGCAGGCTCACCGCAAAGCCCACCAGCAAAGCCGCACCCACCAGCTGCAGCGCGTGCTGCATGGCGGCCCGCACGGGGTTCAGCCGCTTTTTGCCGCCCTTTTCTACCCGCAGCGGAACTTTGGGCTGTGCCTGCGGCGCTCTTCTCCGTCGGACCTCTGTCATATCGTATGCTGCCTGACCCATGGTGATCTCCTCCTCACATCTCCGGGGCTTTGCCGCCCTCAGATCTTTTCCAAAACCCGCAGGTGGGCCGAGCGGCTGCGCCGGTTCTCTTCCAGCTCCTGCGTGTTGGCTTCAATGGGTTTGCGTGTGATCAGCTTTGCCTTGGCTTTGCCGCCGCAGACGCACACCGGGAACTCCGGCGGGCAGGTGCAGGCGGTGGACCAGCGGCGGAACTTGTTTTTGACCAGCCGGTCCTCCAGCGAGTGGAAGGTGATCACGCAAAGTCTTCCACCGGTGCGAGGTGCGCAAAATGGTGTCCAGCCCCTCTTCCAGTGCGTCCAGCTCATGGTTTACCGCAATGCGCAGTGCCTGGAAGGTGCGGCGGGAGGGGTTTTTGTTCTTCCGGCGCTCCGCCGGGGGCATGGCGCTGGCCACGATATCCGCCAGCTGCAATGTCGTTTCAATGGGGACAGTTTCCCGGGCTTCCACGATCCTGCCCGCGATCTGCCAGGCGAAGGGCTCCTCGCCGTAATCCCGCAGGATGCGGGCCAGCTCCTCCCGGCTCTCGCTGTTCACGAGATCGGCGGCCGTCTCACCCTCCTGGCTCATCCGCATGTCCAGCGGGGCATCTGCCCGGTAGGAAAAGCCCCGGGCTGCGTCATCCAGCTGATGGCTGGACACACCCAGATCGAGCAGCGCACCGTTGATCGTTTCAATGCCCAGCTGCTCCAGAGCTTGTCCGGCATAGCGGAAGTTGATCTGCACCACGGTGGCAGGCAGGCCCGCCAGCCGGGCCCGGGCCGTCTGCACGGCATCGGGGTCCTGATCCAGCGAGATGAGCCTGCCGCCCTGCTCGCCGTTCAGCCGCAGGGCGATCTGGCGGGAGTGCCCCGCGCCGCCTGCCGTGCCGTCCAGATAGGTGCCCGCCGGGTCGATCTTCAGCCGTCCAGGCACTCGTTCAGCAGCACCGGGACATGCTCAAACGAGGCCGGGTCAAAGGGCTGTGCTGTTTTTTCTGAGTCCATGTTCCCAGCCTCCTTTCAAAACTCAGATAAGATCCTGCATCTGCCGCCCTTTTCTGCCCGGAGCTGCTGCCCGGGAAAGCGGCCTGCGGCCTGCCGGGAGTTTGTGGCCCGGCCAGCCTGAGGATACAATTTTATTGTAACAAAACAGGCCCCTGATTGCAAGAGTTTCCCTTTTGTTTTTTCTCTCAAAATGTACCAAAAAAAAGCCCCTGCAAGCCGTCGTTTTTGCTTGCAGGGGCCGGAAGCTCTCACCGGGAAATTTCACATTCCCGCATCAGAGCTGTTTCCGGGGGCTCTGGCGCAGGTTTGCACGGACATTTTTGACCTGTGCGGCGTTCTCCGCCATCGTCTCTTCCGTGGTCTTGAGCATATTATCACAGTAGTCGGTCACGGTCTGGCGGACAGTGCGGGCCTCGGTCTGGGCGGCGGAGACGATCTCTCCGGCGCGCTGCTGGGCCGCCTTGACGATCTCGGCCTCGCTCACCAGCACACGGGCGCGCTCCTCGGCCTTTTTTACAATGGCCTGTGCCTGTGCGTTGGCCGATTCGATGAGCTGGGCACGGTCGCTGACAATGGACTGGGCCTGCCGCAGCTCCACAGGCAGGTTCTGGCGGATCTCGTCCAGATAATCCCGGATCTGCTCCACATCCACGATGCGCTTGCCGCCCGAAAGGGGCATTCCGGCGCTCTCCTCCAGCGTATCCTCAATGGTATCCAAAAGCTCGTTTACGTTCATTCCGCATCTCCCTCTCCGGCGCTCTGCCGGGGCTTACCATACTTCCACAGCAGGACTTTGCCGTATTTATACTGTTTTTTCAGGGTCATGCCGCCCACCTCGGCAGGCAGCACCAGGCCGGTCTCACTCTCGCAGATCACAATGCCGCCCGGGGCAAGGCATTTGTCCACGCCGGGCAGGATCTTTTCCAGCGTGCCGGTGTGGAAGGGCGGGTCCAGCAGCACGATGTCGAACTGCTCATGGCAGGCGGAGAGATACCGTGCCGCCTCGCCGATGTTGACCCGGCTGCGGTCAAACACGCCGCAGTTCTTGCAGTTCTTCATCACGATGTTCACGGCCTCCCGGTTCTCGTCCAGGAACACGCACCGGGCCGCACCCCGGCTCAGGGCCTCAATGCCCAGCTGGCCGCTGCCTGCGTAGAGGTCGAGCACCCGGGCACCGGGCAGGTCGAACTGGACGATGCTGAACATGGCCTCCTTGACCTGATCCATCGTCGGGCGGGTGATCTCGGTGCCGGGCAGGGCTTCCAGCCTGCGGCCCCGTGCTTCTCCTGCAATAACGCGCATGTATCTGCCTCCTTCTCCCGCTGTCCGGGCCCCCTGCCCGGCCAGCAGCTGTTTCGTGTTTTCGTATCTCCATATTATCGTCAAAACGCAACTCTTTGTCAAGGGCGCGCGTTGCACTCAGGGTGCAATTGTGCTAAAATCAGGCAAAGCGCCCCATGTGCGGCGCGTTTTGCCAAAAAAGGAGAGTATCTGCTTATGAAAGTCCTGCTCATCAACGGCAGCCCCCACGAGAAGGGCTGCACCTATACCGCCCTGTCCCTGATCGCCGGAGAGCTGAACGCCAGCGGCATCGGGACCGAGATCCTGAACGTCGGCACAAAGCCGGTGGGCGGCTGCATCGGCTGCGGCGGCTGTGCCGCCGGTAAGGGCTGCGTGTTCGGCGGCGTGGTCAACGAGGCCATCGAAAAGGCCAAGACCGCCGATGCCTTTGTGTTCGGCACACCGGTCCACTATGCGTCCGCCTCCGGCAACATGACCAGCTTCATGGACCGTCTGGCCTACGCGGGCGGCAAGTATCTGGCTACAAGCCGCCGCCATCTGCGCTTCGGCCCGCCGTGCCGGCACCACCACCACTCTGGACCAGCTGGTGAAGTACCCCGAGTTCTTCCACATGCCGCTGGTCAGCGGTTCCTACTGGCCCATGGTCCACGGCTCCAAGCCCGAGCAGGTGCTGGAGGATGCCGAGGGCTGCGCCGTGATGCGGGAGCTGGGCCGCAACATGGCCTGGCTGCTCAAGTGCATCGAACTGGCAGGGAAAACGGCATCACCCACCCTGAGAATCCCCGCCGCCCCATGACCAATTTCATCCGCTGAGTTTCATCCCCCCGCCTGCCCGGCGGGGGCTTTTTGTTGGCAACTCGCACAATTTCAGCATCCTTTTTCTAGTTTTTCTCCCAATTTTCGTATTTCCTGCGTTCTGGTATAATAGTCTTGGAACCCTTTCCACTATTTTACAGAAAGCAGGTGATTTTGATGAAAAAGCTCTTTTCCGCCCTTCTGGCCGTGGTCTGTCTGACCGTTTTTCTTGCACTGCCCGCCTCGGCTCAACCGACACCGCAGATTCTGTTTCTGCCGCTTTTGAGACTGCTGTCTGCGATGCCTGCGGCGAAAAGGCCGTGGTCTACTGGTCCCAGACCCAAACCCCGTGGCACATTGAGGAATACGTCCGTTGCATCCACGACTGCCCTGGTACAACGATGCCGTGCAAAGCTGCTTCGTCATCGACACCTACGTCTGCAACAGCTGCGGCCACAGCTACATCGTGGAGACCCCGCACACTCTGACGGCGCACCCGGCACCGACTATTCCGGCTTGTATGCCCCTGTCATCTGCCACACCCGGGGCCTGAGCAGCTACCGCCGCGCCCTGCGTTCCGTATGATCTTCCTTCTTTGCCCCCGCCTGCCCGGCGGGCGTTTTTGATTTTAACAGCTTTTTCTGCAAAAACGGGAAAAATAAGGGACGGAGTGCTTTTTTCGTTCACAACTTTGTGGTAGCATAAGGGTAAGAATTATTTTGTGCAGAGCGATGGAGACAGGCTATGGAACACTACGATTGGAACGACGGCTGGCTGTTTGCCCCCACCTTTGATCCCGCCATCGTCCGCCCCGAATGCACCGGGGTGGAGCTGGAGCCGGTGCGCTTGCCCCACACGGTCAAAACGCTGCCCTACAACTATTGCAACGAGAACGAATACCAGCGGGTGTCCGGCTACCGGCGGGAGTTTTTTGCGCCCAAAGAGTGGCAGGGCCGCACGGTACTGCTGACCTTTGGAGCCGTGGCCCACGATGCCACCGTGTTCTGCAACGGGCGGCGGGTGTTCCACCACGGGTGCGGCTACACCGCTTTCACTGTGGACCTGACCGAATCGCTGCTGCCGGGCCAAAAAAATGTGGTGGCTGTCCGGTGCGACAGCGGGAGGACCTGAACATTCCTCCCTTCGGCGGGCAGATCGATTTTCTGACCTACGGCGGCATCTACCGGGCCGTCAGTCTGGACGTGAAGGAGCCCGCTACCTGCGCGACATCTTTATCGAGGCGCAGGCCGAGGGCGATTTCCGCATCTATTCCTCCACAGTGGGCGAGACCATCGGCTGCACCCTGCAGGCCGAGATCCGCAGCCCCGCCGGGAGCAGAGCCCTGTACAGCGGTGAGCTCAGCCTGCCCATTGTGGGCACCCTGAACGGCGTGCATCCCTGGAGTGTGGAGCACCCCTTCCTCTATACCCTGACCGTCCGGCTCATCCGGCCCGGCACCAGCGGCCTGCCCGACCGGGTGCTGGACGAAAAAAAGCACCCGGTTCGCTTCCGCACCATCCAGTTCGTGGCCGGGGGCTTTTATCTGAACGGCCAGCGGGTGGAGCTGCGGGGCCTGAACCGGCATCAGAGCTACGCCTATCAGGGCTATGCCATGCCGGACAGCATTCAACAGCTGGATGCCCAATTGTTGAAAAAGCAGCTGGGCTGCAATGCAGTGCGCACCAGCCACTACCCCCAGAGCCCGGCTTTTCTGGATGCCTGCGATGAGCTGGGCCTGCTGGTGTTCGTGGAGATGCCCGGCTGGCAGCACATCGGGGATGAAGCCTGGCAGGCCCAGGCATTGCAGAACTGCCGCGAGATGGTCTGCCAGTGCCGCAATCACCCCAGCGTGTTCCTGTGGGGCGTGCGGGTGAACGGCAGTTCCGATAACGAGGCCTTTTACAAGCGCACCAACGAGGCTGTCCATCGGCTGGACCCCACCCGCCCCACCGGCGGCGTGCGGATCGCCCGCAAGAGCCAGCTGCTCGAGGATGTTTACGCCTACAACGATTACTCCTACTCCGGCCGCGGCCCGGGCTGCGAGCCCCGGTCTGCCGTTACGCCTGACCTGCGCAAGGGTTACCTCATCAGCGAGTTCGGGGGCCAGCAGTTCCCGGCCAAGGCCTTTGACGACGAGCCGCACCGGCTGGCACAGGCTCTGCGCCACGCCGCCGTCCTCAACGATGCCATTGCCCAGCAGGGCGTGGCCGGTGCCCTTGGCTGGTGCATGGCCGATTACAACACCCACCGCGAGTTCGGCAGCGGCGACCGCATCTGCTACCACGGCGTGACGGATCTGTTCCGCAACCCGAAGCTCTCTGCCGCCGTCTACGCAAGCCAGAAAACGCCCCGCTCCCCTTCGGACGTGGTGTTCGAGGTCTCTTCCAGCATGGTGCTGGGCGACCACCCCGGCGGCTTTGCCGGGGCCTGCTGGGTGTTCACCAACGCGAGAGCGTCCGCCTCTACCGGGGCAACGATTTCATTGCCGAGTTCACCCCCGACCGCCGGGCCGCTTTGCCGCCCTGCCCCACCCGCCCATCGAGATACAGGATTTCGTCGGCTCCCTGCTGGAAAAGTATGAGGGCCTTGACCAGAGCACGGCCCCGCAGGTGGCGGCCATCCTCAACGAGATGCGCCGGGACGCGCTGAACCTTTCGCCTCTCTCCAGGGCGCGGATGCTCTCCCTGCGGCTGAGCGCAAACGACCTGCTCCGGATGTACTACAAATACATCGGCGTGCTGGGCGGGCCGTCCAGCGTCTACCGGTTTGAGGCAGTCTGGCACGGGCGCACCGTCCGCACCGTGGTCAAGGAGCCGGTGCAGTCGGTCCGGCTGGAATGCGTGGTGCACAACCCCATCCTGACCGACGGCCCCACCTGGGACTGCGCGGCGGTCAGCCTGCGGGCCATTGACCAGAACGGCAACCTGCTGCCCTACTGCGGTGAGGCCGTTCAGCTCAGCGTGGAAGGCCCGGTAAAGATTCTGGGCCCGGCCATCGTCCCCCTGCGGGGCGGCATGGCGGCACCTACCTTGCCACCACCGGTGAAGCAGGCCGTGCCGTGCTGCACTGCCGGATGGAGGGCGCACTGGATGTGGAGGCCGCCCTGACCGTGCGCAAGCGCTCCGGTGCAGAGAATGCCAATTAAATTTCGTCCTTTCATGGTAGATTTGCAATCTGTTCAAAGTTTTATCATGGTTGGCTGATATTCTATTGTTGTGAACAATCAAACGCCCTCTCTGTCCATGCGTCTGCGTGGCTGAGAGGGTTATTCTTGAGGACAAAGGACCGGAAATCTATGAGAGAGAAACTTCGTCAGTTTATGATCGGCCGCTATGGCACCGATGGCCTGAACCAATTCCTGAGCATTGCCTCGCTGGTGCTGCTCCTCATCGCCATCATCAGCCGGGTCAACCTGTTCACCTATCTGGGCGCGGCCCTGCTGATCTTCTGCTACTACCGCACCTTCAGCCGGAACATCTCCAAGCGCACCGAGGAGAACTACAAGTTCTACACCCTGAAGGACCGGGTGGACAACAAGTTCAAGGCTGGAAGGAGCAGTGGGCCAACCGCAAGGTCTATCACTACTACCGCTGCCCCCAGTGCCGCCAGAAGCTGCGCGTGCCCCGCGGCCGCGGCCGCATCCAGATCTCCTGCCCCCGCTGCGGCACCCAGTTCATCAAGAAGAGCTGACGTATGTTTGGATATGTCATCCCGAATCAGGCCGCGCTGGACGACGAGGCCAAGGCCCGCTACCGCACGGCCTACTGCGGCCTCTGCCGCCGCATCGGTGCGCTCCACGGCCTGCGGGGCCGTCTGACGCTGAGTTACGATCTGACCTTTCTGGATCTGCTGCTTTCCAGCCTCTACGAGGGTGAGAGCGAGTGCATCACCGGCAGCGCCACTCGCCCCATCCACCCCATCCGGAAGATAAATTGGCGGCACAGCGGCCCCACCGACTACTGCGCCGATATGAGCGTGGCTCTCCACTACTACAACGCCGCCGATAAATGGAACGACGACCACAGCCTGCTGGGCCTCGGCTTCGAAAAGCTGCTGGACTCCCCTGCTCAGACCGCCGCACAGCGCTGGCCCCGACAGTGCAGCGCCATCCGCACCTGCCTCGACCGGCTGGCTCAGCTGGAAGCCGAGGGCAGCGAAGACCTCGACGCTGTGTCGGGCTGCTTCGGCGAATTGATGGCCGAGCTGTTCGACTACAAGCAGGACCACTGGTCGCCGGAGCTGCGCAGCCTGGGCTTCCATCTGGGCAAGTTCATCTATCTGATGGACGCTACGACGATCTGGCCCGCGACAAGCGGAAGGACGCTACAATCCCCTCAAAACCATGAGCGAGCAGTCCGGCTACGAGGAAGAGATGCGGGAAATTTTTGAGTTGCTGCTGGCACGCTGTGCCAAAAGTTTTGAGCGCCTGCCTACGTGGAGGACGCCGACCTGCTGCGCAACATCCTGTATTCCGGCGTATGGCTGAAGTACAACTGCAACAATGCAAAGCGCTCCGGCCGGATGCCGAAGCATCCACTTGATTTTTCCACGACGATACGGTAGACTATAGAGTATTGTGCGGCATTGCGGCCGCGCGAAATGAGACGTGAGGAAGTATATCCATGAGAGATCCGTATGAGGTGCTGGGCATTCAGCGCGCGCAAGCGACGAAGAGATCAAAAAAGCATACCGTGCCAAATGCAAGCGCTGGCACCCCGATCTGAACCCCAACGACCCCACCGCCGAGGAGCACTTCAAGGAGGTGCAGGCCGCCTACGATGCCATCACCAAGGGCGAGACCGGCCCCCAGATGGGCGGCAATCCCTATGGCGGCTACCGTC
>ENA-OQJH01001104-OQJH01001104.1-human-gut-metagenome-genome-assembly--contig:-NODE-1104-length-12221-cov-9.076319_pt1 | contig 12221 bp, 19 predicted proteins | sample MGYA00242597_ERZ504763 | MGnify/ENA primary metagenome ERZ504763 (study PRJEB26092, sample SAMD00036359) | human gut metagenome | host: Homo sapiens | study: EMG produced TPA metagenomics assembly of... | reverse complement strand
CCGAAAACAAACTTCAAGAAGTTTACATTTCAAACCCTAATAATACTAATCTTAGTGATACTGAAATGAATGATAATAAATCTAATCCTATCATATCTGTGGATGAGAAAAGATTTGATAGCGATAACCGCTCTGAGGATTATCAGGCTTATGAAAACCTTGTCAAAGAGACCATTGATTATGAATCACTGGAAGTAACCCATCATGACGATATGCGACAGGTAGATGAAATCGTGAACCTGATCGTAGAAACTGTGATGTGTAAAAATGACAAGATATTGATTGCCAGCAACTGGTATCCGGCATCACTGGTGAAGAAAAAATTTCTGATGCTGACCTATTCACATATCGAGTATGTCTTACACTGTATGCGTGGTAACACCACCAAAGTGAAGAACATCAAGAAATATTTATTAGCATCCCTGTTTAATGCACCGTCTACGATGAACGGGTATTATCAGGCAGAGGTGAACCATGATATGCCAGGACTGGTAAGATAGGAGGTGCACATGTTTATTTTAAAACTTGCTGGGAAAATATTATTACTGCCGGTATGGCTGATCCTTTTTGTGATCGGACTGGCAGTAAAGATGACAGTACAGACTTATGCGGTTGTCAGAGGGATCCTTGGGTTTATATTCACTTTGTTGATTATAGCGACTGCATACTGTTACCATGACTGGGTACAGGTTGCATTTCTGTTTTCGCTGAGTGTAATTCTGTATCTGATCCTTTTTGCAGGAGTGTTCGTAGATACTGTACTGGACATGACAAGAGAACGCATTATTGATTTTATTATATCGTGAGGAGGATATGAAAATGAGCGAAAACAATGATTATATTCAGTTACCACCACTTAAAAAAGACACACCGTCCGATGTGGTAGCATTTATGTGGGAGTACATAAAAGTACCGGAGGATTCAAGAGAAAAAGTTAAGAATCTGCTTAAAGATGCAAATGAAAATGGCGTAAAATTAAGTCATCAGGCACCAACACTGTATGATGTTGTCCCAAAAGAAGAAATTACTGAATTTGAAGAGCTTATGCGCAAAACCATAGCTGACATTGTATCAGAAGCCAGTAGCATTGCCTGTTGGGTGTATGTGCAGAAATATGTGAAACAGAAAACTCTTGACGAAATGCTACAAGAATTGCCAGGAGCAGGCCAGTTTATCATTGTCATGGATACCTGGTTCGAAAGACTGATGGCGGAATAATGGATGCTATGATAGAATAAAGAAAACGATTTGAAGTGCAAATCGGAATTTGTAGATGCAAGATAACCAAGAGTATTTAATTGACAAGCTATGAATCATTTGCTATCATTGAACGGTATATTAATAAGACAGTTCGTTTGTACCATCCTGTCTCTAAATAAAACCAGGGCTATTATTTTTATAATTTATAATTGGAATTTTTTAGAAAAATAATCTATTAAGGCACGGGTACAGATGGATCCGTGTTTTTTTATGCAATATTAGCAAATGGAGAAAAGGTTTATGTATATTTTAAAAACGGAGGCAAGTTTTGACTCAGCACATTTTCTTGCAGGATACGATGGAAAATGCAGCAATCTTCATGGACATAGATGGAAGATTATTCTTGAAGTTCAAGCTGAGGAACTAAAGGACGACATTCAGCATAAGGGGATGTACGTGGATTTTGGAGAATTGAAAAAAGATTTAAGAGACCTTGCAGACTCAATGGATCACGCATTAATTATAGAAAAGAATTCATTGAAGGAAACTACACTTGAAGCTTTAAAAAGCGAGAATTTCAGAATTATTGAACTTGATTTTCGTCCAACAGCGGAGAATATGGCAAAGTATTTTTTATGAAAAAATAAAAAAACTTGGATATAACATGAAAGCTGTAACGGTATATGAAACTCCTGTCAATAGTGCAACTTATATGGAATAATTATAAATAATTTTCTAATCTGAAAGGAGTTGTATATGAGTAAATATGAAGTGGTTGAAAAATTTGTAAGTATCAATGGTGAAGGAACTAAAGCCGGACAACTTGCGGTTTTTATACGTTTTAAAGGCTGTAATCTTAAGTGTAAATATTGCGATACCAAATGGGCCAATGAGCAAGATACACTTTATCAACCATGACGGAAGAAGAAATACTTGATTATGTTTTATCAACGGGAGTGAAAAATGTCACTCTTACCGGTGGTGAACCATTATTAAGAGACGATATTGAAAAAGTTATAACAGCTCTTGCAGAAAACAATCTGAATGTAGAAATAGAGACTAACGGTAGCATTTTTCTTGACAAAATCCGTAAGCTTCATAAAGAAAATGTAACTTTTACAATGGATTATAAGCTTTCCTGTAGTGGAATGGAACAGTCCATGAATCTAGGAAATTTTGATATTTTAAATAGCAATGATACTGTCAAATTTGTAGTAGGAAGCCGAGAGGATCTTATAAAGACAAAGCAGATTATGGAAAAATATAATCTGTATGGAAAATGTAATCTTTATATAAGTCCGGTATTTGGAATGATAGAACCAGAGGAAATAGTTGATTTTATGAAAGAGAATGTAATGAATGATGTTAATATGCAGATTCAGTTACATAAAATAATATGGTCACCAGATAAAAAAGGAGTCTAACATGGAAAAGCATAAGAAAATAGATACTAAAGCAATCGAATATCATATAGCTGGTATTCTTAAAGCTCTGGGTGATAACCCTGAACGAGAGGGATTAATAGACACACCTAAAAGAGTTGCAAAAATGTACGAAGAAGTTTTTGAGGGAATGAATTATACAAATGAAGAAATTGCAGATATGTTTAACAAAACATTTGCACTTGATAGACTGGAAGAAGAGTTCGAAAACGTGGAATGTAAAAGTCAAAATGGAAATTCTGATATGGTAGTGGTAAAAGACATAGATATTTTCAGTTATTGTGAGCATCATCTTGCACTTATGTATGATATGAAGGTAACGGTTGCCTATATTCCAAAGGGAAGAGTGATAGGTCTTAGTAAGATAGCAAGAATAGCAGATATGGTATCGAAAAGATTACAACTTCAGGAAAGAATAGGAAGTGATATTGCAGATATTATGCAGATGGTTACAGGAGCAGAAGATATAGCAGTACTTATTGAAGGATGTCACAGCTGCATGACTGCAAGAGGAATTAAAAAAACTAACACAAAAACATATACACAAACATTAAGAGGGAGATTTAACAATGAAAGCAATGGTTTTGTTCAGTGGTGGAATAGATAGTACAACATGCCTTGGTATGGCAGTAGAAAAATATGGTCCAGAAAATGTTATTGCATTATCAATAGCATATGGTCAGAAACATACAAAAGAGATAGAAGCATCAGATAAAATTGTAAAATACTATAATGTAGAACATATTTATCTTGACCTTGCAAAAATTTTTCAATATAGCGATTGTTCCCTATTATCACATTCTGATAAGGAAATACCTAAAGAATCATATAATGACCAGATTAAGAGTACAAATGGTTCACCTGTTTCAACATATGTTCCATTTAGAAATGGATTATTCTTATCAAGTGCTGCCAGTATAGCACTTTCAAAAGGCTGCAGTGAGATATATTATGGAGCACATGCAGATGATGCAGCTGGAAGTGCATATCCTGATTGTAGCAGCGATTTTAATAATGCAATAAATGAAGCGATATATCTTGGAAGTGGAAAACAGATTAAGGTTGTAGCACCATTTATCAATGCAACTAAAGATCAGGTTGTTAAAAAGGGACTTGAGATAAATGTGCCATATAAATACACATGGAGTTGTTATGAAGGTGGAGAAAAACCTTGTGGCAAATGTGGAACATGTATAGACAGAGCTAAAGCGTTTGAGTTAAACGGAATTAAAGATCCGGCAATGGAATAAAAAGGAGAAGAATTATGACAGGAAGAAGCAAAGAAGAGACAGCAGACATAACATTATTAGGTAATCAGAAAACACAGTATCCATGCGATTATGCACCGGAGATGTTAGAGACTTTTGAGAATAAACATCAGGGAAATGATTATTTTGTAAAATTTAATTGCCCTGAATTTACAAGTTTGTGTCCCATAACAGGTCAACCGGATTTTGCCACTGTTACAATATCATATGTACCCAACATTAAAATGGTGGAAAGTAAATCATTAAAACTATACTTATTTAGTTTCAGAAATCACGGTGATTTTCATGAAGATTGTATGAACATAATTATGAAAGATTTGATAAAACTTATGGATCCAAAATACATTGAGGTATGGGGAAAATTTACTCCGAGAGGTGGAATATCAATAGACCCTTACTGTAATTATGGAAAGCCTGGAACAAAATGGGAAGAAATCGCATTTAATAGAATGGCAAATCATGATATGTATCCGGAAAAGGTTGATAATAGATAAGAATAATAGGGAAAATAGTGATATAATGAACCTATCAAAATAAAAATTGAGATAGGAGGATTACATAATGGAACAGGTAGTAAAATTTTAAAAGGAAGCAGAAACATATTATTTGGCAACAGTAGAAGGAGATCAGCCAAGAGTTAGACCTTTTGGAACAGCCCATATTTTTGAAGGTAAATTGTATATTCAGACAGGTAAAACCAAGGATGTTTCAAAGCAGATTCACGCAAACCCAAAGGTAGAAATCTGTGCATTTAAGGATGGAGAGTGGCTCCGTGTGGCTGGAGAACTTGTAGAAGATGACAGAAGAGAAGCAAGACAGTCTATGCTTGATGCATACCCATCTTTACAGAATATGTACTCAGCAGATGATGGTAATACAGAAGTATTCTATTTCAAAAATGCCACAGCTACATTTAGTTCATTTACACATGAACCACAGGAAGTTAAATTCTAATAACAAAGGATTAGTGCTGGAGGTATTATTGTGAAACTTAAGTTAGTAAAAGCAACAAATAAATATCGTAATCAAATTGTAGATATGTTAGATGAGTGGAATAATTCTGGTGAAGAAATTATTCCATATGTAATTGGTCGTTTAGATTACAGTGATTTTGATTACTATTGTAACAATCTGGAAGTAAGAGACACAAGTGAGGGATTAGTTCCTGATTCTACATTTTTTTGCTTAGATGAAGAACGAAACATTGTTGTAGGTGCTGTAAACATTAGACATTATTTAAACGAAGCATTGTTATTAAATGGTGGACACATAGGAGATGGTGTTCGCCCATCAGAGAGAAGAAAAGGGATTGCAACAAAAATGATATCGTTGGCTTTGAAAGAATGTAGAAAGCTAGGAATAAATAAAGTTCTGATGGTTTGTGATAAAGGAAATATTGGTTCGGCTAAAAGCATTGAAAACAATGGAGGAATACTAGAAAACGAAGTCGTGGTTGATGGTGTTGTGGAACAAAGATACTGGATTGATTTGGATAAGGTTCGAAGTGTAGAATGATTGACAAAGAGAATGGAATCTGTAGGAGGGAGTATCATATGATAGGTTTAATAGTAGCTCGTTCAAAAAATAATTGTATTGGGAAAAATGGAAAAATCCCATGGAAAATTAAGGGCGAGCAAAAACAGTTCAAGGAACTTACAACAGGAAATGTTGTGGTAATGGGACGGAATTCATATGATGAAATCGGTCATCCACTCCCAAATAGAGAAACTATAGTTATTTCAAAAAGTAAAAAATATGTTGGAAGAAATATTCATACAGCATCTAGTGTAAAAGAGGCTATCGAGTTAGCGAAAGGAAAGGATGTATATATAGCCGGTGGTTATGGAGTATATAAAGAAGCTATACCATTAGTGGATGTAATGTACATTACTGAAATTAATATAAATATAGAGCAAGGGGATGTTTTTTTCCCAGAATTTGATGAGAATGATTTTGATATAACAATTGAAGAAATGTCTGAGGACAATGAACAGTTTACAAGAAAGATTTATAGACGAAAAGTAGCAGTAAAAAATCGTAATTTTAAGGAGCAAAGATATGAATACTATTGTACAGCTGTTTCCTCTTGAATGTAGCGATAGAGAACAGTTTATTTTGGATAATCAGGAAGCCTTTAATTATGGTGCGATGGAAGAATTTGGACTTAGAGATGACCACTTTGAGGAAGAGGATCAAATCATATCACGGGATACGATTGAGCAGTCCATTGACGGCGGAGAAGCCTACCGTATCGTACTGGACGGTCAAAAAGTCGGCGGCATAGTGATCAAAGTTGACGGCGAAAAAGGTGACCTTGATCTTCTTTTTGTTTCTCCGGCTGTCCATAGCAAAGGTATCGGATATGCTGCTTGGTGTGCTGTTGAAAAACTGTACCCGGAAGTGAAGGTGTGGGAAACGGTCACTCCGTATTTTGAGCAGCGCAACATTCATTTTTATGTCAATCGCTGCGGCTTCCACATTGTAGAGTTTTTTAATAAATATCACCAAGATCCGAATGATCCGGAAATGTGCTCCGAAGAACTGGACGAGCAGTTCCCGGACGGAATATTCCAGTTTGAAAAGGTCATTCGGTAAATTCAAGTTTACAGAACTGAATCAAAAGAGCTCGAAGGAGCTCTTTTTCCTTTTTTATAATAGTATCTGGGACTGTTGTTCCGTTGATAAGATTTTCAAGTTGTTGTGCGACTTCGGCTTGTTTGTTTGGATACAGACGACTATAAGTATTTAAGGTTTGAAAGAATTGTAGAGCAGATGAAACAGGCACAGGGGATCACGGAACAGTTAAAGGCAGAAAATCAGATGGAATGGGTAGCGAGAATGAACAATATGTAATCGTGTGCAAGGGAGATTGTGGATACAGAGATGGTTTATCAATAATGGAAATAAAATGAAGGAGAAAAGGCGGCAGTTTAGAAAGGCTGTTGCCTTTTAGGAATTGTTGTTTATTTGTTGTTTTTTATAAGATATACTATAAAGAAAAGATAGCATTATAGCCAGAGGTGGAATTTATGAACTATAAAATTTTAATGGTTGATGATGATAGAGAATTGCTAAAAATGTTGAATCAATACTTTACATTGAAGAATTATACAGTGATTATTGCAGAAAATGGCATAGAAGCAATGGAAAAGATAAGTGTAAATCCCGATATTATTTTATTGGATGTAAATATGCCGGGAATGGACGGAATTGAAGTGTGCAGAAGAATCAGAGATATGGTTTCCTGTCCGATTATTTTTTTGACTGCAAAAGTAGAAGAACAGGATCGAGTAATGGGATTGTTGTCTGGTGGCGATGATTATGTTTTAAAACCATTCAGTTTGAAAGAATTAGATGCCAGAATTATTGCCCATTTGAAACGTGAGGAACGTTTACATAGAAAAACAGAACAACGGTTTTATGGGGAATTAGTAATTGACTATGCCAGTAAATGCGTACATATTAAAGGAAATGCTTTAGGGCTTACTAAATTAGAATATGAGATTATAGAACTTTTATCCATGAACCTGAAATGGTGTTTGATAAGGAACGTATTTATGAAAAGATTAGTGGATACGATGCAGAAGGAGATAGCCGAGTGGTGACAGAGTTAATTCGTAGATTCGTAAAAAATCAATCAATATACGGAGCATGAATATATTGAAACGATATGGGGGATGGGATATAAATGGACAAAATAAGAAATCTTTCGTTGAGAAAAACTATAGTTTTGTATATGATTGTTAGTTTGATAGTTAGTTTTTATCTTTCAGCATTGATTATGCGAATGGCAGCCACTATACAAGATGACATTTGGTGGAAATATGTAGATCAAGAAAAGTATTTTGAAATGGCAGAAGGTGAGGGTAGAAGATATTTGACAGATGTTCCGAGACCGAATTCTTATGAAATGAAAAATTTGATTATCATGTATCAGAGATATGCGATTTCCTTCAGACGTTTACAGTACTTATCGTGTCTGTGGTAGGCAATATCATAGCAGTGTTTCTTTTTATAAGCATAAATTGAAAAATCCCATTGAAGAATTAGAACTGGCATCACAACAAGTTGGTCGAAATAATTTGGATTTTCATATTACCTATGAAAATAAAGATGAAATGGGAAGATTGTGCAGAGAATTTGAACGGATGAAGGAGCAGCTTGCAGAAAATAACCATCAATTATGGAAAATGATTGAGGAAGAAAAGGCTTTGCGAACAGCGATTGCACATGATATACGTTCTCCACTATCTGTGCTGGAGGGGTATCAGGAAATGCTTTCAGAATATCTCCCTAAGAAAGAGATAAATATGGAGCAAGCCCTAGATATGGTAAATGAAAGCAAAAAACAGATTGAACGTATGGATATATTTGTGGAAACAATGCGAAAGATGAGCAGTTAGATGCAAGGGAGTTGGTGGCAGAAAAAATTACAAGTAAGCAGTTAGAAACAGACATACGTGCAGAGATGAATGTGTTTGAGAAAAAATTTGGAAAGCAATACGATTTAGAATGTTCGGAAACAGCAGAAAAATTTTCGGGAGATAAGGAAGTGATTTTAGAGGTTATAGAAAATCTTTTGTCAAATGCCTTTCGTTATGCCAAAACAAAAGTGGAAATGGAAGTTCTCCTTACTTATTCTGAATTACAAATCAGAGTAAGGATGATGGAGTGGGATTTACAGTAGACAAACAAAAGGCAACAGAGCTTTTTTATCAGCAAAATGTGAAAGATAGTTTGAAACATTCAGGAATGGGTATGTATATCAGCAGATTGTATTGTGAAAAGCATGGCGGACAGTTACTTATAGAAAACGAAAAACAGAGTGGAGCTGTAATAACAGCAGTATTTCATCGGATTGCATAAGCAGTCCGATTTTTTTATACTGTTGTCTTTTTGTTGTGATTTATATTTTATGATGTCTATAACAAGGAAAGGAGACAAACGTATGATTGCTATTTTTAAAAGAGAGATTAAGAATTATCTAAAGCGACCGTTATTTTGGGTAGGTATTCTGCTTGTGATTTATGGTGTGTTTAATACGACAAGTCCATATTTAATGACACACTATTTAGGGCAAGGAGAGAAAATTGTCAATGATTATCCTGATACAGTTCGCTTAGGAGATGTTTATGAAGGATATATTCCTGCGAATCCTGAAAAACATCGAGAAATATGGAGTGGACAGATAAAACAAGCACTAATTGATGAATTAGAAATGTCTGATTTAGAGGCACAATCCGTAATGAGCGAACTTGTTGATATGGAGTTAGAAGAAGCATTCGTATATCTGGAGGAAAAATATGATTGGTATAGTGCAAGATATATGTACGAAGATAGTGCCTATTACAAAGGAACATCAGAAGAAATCAACGCATATCTGAACGAAAAAATGAAAAATAAGACGTTTTCTTTTTATTACTCAAGAAAATTTGCTGATTTTGCAGGGTTGTTTATGTGTTTTTTTGCAACAATTATGTTAGCGGTTCTGTTTTTACAGGATACGAAAAAGCATACTTATGAATTGCTTCACACGAAACCGATCACTGCCGGAAAGTATGTATTGGGAAAAGTAAGCGCAGGATTTGCAATTTGTTTGATTGCTCTGACTATTATAAATCTATTATTTTGGGCATTGTGTGTTATTTATACAAAAGACAGTGGGTTTGAAGTGCGGTTCTGGGATTTTATAGTTTCTACTGTACTTTATATACTTCCCAATATGCTGATGATTGTAAGTGTATATACATTGATTTCACTCCTATTTAAAAATCCACTTCCGGGAGTGCCACTTCTGATTCTTTACATGGTATATTCCAATATGGGCGGAAGAAATGCGGAAGGAGTTTATGGATATTGGGGAAGACCTTTTGCGATTATGGTTCGATTCCCTGATCAGCTTTTCGATACGACACCGCCACCAATGGCATTTTTAAATCAGAGTCTACTTATTTTAGCATCTGTAGTGATTATTCTGATTTCAATACAGATTTGGAAGAGGAGGCGGATGTAAATGAAGAAGGAAATGAAGATTGTTCTGCCGTTTTATAAGATTGCTTATGCAGTATCTTTTGTTGTGATTTTAAGCTTGATACGTGGGGTTGTATTCACAAATGAAATAGGACTTTCCATTGAGGCACCTTTTGCTATATTGACTGCTGTTTTTTGTGCGGACACTTATGTGCAGGAAATTACAAGCAAGAGATCAGAAATCCATAGGCTGTATCCAATAAGAAAGAGAATTTGCTCCATCATGCAGCGAATAATGATACAGGAAGTTTTTTTATTACTGCTTGCTGTTTTAGGTTACGGATTGTTTTTTGTGTTTCAAAAACCGGTCACACATCCGGCAACAGAAAGTGAAATACTTCAGTTTATTGCCTATTTTTTAGCGATTGTAGTAACCATTTTCTTTTGGGGAATATTGGTCAATACATTGTCTATGCTTTTTCGCAATATGTGGATGGGGATTGGAAGCTGTCTTCTGATATGGGTAGCAACAAATTCCACGGGAGGAGATAAACTTTTTGGGGCATGGAATCTGTTTTCCTATGCTTTCAGAGATATAGAAAATACTGCTGATGTTACATGGCTGCAAGGGAAAGCTTTGTGTATTGGTATTGGATTGATTTTATTGGTAGTATTGCCGAAAATAGTTAGAAAGAGAGGGTAAGTTTATGAGTATTCATATTGAGGATTTAACAGTAAGATTTAAAAATGGTGTGACAGCAATCAATCATGCGAATTTAAATATACCGAATGGAATTTTTGGATTATTGGGAGAAAATGGAGCAGGAAAGACAACTTTGATGAGGGTTTTAACTACTGTACTTAAACCTACAAGTGGAACGGTCACATTGGACAGGATTTTATATAGTGAAGGAAACTATGAAAAAATCCAGAGAAAAATAGGGTATCTGCCACAGGAAATTGATCTTTACCCGAATTTGACAGTTCAGGAGTGTTTAGAGTATATGGGGGATTTGGCAGGTGTTCCAAAAGCGGAGTGCAAGAAACGAATAGAATATTATTTGAAAAAGACCAGTCTTGCAGAACACCGGAAAAAGAAAATGAAACAGTTGTCAGGCGGGATGAAACGACGGGTAGGATTAGTGCAGGCACTTTTAAATGAACCGGAATTTTTGATTGTGGATGAGCCGACTACCGGTTTAGATCCAGAGGAACGTATTCGCATCCGCAATTTGTTAGTAGATTTTTCTGAAAACAGAACGGTTTTGTTTTCAACTCATGTGGTGGAAGATTTGGCTGCTACCTGTAACCAACTTGCAATTATGCACAAAGGTAGTTTCTTATATGCGGGTTCTATGAAGAATTTGACAGAAGAAGCACAGGGGAAAATCTGGATTTGCAAAGTACCTGATGAGAGAAAAGCAAGAGAAGTGGAACAGAAGTATCGTATTACATCAAACAGTATGTTGAGGGGGGATTGCAGTTAAGAGTGATTTCTGAAATACAGCCAGAATTGGAGTGTATGTCAATTCCTGCAACGTTGGAAGATGCTTATATTTATGTGACGAATCAATACGAGTAGATAAAGCACCATCTGATGCTTTACTACCAGTTGCACGTTGTTCGCTTTGAATATTTGTGGAGAAAAAGTATGTATTATTTTGGCTTTCTATAAAACCTATAAACCAGCCATTTATATCCTGCCCGTTCACTCGTCCGGTTCCGGTTTTTCCATAAATTCTCCATTTTCAGAGGCGGTAAGATGGATGGAATTTTTGACGGCATGAATATTAGCAGGAGTAAAGTTGAAGTTGTTTCGATATAATTTTTTCAAAAGTTCAACTTGTTCTACTGGTGAAATCTTTAAGGATGACTGCATCCAGTAGGAAGAGAAATCTCCGGATATATTTTCATTGCCATATCCTATTTGCTGAAGGTATGAATTTATAGTGGAAGCTCCGAGCTGCTTGTCGATTGATTCAAAATACCAGTTTGTATATATATTTTAAAAGGTATATGATTAAGAAAAACGGCAGGAGGTATCTGAATGAAAGCACATAAATATTGGTCTATCAGTGCACTGATTACAATGCTTGGAACTTTTTATACAGGTTATAAGGGATCAAAAGAAGGCCATAAGTACTTTGCAGCAAGTACTTTGCTTTGCATGATTATGGCTATTTATACAGGACACAAGATGATTTCTGGTAAAAGTAGGAAGAAAAAAGAAGTTTCAGTAGAAAGTGTTGAAGATTAAAAAACAAAATATTTTAATAAATAACGCCGGTGCGGGATTTTTGATATCCAGTACTGGCGTTATTTATTCTACAGGGGCTTGGGG
>ENA-OQJH01001103-OQJH01001103.1-human-gut-metagenome-genome-assembly--contig:-NODE-1103-length-12227-cov-1.546529_pt1 | contig 12227 bp, 14 predicted proteins | sample MGYA00242597_ERZ504763 | MGnify/ENA primary metagenome ERZ504763 (study PRJEB26092, sample SAMD00036359) | human gut metagenome | host: Homo sapiens | study: EMG produced TPA metagenomics assembly of... | reverse complement strand
TTTCAGATTTTATTTGTACCTTTGCATGTCTTGTTACGATTTACGCTTGTTTTGATTTGCAACACTAAGATAAGTGAAAAATCTGACATGGCAAAATCCTGAGCAACTTTTTTGTTGCTCAGGAACTTATAAATAAAGTTAAATCAAAGTGTTGCGGAATTAAGGATTATTAACCTTTTATCACAGAAAAACAATGCGAAAAAGAAGAGTTTATTGGACGCTGTTCATTACAGCTTTCGCGTGGTTAGCTTCCTGTTCAGATGACGACATCAATGGAAGCAGCGGGTTCAACCCAAACCAGCCTATTGAGATTACAGAATTTTATCCTGATTCCGGAGGTATAGCCACTCCGATGATCATCGAAGGCCGCAACTTCGGTACAGACACCACTGGCATGAAAGTCTATTTTGAAGATGTAGACGGGATCAGACATCCTGCCGGATTAGTCAGCAGTAACGGTAGCAGAATCTATGCATTTGTTCCCAAAGGACTCACCTTCAAAAGAGAGATGAATATTCTTGTAGAAAGAAGAACGCCCGACGGTCAAGAATACATAGGCAAAGCACCAGACCAATTCCTATACAAGACACAAACCAGTGTTAGTACGGTAGCAGGACTTGCATCACCGGACAATAATATAAACACCGTTGGTGGTGACCTTGCCACATGTACTTTCTCCTCTCCTTTCTATCTCTGTATAGACGGTGAAGACAATATATTTGTGGTAGACCGTAAAGGAGACAGTGGAAAAGACAAACAACCAAACACAACCTGCCGTAATGAAAAAGGTGAAGGCGTAAACGGAAACATTTCAATGATTTCCATCGCCAGCAATTCTTCCATTGTATTAAAATATGGAACTGCATATATTAATGCACCGGCTTATTCTGATGAAAAAGATGCTGAAGCTGTTTACATTCCGGATGATGCCGGCATGAAATATTATGATATGCAAAAACTTCTAAATTATGTTCCCCGATATAGAACAGTCTTGAAATCAGAAGAACTCAGCACCGTAGACGAAAACAACTGGAAGCATTGCTTTGTAATCAACAAGCTGGATCATATGATCTATACGGTCATGTGGAAAGGGCAATTGGTTCGAATCAATCCTAAAACCGTACAGCAGAAATTTTGCTAAAGAAAATATCTAATGTAGCAACAGGCGACGGCGGCAAAGCAGGAAGTGACTCCTATATCGCATTCAGCCCTATTAAAGGAGAAGAAAACGTACTCTATGTATCTCTTGCAGATTTTCACCAGATTTGGAGAGTGGACGTATCCAAGATCACTCCGGAAGATAAAGACACTTATAACGGAGAATCATACGCAGGAAAAGCAATCTACGAAGGAGTTATGAACGGGAAGGGCTGGGAAGACGCTTGCTGAAGAACGCCAAATTCAGACACCCGCGCCAGATTTCGTTTCACCGACGACGGAAAAATGTACATTGCTGACAGTGGTAATTCCTGCATCCGCGTAATAGATACTACTATGCCGAAAGAAAGAGCAGCCGTAACCACACCTATCGGTCTGCCGGGAGCGGAAGGTTATAAGGATGGAGGTCCGGAAATTGCCAAATTCCACTTCCCTTGCGGAGTAGCAGTCAACAGTGATGGAACTATTGTATATGTAGCCGACACACAGAACAAAGTGATTCGTAAATTATCCATTGAATAACCTTATACAAAATACAATATGAGAAATAATTTTCTACTGATTGTACTGATCATGGCGCTTATACCGCTGACGAGTTACAGTCAAGACAATAAGAAAAAACAGTTTACTGTAGCGGGGGTCGTAATAGACAAAACCGGTGAACCGCTACCGGGTACTACCATTTATGTTAAGAATGCACCGGGAGTGGGAACCTCAGCAGATATGGATGGTAAATTCAGTATCAAAATAGATGCCAACCAAATATTAGTCATTCAGGCTATTGGAATGAAATCTATCGAGAAACTGGTGACTAAAGATGAAATGACACTCAAAGTTACATTGGAAGAAGATGACACCAAGCTTGACGAAGTAGTGGTCACAGGTATGACTTCACAAAAAAAGATATCAGTAGTAGGTGCAATCAGTACCATTGATGTAGCCCAGCTCAGTACTCCCGGTACTTCCCTCAACAACATGATCGGCGGACGGTTGGCTGGTGTCATCACCATGCAGAGTTCGGGCGAACCGGGAAAAACATCTCCAACTTCTGGATTCGTGGTATCAGTACTTTCGGAGCCAGCTCCGGTGCATTAGTGCTGATTGACGGTATCGAGGGCCGCCTTGAAGACATTGATCCTGATGATGTAAAATCGTTCAGTATCCTGAAAGACGCCTCCGCCACCGCAGTGTATGGTACGAGGTGCCAATGGCGTGGTCTTGGTTACCACTAAACGTGGAGAAACAGGCAAACTTACCATCACAGGACGAGCAACATTAAAAGTATCGCACATCAAACGTCTGCCCGAATACCTGGGAGCTTATGACTACGCTCTCCTTGCCAATGAGCACGTGCCATGTCGGGTGAAGACGACCTTTACTCCCGTCTGGAACTGGATCTGATAAAATACAATTTGGATAAAGACCTCTACCCGGATGTTAACTGGATAGATGAAATAATGAAACGCACATCTATCCAGCAGAACTATTACATCAATGCACAAGGAGGAGGCGACATAGCCAGATATTATCTTTCATTAGGGTATCAGGATGAAGGAGCGGCCTACCGGCAGGAAGACAATCTGTTCAAAAAGCCTTTGTCATATAAAAAAATAACATATCGTGCCAATATTGACATGAATCTGACCAAAACAACCAAAGTTTATTTTGGTCTGGACGGATATATTTCCAACTATACCAGCCCGGGTGGACAAAACACGAATACGGTATGGTCAGCAGTCCGTCAGCTAACTCCACTGATGTTTCCTAAAACCTATTCAGACGGTACCTTCCCTTCTTATGGAAAACATGACCTTGCTTCTCCGTATGTCATGCTAAATAACACCGGATACACGCAAGATGAAACTCAGCGTAATATGCTTACACTCAAACTTGAACAGGAATTCGGAGGATTCCTGAAAGGAATGACAGCGTCGGTACAAGCGATGAGCGAAAATATCAATTATTTCAATGAAGGACGTTACATATGGCCTGACCTCTACCGCGCTACAGGAAGAAGTTCACAAGGGGTACTCATCAAAACATTGCGTACTGCCAAAGAGAACATGAAATATACACAAAATAACAACAGATACAGAAAATACTACATGGAAGCCAAAGCCAACTGGGACCGTACATTTGGTTTGCACTCACTAGGAGCATTGGCTTTATATTACATGGAAGATGTTCATAACACCCAATGGGACTATGACGCAATGGGTATTAATGCCATTCCTCAACGGCGTCAAAACTTATCAGGACGTGTTTCCTATGGCTATAACAATTGCTATTTCATTGATGCAAACTTCGGTTACACAGGTTCTGCGCAATTCGAAAAAGGAAAAGATTCGGTTTCTTCCCTTCCATTGCTGTAGGCTGGGTACCGACATCCTATAACTGGGTCAATGAGGCCATTCCCTGGTTAAGCTTCCTCAAGTTCCGCGGCTCCTACGGTCAGGTAGGTAATGACCAGATCAGTGGTGACCGGTTCCCTTATTTGACATTAATCAATGACAATGCCGCCTCTTACTGGGGATATCGTGAACGGGGTATTACAGAAACTGTGAAAGGAGCGACAACCTTCAATGGGAAGTAGCAAAGAAACTCAACTTTGGTATCGATGCCAAGTTCTTCCACGACAAGCTCTCTGTCACTGTTGACTTTTTCCGCGATACACGTGATCACATCTTCCAGGATCGTGTGACGCTGCCTAAGTTTGTAGGTATGGTTACCGTCCCGAAATCAAATGTAGGAAAATGCATAGCTATGGTTCTGACGGAAACTTCGAATTCTTCCACCAGATCAATAAAGACATGAGCTTCACTGTACGCGGCAATTACACTTTCTCTCAGAATATTATTGATTACTATGAAGAAAACAAGTTACCTTATGATTATCTGAGTGTAACCGGAAAACCCTTTAACATCCTTCGCGGATATATTGCAGAAGGTCTCTTCTCCAGTAAAGAAGAAATCAACACAAGTGCCGACCAAAGCGGATTCGGCCGCATTCGTCCGGGAGATATCAAATATCGTGACGTAAATGGAGACGGTATTATCAATGACGATGACAAAGTACCTTTGTCCTATTCCAACCAACTCCCCCGGGTAATGTATGGGTTCGGAGCCGATTTTCATTGGAAAGACTTAACCCTCAGCTTCCTTTTCAAAGGTTCGGCAAAAGTAGACTACTACCGTTCGGGACTCGGTAATGACGCAGGATGGATTCCCTTCTATAACGGAGAACTCGGCAACGTTATCAACTGGCCAACAATCCCAAGAATAGATGGACGCCCGCATGGTATTCAGGCACCACCGCTACGGAAAATCCCCATGCAGAATTCCCACGTCTCTCCTACGGAGGCAATACGAACAACTCCCAGCATTTCCTCTTTCTGGAAACGGAACGGTTCTTTCCTGCGCTTTCAGGAACTCAGTCTGAAGTACAACCTGAAGATCCATGGATAAAAAAGACAGGACTATCTTCTGTCGATCTGGAGTTTGTTGCCAACAACCTTTTTACTATCGACAAAGTGAAGTATTTTGATCCGGAACAGGCATCTGCAAACGGGGCCGCTTATCCGATACCGGCAACTTACACGTTCCAGGTTTATCTTAAATTCTAAAAATAATATAGAACACTCATGAAAAAGTTATTCAAAATAATATTGGGAGCAACAGTAGGAAGTACACTACTACTCAGTTCCTGCAATTTTCTGGATGTAGACCCATACTTCGAAGCTACTTCAAAGAAGACTCCATCTTTCACAGCAAGAAAAATGCTGAAGGTTATCTCTGGAACACTCCGAAAGGTTTTCCCGACGCAGGGGCTATCTGGGGAAATTCCTGGAATCCGGGGGAATCTGCTTCGGACGAAATAACACTTAAATATCAGACAAATGAATTTGGGGACTACAATTTTCCGTAGGTACCATCAACAGCAGAAATCTGCCTATCCAAAACCAATGGTACGACATGTATGTCATTGTAGCAAGATGTAACAAAATGCTTAAAGAAGTCTACAATGTACCTGATATGAATGAAATGGACAGAAGACGTTATATCGGATATGTTCACTTTATGCGTGGGTACGCTTATTATCATCTTTTGATGAACTGGGGACCGTTGATTATCGTGGGCGATGAAGAACTGAGCACCTCCGAACCTGCCGAATATTATAATCGCGAACGGGCTACCTATGATGAGTCTGTAGATTATATATGCGATGAATTCCGACTGGCAACTCAAGGCATCTATTCAGCGGATGAGCAAAGCGTCAACTATTATCAACGTCCGACCAAAGGAGCAGCCATGGCACTCATCGCCCGTTTGCGCCTCTTCCAGGCTTCACCGCTTTTCAATGGCGGAGCTGCAGCCCGTAAATGTTTCGGGACCTGGAAACGTAAAAGCGACGGAGCCTACTATGTCAATCAAGAGTATAACCCGAGACGCTGGGCCGTTGCAGCAGCTGCCGCCAAACAGCTGACCAAAATGGGATACGAGCTACATACAGTGGAAGCAGATGCCCAGAACCCATATCCTCTGGCCTCCAATGTCCCTACTGCTAACTTCCCTGACGGAGCAGGCAATATCGATCCTTATCACTCTTACTCCGACATGTTCACAGGAGAAGGTATCATACAGACTAATAAAGAATTCATCTGGGCGATGGAATCCAGTAACGTCACTAACTATACCCATCACTCATTCCCTGTCAAGTTTGGCGGATGGGGTTCAATGTCTGTGCCGCAGAGGGTAATTGATTGCTATCTGATGGCAGATGGGCGGACTATTCATAATTCATCGGCAGAATATCCATATGAACCGGACTTCAGCAGACTCACCGGGCGAATCCAAAAAACTGGGACATACCTACTAAGGGAAAACGTACCTATGATGTACGCCAATCGTTCGGCACGCTTCTATGCTCGATAGGTTTCCGGGTCGCTACTGGCCGATGAGTTCAGCTTCTACCGACGCTCCTACGTCAATCAGCAATTCTGGTATTCTCACGATGATACCAATGCCGGAATTGCCGGTGCCGGAAATAACGTAAAACGACTACAGTGTCAGCGGTTATGTTCCCGTCAAATACATTCATCCGGACGACTCATGGGCTAACGGCAAAGGGAGTGTAAAAGGCGCATTCGTCACCAGCCTAAACCGTTCCCTATCATTCGTTATGGTGAAGTGCTACTGGAATATGTAGAAGCATTGAACCGTGTAGAAGGTACAGTGACCGTAGAAGTATCCGACAATACAGGTACACTTATTGAGGAAACCGTTAGCCGTGATCCGGCAGAAATGGCTAAATATTTCAACATGATACGTTATCGCGTCGGCTTGCCGGGAGTAGATGCCAACGACATGGCAGAAGCAGACAATTTTGAAAAAATCATCCGCAATGAACGTCAGGTAGAGCTCTTTAACGAAGGATACCGATATTTCGATACGCGCAGGTGGGGAACCTATCTGGACGAAGATGCCAACAGCTCCAACTGGCGGGGACTGGATGTGACAAAAGACCGTACAAATGCCAACGGTAATGAAGGATTCTGGAATATTGTGACGATCAATACACAAAATGTGCGAGACCGCATTGCACTGCCTAAAATGGTATTCTTACCGATCCGCCATGATGAATTGCTGAAGGTTCCCAATGCCGACCAGAATTTCGGATGGGACAGATAATATCAAAACATGAATAACAGACTGAATATGAAAAAGAAATTTAATATAATGCTCTGCACTCTTATAGGTGTATTGAGTGCTTGCAATGAATACGATTTCGACCAGGAACAATACCGGAACGAAGTAGGCTTACTCAGTAATTCGAGTCTGATCTACGACCGGCAGGTGGCTAATGTAGGACAAGAAAAAGATACGATCTATCTGGTTGCCACGGTCAGCGGCTCACAAATAAGCCCTAACACACACCATGTAGCTCTTCTGGAATCGGACTCTTTGCTGAAAGCATACAACAAATCCAACTTTGATATAGAAAAAGAAAAATTTGCCAAACTGCTTCCCGATGAATGCTATGATTTTCCCAATAAGGAACTGGATATTCAGGCAGGCACTTCCAAAGTAATGTTTCCGATCTATCTGAAAAATCTGGAAAGGATTTCACCGGATTCTATTTATTTTCTGGATTACAAGATAGATCCGGAAAAAACACCTAATTATAATCCGGATAAAAGTCATGTATTATTGCGTATCTATAAAGAAAACTATTACGCAACGACAAAGACTTCTACCTACTACAATTATACAAGCAGTACGATTGTAATTCCTAACCCCAGTGGTAGTCCCGAAGTCCGTAGACCGACAAATGCCAATCAAGTATTCCCGATCGGTGCCAATTCGGTACGCATGATGGCAGGTGATGAAGATCTTGGCGATTATAAGACAGCAAGAAGCAGAATTGTATCTAAGAGTATCATTCTGGAAATTGGCGAGCAGCAACCGGAGAATCCTCAGGCCAGAGAACTTACCATCAGAGCGCATGACAGAGTTAATGATGTGGAAGTGGATCCGGTCGATGTAGTACAACTTACTCCAATCGATGATTACGACAACACATTCCTGTTAAACGCTATCCGTACTCCCGACGGACGTGCCACTTATTACAAAGAGTTCCGTCTGCATTATAAATATCGCCTGGAATCCACCGCCTTACCGGGAAGTGAAAGCCAAACTACGATATGAATTTAACCCAAGAGTAGATAACTTGTAATCAAATCAAATGAGTATGAAAAAAATATATTAATCATCGGGCTCGCAAGCATATTCGGAATTGCTTCCGGACTTATCTCTTGTTCGCCCGATTACGAAACCGAGTTTAAAGTAGAAACGCTCGTAGTTCCTGATAAAAGTCAGGCACCTATCACTTTCCCACTTCTGGGAGGAGAACATGAAATTGAAGTGCAGACCAATGTACCACTCGACAGATGGAGTGCCCAGTCCAATGCAGAATGGTGCAAGGTAGTACAACACGAGGCAAAGTAGTCGTATCTGCCAGTGCAAACAATATATACAAACAACGCCGGGCAGAAATCACTGTAGCCTATGGTCATCAAAGCTATTCCATCACTGTCTCGCAGTTTGGTAAAGAACCGGCCATCCTTATAGGTGACAAGCTACAACAGGAAGGATATGTAGAAATAATAGATGCAGAAAGAGAAACATTGACAATTCCTGTAGCGACCAACCTGAATCTGGATAATATCATTATACCAGACACTTGCAACTGGATACGTCTGGCAGAGCAACCTGCCACATTTGATGCAAAGACGCGTGCAGCGGAAGACGTAAACAAACAGGAACTGAAATTTACGCTGGATAAAAGCACCGAGACTGACGTACGTTATTGTACGATTATCCTCCAGTCTTCCCAGAATTACAGCTATACAGCTTCTTTCCTGATAAAGCAACAACCCAGAGGTTATATAGTCGAAATCGATGAAGACAAGAAGATCTATGAAGTGAAAGCAATGGGAGAAACAATCACTATTCCTTTCAAAGTAAATTCTCCTGCCGGTGAAGTGTCATATACTTATGAAGTCGAAGAATCCGCCCAATCCTGGATCACTCCAGTATCATTACCCGCTTCAAGAGCACTGCGTGATGTCTCCGAAAGCTTTATCATTAAAGCCAACACTGAAGTTGAGAATCAACCTCGTGAAGGAAAGATAACCTTCAAGAGTACCAATAGCACCGACAAAGTACCAAGTCAGTTCGTAGTCACAGTAAAACAGGCCGGATTTATCGCGACACCTCCTTTAAATGTGATCAATGCTACTGCTACTCCGGGAGCCGGAAGTATTCAGCTGCAATGGGAGATACCTGAAGATGTAGACTTCAACAAGATAAAGATTACCTATTACGATAAAGTCACGAAAGAAAATAAAGAGAATCTTAATAAATGACTATAAGACAACATCCTATATCATAGATGATACTTACCAATGTGCAGGTGAATACTCATTTACTATCAACACCTATGGTCCGACTGGTATGGAGACAGATAGTCCGGTAACAATAACAGGCATTTCCGGCGAAGCTTCCGAAATGGAACGTGTTACTCTTACTATCGATATGCTTTCCGACAATGCTAATCATGTCGGAGACGGAGGCGGTTTACCGGCATTGATTGACGGGAAGGTGAATACTTATTATCATACCAAGTGGAATGCTCCTGTTACAACAGAAGCACATTATGTCCAGATCAAACTGAACAAACCATTAAAGGACCTTTGTTTTGAATATGATGCACGTCAAAGCGGAGTGAATAACGGAGGTGACGTAAAAGCCGCAACAATATATGGAAGTATGAACGGTGAGTTCTTTGAAAGTATGGGTAATGAAGAATTCAATCTGCCGACAACAAACGGTGGCCATGCCACAGCTAAAAACAATGTGAGTGGAAAGCAAGCTTACAACTATATCCGATTTACTCCTACGCTCGCCGTGACAAAGATCCATTGGATTATACTGTCGCAGGCAGTGCATGGTGGAATATGTCCGAAATATACCTTTACAGAATAAGACATGATGAACCTGGGCAAGAGAACAGCTAGGCATTTAAGTAAAACAAGAAAAGACTGACGAAGAACAAAATAAGATCAGATTAGACACATTTTCTTATCGAGTTCTTCGCCAGTCTTACTTTTTTATAAAATTGGATGATAAGAATTATGAATATGAAACCCAAGAAATTAAGCCTCTTATTAACTATCTTGCCAATGATTATTGCAGCTACAGGTTGCCATTCCCAGCAAGAGTCTAAAGTAGACATCACTCCTCATTGTATCAATCTTCAGGCAGACAGCCTCTACCGGCAAGCAATGACATTAATGGAATCTTCTTGCGATGTAGACTCCACCCGAAAATGCATCCGCTTTCTGGACAAAGCTTTGGCAATCGACAGTTTAAATCCCGACTATTACGGCATGAAAGCCAAACTTTTATCTGAAATGGGAGAACTGGACTCCGCCCTATACATACAAACACTTGCTATGGAGAAAAACGCAATTACCGGTGAGTATCTGTTCCAACTGGGACTACTTCAAGCTGCCAAAGATATGCACGCTGAAGCTCACGAAGTTTTGGAAAAAGCAAGGTCTTCCTTCAAGCAGTACTAAAACAATATCCCGACAGCTTGGGAGCTTTTATTCTGGCAGAAGCTGCCAATTCTCTCTACGAAAATAAAGATTCACTTTTCATGAGAAATATAGATGAAATCCGTAAACGCTTTCCCGAAAGGTTGCTGGAAATAGAGATGACCCGAAGGGTGAAACCGCATTCATTGGTCAATCAAATAAGAAGGATTAAAATAGAAAAGGATTATAATATTGATTTTGATATGGATAGTCTGGTTGAGGCGACTGTGAATAAAGACTAAGTTCCAACTTCCTCCCCTTTTCTTTGTTCTTTCAGCCGGAATAGATTACTTTTGTCTTATTCCGTGAGCAATGAACTAAAATAACAGGAAATATGATAGAAGATGTGAAAAGAATCCCATATGGAGTTTCCAATTTCGTGGAAGTGGTAGAGCAGAATCAATATTATGTAGATAAGACCATGTATCTGCCTCTGCTGGAACAGCAGCCCAACAGTCTATTCTTTATCCGCCCCCGGCGTTCGGCAAAAGTATCTTCCTGAGCACGCTTCGCACCTATTATGATATTTCGCAAAAGAAAAGTTTCAGAAACGCTTTGGTAATTTGTGGATAGCAGTCAGCCAACTCCCCTACAGGGAACTTTTCAGATACTTTTTCTTGATTTCTCACGCATAGGCGGAATCGACGGTACATTGGCACAGAACTTTGACGATTATTGCTGCGGTGGATTGGATGACTTCGCATCCATTTATGAACCATACTATTATCCGGGATTTGCATTAGAAATGAAGCAACTGGAAGGTTCCACCAATAAGCTGAATTTTCTGGATCGAAAAGCCCGCAACAATGGTTCCCATCTCTATCTGATTATTGACGAATATGACAACTTCACCAACGTGGTTCTGAACGAACAAGGTAATGAAATCTATCATGCCCTGACTCACGCCAGCGGATTCTACCGGGAGATTTTCAAAAAGTTTAAAGGAATGTTCGAACGCATCTTCATGACAGGTGTCAGCCCCGTTACATTGGATGATCTCACCAGCGGATTCAATATCGGCTGGAACATCAGCACCGATTTCCAATTCAATATGATGCTGGGATTCAGTGAGACAGATGTGCGGACCATGTTTCAGTACTATAAAGACGCCGGACAACTGCCGGCAGATACAGACATAGATGCACTGATTCGGGAAATAAAACCGTGGTATGACAATTATTGCTTTGCCAAAGAAGTCTGGAACGTGATCCGAAGATGTTCAACTGCGACATGGTACTTTATTATCTGCGTCATTACATAACGTTGGGGAAATCTCCCGAACAAATGATTGACCCTAATACCCGCACGGATTACAATAAAATGAAAAAACTGATCCGATTGGACAAGCTCGACGGAAATCGTAAAGGTGTGTTGCGCAAAATCACCGAAGAAGGAGAAGTCATCACCAACTTAGTGACAACCTTCCCCGCCAGCGAAATAGCCAATCCGGAAATCTTTCCCAGCCTGCTCTTTTATTATGGCATGCTGACCATTACCGGTACACGAGGAGTCCGCCTGATACTGGGTATTCCCAACAATAATGTACGCAAGCAGTATTACGATTTTCTGTTAGAGGAATATCAAGAGAAACGGCATATTGACTTGAATGGCTTAAGAGATTTATTTGATGACATGGCATTCGACGGTCACTGGCAAAAATCTTTAGAGTTCATCGCTCATGCCTACAAGGAAAACTCCTCAGTACGTAGTGCGATTGAAGGCGAACGGAATATTCAAGGATTCTTTACTGCCTACCTGAGCGTAAATGCTTATTACCTGACTGCCCCGGAAGTGGAACTGAATCACGGTTACTGTGACCTGTTCCTTATGCCGGACCTACTGCATTATGAAGTGAATCATAGCTACATCATAGAGCTAAAATACCTTTCAGAAAAAGATTCCGATGCGAAAG
>ENA-OQJH01001101-OQJH01001101.1-human-gut-metagenome-genome-assembly--contig:-NODE-1101-length-12243-cov-1.338973_pt1 | contig 12243 bp, 17 predicted proteins | sample MGYA00242597_ERZ504763 | MGnify/ENA primary metagenome ERZ504763 (study PRJEB26092, sample SAMD00036359) | human gut metagenome | host: Homo sapiens | study: EMG produced TPA metagenomics assembly of... | reverse complement strand
GCCCCTTGTTTTCTTTAGGAATTACGGTTATAATTTAATACATATTTTTATAACAGAAAGGAATTATGATTATGAGTCATTATGATTTGGAAACAAAATGTCTTCATTCTGGTTACACTCCTAAGAAAGGAGAACCATGTGCACTTCCTATTTATCAGAGTACTACTTTCAAATATGATACAACCGATGAAATGGGACAGTTATTTGATCTGAAAGCAGAAGGATATTTCTATACGCGTCTTCAGAATCCTACGAACGATGCTGTAGCTGCCAAAATTGCTGATCTTGAGGGAGGTGTTGCAGGACTTCTTACTTCTTCTGGACAGGCTGCAAACTTCTATGCGATCTTTAATATCTGTGAAGCTGGAGATCATGTTGTTGCAGCTTCTACAATCTATGGTGGAACATTTAACCTTCTGGGTGTTACATTAAAGAAACTTGGAATTGACTGTACATTCGTTGATACTGATGCAAGTGCTGAAGAAATTGCTGCTGCATTCAAACCGAATACCAAAGTTTTATTTGCAGAGACAATTGCAAACCCTGCACTTGTCATTCTTGATATTGAGAAATTTGCAAAGGTTGCCCATGAACATGAAGTTCCATTGATCGTTGACAATACTTTTGCAACGCCGATCAACTGTCGTCCTTTTGAATGGGGCGCTGATATCGTCACACATTCAACAACTAAATATATGGATGGACACGCTGTTCAAGTTGGCGGTGCGATCATTGACAGCGGAAACTTTGACTGGGACGCTTATGGACACAAATATCATGGTCTTACTGAACCTGATGAATCTTACCATGGTGTCGTTTATACAAAACAATTTGGAAAGAAAGCTTATATCACAAAAGCTACAACACAGCTGATGCGTGACCTTGGTTCCATTCCATCCCCTGAAAACTGTTTCTTATTAAATCTTGGATTAGAAACACTGCCTTTACGTGTAGAACGTCATTGTGAAAATGCTCAGAAAATCGCTGAATTCTTAGACGCTCATGAAAAAGTATCTCATGTTATTTATGCAGGACTTCCTGATGATAAATATCATGAACTAGCACAAAAATATATGGATGAGGGAAGAACCTGTGGTGTTATTTCTTTTGAACTGACTGGAGGACGTGATGCTGCAGTACGTTTTATGGATAGCTTGAAATTAGCAAATATTGCGACACATGTTGCTGCATCCAAAACGATGGTACTTCACCCTGCAAGTCATACACATCGCCAGATGAACGATGAACAGTTAAGAGAAGCTGGTGTTTCTCCTGGAATGATCCGTTTATCCGTTGGAATTGAAAGTGCAAAAGATATTATCAATGATCTGAAAGAAGCACTTGAGAATGCATAGTTTTATAGGTGTTCGAAGATTACTTAGTAACAGTAATAATTCATATTATAAATTTCAAATATCATAGCAAAAAAGAACCTTAAACTCCCAGCATTTATTATATATGCATTGAGTTAAGTTCTTATTATTTTATATTCTAATAAAATCTATAACCGATTATTCATCCCAGTTTGTATAAACTTCCTGCACATCGTCATCCTCATCAAGAAGATCTAATGTTTTCTGAATACTCTTAATATCTTCTTCACTTGTAAGTTCGACCATAGTACCAGGGATCATTGTGACACTGGCATCTGCCATAGGAATTTCTTCCTTCTCTAAAGCTTCTCTGACTGCACTGAAGTCTTCTGGTGTTGTCAATACTTCAAAGCTGTCGTCTTCTTCGTTGAAGTCTTCTGCTCCGGCATCTAATGCCATCATCATAAGATCGTCTGCATCCATTTCACATTCTTCTTTAGAGATGATGATCTGTCCTTTCTTCTCGAACATATAAGATACACATCCTGGTGTTCCTACGTTACCATTTCCTTTTGTGAAAGCATTTCTTACATTAGATGCTGTACGGTTTTTGTTATCTGTTAATGTATCTACGATGATTGCAACTCCGCTTGGTCCATATCCTTCATATGTAATCTGCTCATAATTAACAGAATCTGCATCTCCGGCAGCTTTTTTGATACCACGTTCAATCGTGTCATTTGGCATATTGTTTGCTTTTGCTTTTGCAATGACATCACGTAATCTGCTATTGTTGTCTGGATCTGGTCCACCCTCTTTAACGGCTACTGCAATTTCTCTTCCAATGACTGTGAAAATCTTTCCTTTTTTCGCATCATTTTTTTCTTTTTTGTGTTTGATGTTCGCAAATTTACTGTGTCCTGACATCTTCTTCTTCCTTCCTTTTCCTTTTTTCTACCTTTACCTGTCTAATCATGTTGTCATGAATATCAACAGATTTAAAGGAATATCCTTGGTAGATAATTTCTATTTCTTCATTGTCTTCTGGTAAATGTCCCAGCTGATCAATTAAAAATCCATTGAGTGTCTCAATATCTTCAACGTCAAATTCGATTCCTAATGTATCCTCAAGTTCTTCCAGTCTCGTACTTCCTCGTACAAGATAAATATCTGCCCATCCAATCTTGGTGATATTACGGTCTTCGACATCATATTCGTCTAAAATATTCCCTACTATGACCTCTAGCATATCTTCCATAGATACAATACCTTCTGTCTGGCTGTATTCATCAATAACGATCGCCATATGAATCTTCTTGGTCTGCATCTCCTGAAAAAGCACCGATAAATTCATCGTCTGATGAACAAAAAACGGCTCTCTTGCAATATCAGAAGTGTTGCTTCTTTCTGATTAAGATATGCATCGATCACATCTTTTAAATAAAGCACTCCTACAATGTTATCAATGTCATCTTCATATAATGGGTATCTTGAATATGGCTCATCTAACATATAATTTAATGCTTTCTCTACGGACATGTTTACATCAATCGCATCAATCTTCTTTCTTGATGTCATAACATCTGTGACATCTTTATCTCCAAATTCGAAAATATTCGTGATCATGCGGGCTTCCCCTTCCATGATCGCACCTTGCTCATGTCCTTCGTTAACAATGTTCATGATCTCTTCTTCATATTCATTGTCTTCATCCTCTTCATGTTCTTGTTCTGATGTGTGCAGTTTTTTTCTTTGCTTCTTTGATCTTCTCTCTTTGTTTCATGAAAAACACCCAACTGCAAATCCGATGATAACTGCTAAAATGATCATCATAAGCACCGAGGGAGTAAATCCTTCCATTTCTTTTTCTTTCTCCTTTTATCTTCTAGAAATTAAGACTATACAAACTTAAATATATCATTTCTAAGAAAAAAGGTCAATATATCCAAGATTCCTGTTATGTATCAAGACTTAAACTGATCTTTAGTGCATGATCCACTTGTTTTAGGAATGTACAATTTAAATGGCATACCTTTTCTCTTAAACGACTTTTATCGATTGTCCGAATCTGTTCTAACAAAATCACAGAATCTTTTTCTAATTCACATCTGTGGCAGTCGATCGGTACATGAGTCGGCAACTTTGCCTTGTTCATCTTGCTTGTGATCGCTGCACAGATGATCGTTGGACTATATTTATTTCCCGCATCATTTTGCAATACGATCACAGGACGGATACCGCCTTGTTCTGAACCGACAACTGGTCTTAAATCTGCATAGAATATATCGCCTCGCTTAATTACCATAAGCATAAACACTCTCCATTTCTTTTTAAATATTGTATGAAGAGTATTTACGATTCTTTCAAAAGTATTCCTTATTTTTCAAAATATTCTGTTTCTTTCATCTCTCCGTTTCGAATATATACTCGTGGAACACGTTTTCCTATTCCACAGACAAATTCATAATTAAAAGATCCTGCTTCATTTGCAACTTCTTCTACGGTCAACATTTTATTGCCATCATGTCCGACTAAAGTTACTTCATCCATCACAGATACACCTTCAATATCTGTCACGTCAACCATAAACTGATCCATACAGATCCTTCCAATGATCGGTGCATACTGTCCACGGATCAATACTTTCCTTTGGAAGAGAGTGCTCTTGGGTATCCGTCTGCATATCCTACCGGAATGGTTGCAATCTTTGTCTTCTTATCAGTTACATATGTGTGATTGTAGCTGATTCCTTCTCCTGCTTCCACTTCTTTGATATATACAATGTGTGTCTTTAATTCCATCGCTGGTCTTAAATCCAATACATCTTTTGAAACTTCTTCTGATGGATATAATCCATAAGTAATGATTCCTGAGCGTACCATATCTTTTCTAAATCCATCCAGATCAATGATCGATGCACTATTTGATACATGTTTGATCGGAATATAGATATCTCTTTCCTCAAGCCACGTAATAAACTGATCATATTTTCGTTCCTGCTCATAAGTTTCTGTTTTATCCGCCTCGTCTGCACATGCGAAATGTGTAAAGATTCCTTGAATCTTGATATTTGGTAATTTGGCGATCTTCTCTATGATATCTACAGATTCTTTGGTTGGTTTAAATCCGATACGGTTCATTCCTGTATCCAGTTTGATATGAATCTTCGCATCTTTGCCTAGTGCCTGCGCGATCTTTGATAAGGACTCTGCCATCTCATAGCAGAATACGGTTGGCTCGATCTCATACTGAATCAATGAGCTGTACTGATATTCTGATGTGTATCCTAAAATCAAGATTGGCTGTCTGATTCCATTGTTTCGAAGTGTGATCCCTTCTTCTAGGATTGCAACGGCAAATGCATCAACTCCGATCTTATTTAATTCTTTTGCAATTGGAACTGCTCCGTGTCCGTATCCGTCAGCTTTGATCACTGGCATTACTTTCACACCTTCTCCAACTACACGTTTTACTTCTCTTATATTATGACAGATTGCATCCAGATCAATAACTGCATGCACTCTATAGTACTGGTTCATAATTTCCTCCTGTAACGTCCTTTATATGAGCAATAATATCTGATGCGATCATGCTGTAAGCGCCCAGATCATGCTTTGCATGATCTCCTGCAAGACCGTGAAGATAAACTCCGTGAACTGCTGCCTCATGAACAGATAATCCTTCCCCCAAAAGGCTGTGATCATTCCCGCAAGAACATCTCCACTTCCTCCAGTCGCCATTCCATCATTTCCGCTTTGATTAATATACACCAAATCATCTTCTCGTGCAACGATAGTTGTTGCATCTTTTAAAACAGCTGTACAATGATATTTCTCTGCAAGATCTTGTGCACTCTGACATAGATCTTCTTTGATCTGTGTGATATCACATGACATCAATCTTGCTGCCTCCATCAAATGTGGAGTCATGATCGTCCCATATGGATAATCAACTTTCATGTTAAATCTACTGATTATATTTAATCCGTCTGCATCAATGACCAATGGTTTTTTCCCTTTTTTCAAAACCATCTCTAACATTTCTTTCATTTCTTCACTGACACCAACTCCTGGGCCAAACAAGATACAATCACACCATTCTAAAGATTCTTCTAAATCTTTTCGTTCTCCAAATAAAATTTCTGGAAGTCTTGTCTGTAAAATCTGACGATTTCCAGCATCAGAAAGCACTTTCACAAGTCCTGCACCCATCCGAAGTACTGCTTCTGCTGCAAAACATGCAGCTCCTGACATTATTTCATTTCCAGCAATGATCAAAATCTTCCCATAGCTTCCTTTATTGGAATATGCTTTTCTTTCTGGCATTAAATGATCACTTTCCTCTAATATATATCCTGTCGCATACTTTTTGATCGTCTGTTTATGAAATCCTATGGATACCAGTTTAATATCTCCACAATATTCTCGTCCTGGATATAATAAATGACCTCTTTTATATCCACCAAATGTAACTGTTGATGACGCATGCACTGCACATCCAAGAATCTTTCCACTATCTCCACTGATTCCAGATGGAATATCAATTGCGATCACAGGCTTACCACATGCATTGATCCGTTCAATGACTTCTTTATAAACACCACCAACTTCTCTAGAAAGTCCAACTCCAAAAATCCCTTCGATCAAAAGATCATATTCTTGAAAATTTATATCTTCACAATCTATCGGAAAATAGCCTAGATTCTTAAGTATCTGAAGCTGTAATTTCAGATCCGCTGAAGCTTTTTCTATATTACCAACGATCATATAATCCACTAAATAATCCTGCTCCAACAAAATTCTCGTACAAGCAAGTGCATCTCCTCCATTATTGCCAATTCCTGAAATGATCAATATCCTCTGTGAATGATCTGCTATCTGTGCAGCCTTATCTACAACTGCTTTAGATGCTCTTTCCATCAATACAAGTCCCGGAATTCCTATTCATGAATCGTCTCATGATCGACCGTTTGTCATCTCCTGATTCTTTAATTACATATCTCATACGCATTCTCCTATCGCAAAAGCTTGTGCAAATTCTCTTGTATTCGTGATCGATACATGAATTCTTGAAACTTGTTTATCTTTTGCTATCTCTTTCGCCTTTCCATATAATTTGACATATGGTGCACCTGATTCATTTCTCAACACTTCAATCTCATATGGTTCCACACCGAAAAAGCCGGTTCCAAATACTTTGGAAACGGCTTCTTTTACAGCAAAATTGCCAGCTAAGTCGTAGCATTGTCTTTTGCATATGCTAATTCAGTTGTCGTAAAAATTCTTGAAAGATGTCTTCCTCGAAGAATCATCTCTTCTATCCGGTATATCTCTACGAGATCTGTTCCTATTCCAGCAATCATCTTCTTACCTGCTATTCGTTCTCACTCTCTTCACGGTTGTGGACATTGTATGTTAATGTCATCAGACTTTCTGCTAAATGTACATTCTCTACTGTAACATTATCTGGTAAATGAAGATCGATCGGTGCAAAATTCCAGAATCCTTTAATTCCCCATTCTGCCATCTTCTTTGCGATCGCAGGTGCCTGATCCTTCGGAATTGTCAGTGCAGCGATCTTAATTCCATGTGTTTTGATAAGTTCTCTAGTTCATCTGTATCAAGAACTTTCACTCCACGGACAGAAATTCCGATCAGCTTTGGATTCACATCAAAAAGTGCCATGACTTTGTATCCATAATCTTCATTAAAAGACTGATAATTCGCAAGGGCCTGTCCAAGATTTCCGGCTCCAACAATAATCATGTCATTTCTCTTATCCAGACCTAAGATCTTACCAATCTCTGTATACAGATTATCTACATTATATCCGTATCCCTGCTGCCCAAATCCACCAAAATTGTTAAGGTCCTGACGAATCTGCGATGCTGTTACCATCATCTGTTCACTTAATTCTTTTGAAGAGATTCTTGTAATATTCTTCGCTTTTAACGCTCCTAAATATCTGAAATACCTAGGAAGTCGTTTGATAACTGCTGAGGAAATATTCTTATCTGAGTTTGCCATTTTATTCCTCCAAAATCTTTATTTCGCTTATAATTATATAAGATTGTCTAATAACTGTCAATCTTTCCGTCATGAAAATATTTCATTTTTTCAAAAAATAATGGTATTCTGAGAAATAATGTCTATAATAAAAAATTTGAAAGGGGTATCTTAATGATATTATCATGCCAGAATATCTGCAAAACATTTGTCGAAAAACCAGTCTTGCAGAATATCTCATTTCACTTAAATGAAAACGACCGGCTGGCGATCATCGGATATAACGGTGCCGGAAAATCGACACTTTTAAAAATATTGATTGGTGAAATCTCTTATGATGAAGGTGAAATTCTTTAAAGAAAGACGCAAGCATTGGCTATCTTGCCCAACATCAAGATCATACATTCCACCATACAATTTTTTGATGAACTTCTTTCCGTCAAAAAGAAGTCATTGAATTAAATGAACAGATGCGTACCTATGAACAGGAAATGAAACATCTGACCGGTGATGCACTAGAACAAAAAATGAATCAGTATACAAATGCTACTCATAGATTTGAGCAATTAAATGGTTTTGCATACAAAAGTGAGATCACAGGAATCTTAAAAGGACTTGGCTTTTCTGAAGAAGATTTCACAAAAGAGATCAATACTTTATCTGGAGGTCAAAGAACTCGTGTTGCTCTTGGTAAGTTACTGCTTAAAAATCCTGATATTCTGCTTCTTGACGAACCAACAAACCACTTGGATGTTGATTCCATAAGGTGGCTTGAAAATTACCTGTCTCATTACAAAGGAGCTGTGATCATCGTATCTCATGACCGCTATTTTCTTGATAAGATTGTCAATAAGGTCATGGAGATCGACCAAGGACACTCCATGCTGTTTGATGGAAATTATACAACATTTATCGAAAAACGTGATCAGATCAAAGCAATCCGTTTAAAAGAATACAAAAATCAGCAACAAGAGATCAAACATCAACAAGAAGTTATCAAAAAATTAAAACAGTTCAATCGTGAAAAATCAATCAAACGGGCAGAAAGCGTGAAAAAGCTTTAAATAAGATTGATGTATTGGAGAAACCTACGGAATATAATGCTGATATGCGTCTTAGCATTGAACCAGAGATCATCAGTGGGAATGATGTTCTGACTTTAAAAGATGTATCCAAATCTTTTGGAAACAAATCATTATTCCATGGATTAAGTGCTGATATTTTTCGTGAAGAACGCGTTGCCCTGATCGGACCAAACGGAACTGGTAAAACAACACTGTTAAAGATCATTGCAAAAAAATCAGTAATAATGGCGGTACGATCAGCCTTGGAGCTGGAGTTTCCATTGGATACTATGACCAGGCACAAGATAACTTAGATGATTCCAAAACGATTTTTGATGAAATTTCAGATGCTTATCCAGATCTTAATAACACAAAGATCCGCAATACTTTGGCTGCATTTTTATTTTATGGAGAAGACGTTTTCCGCCCGATCTCCTCTTTAAGCGGTGGAGAAAAAGGACGTGTTTCTCTTGCAAAATTAATGCTGTCTCATGCGAATTTTCTGATTCTTGATGAGCCTACAAACCATTTAGATATTCAGTCTAAGGAGATTCTGGAATCTGCAATGAATGCTTATACTGGAACGATCCTTTATGTTTCACATGATCGTTATTTTATCAATAAAACTGCAACACGAATCTTGGAAATCTCTGATCATGGATTAACTTCTTATCCTGGAAATTATCAGGATTATATTGCTCAGAAGGAAAAAGAAAAGGCATCTCTTACTTCTTCTACTGCTTCCTCCGTTTCTGTTGATACAGAATCCAAACTCGATTGGAAACAGCAAAAAGAAGAACAAGCCAAACAGAGAAAAAAAGAAAATCGTCTTAAAAAAGTCGAAGAGCAGATCACAGAGTTGGAAACGAAACAAGAAGAACTTTCAGAAGCTATGTCTTTACCTGAAAATGCTTCTGATCCTGCGAAATTAATGGAACTTAGCAATGAGCAGGCTTCCATCGCTTCTTCTTTGGAAGAACTTTATGAAGAATGGGAAACTCTTTGCTAATTTGTAAAAAAACATATATAATAGTAATGTTAACCGTATTGAAAAACAGGAGGTTTTATGAAATTAATATCCTTTGTTGTACCTTGCTACAACTCTCAGGAATATATGAGACACTGCATTGACACCTTATTACCAGGTGGTGATCAGGTAGAGATTCTGATCGTTAATGACGGATCTTCCGATAACACTGCTGCGATCGCAGATGAATATGAAAAAAATATCCTGACATCTGCCGTGCAATTCACCAGGAAATAAAGGACATGGTGGTGCAGTGAATACAGGAATCAAAAATGCCACGGGTATTTACCTAAAAGTTGTTGATAGTGACGACTGGGTAAATGAATATGCTTATGGAGAAATCCTTGATACTCTTGCGAATTTCTACAAACAGGGAACTGTCCTTGATATGCTGCTTTCTAACTATGTATACGAAAAACAAGGAGCCAAGAAAAAAACTGTTATTCATTATCGTCATGCAATCCCAAAAGATCAGATCTTTTGCTGGGATGATGTTGGACGTTTCCCTGTCAGCCAGTATATTTTAATGCACTCTGTCATTTATCGTACTGCACTGCTTCGTGAATGCGATCTAGAGCTTCCAGAGCATACATTCTATGTGGATAATATTTATGTATTCAAACCTCTTCCATATGTAAAAACAATGTATTATCTGGATGTTAACTTCTATCGTTATTTCATTGGACGTGATGATCAGTCTGTCAATGAGACAAATATGATCAAAACGTATCGACCAGCAGTTTAAAGTTACTTATATCATGATTGATATATGACTCAGTTTAATCTTGTAAGTAAGCCATTAGAACGTTATATGAGACATTATCTTTCCATTATCATGTGTATTTCTTCCGTGATCTCTGTAAAATCTGGACAGAAAGAGCATTTAAAGATGCGAAAAGAATTATGGAAATATTTATATGACAGTGACAAACGTCTGTATCGTAAGATCCGTCATAATATTACAAGCTGTGCAGTAAATCTGCCTGGATATGTTGGAAGAAAAGCTACGATTGCTATGTATAAAGCAGCTCGTAGATTTATCGGATTTAACTAAATATTTTTACATTAAAAGGTCCTGCAGAGGGCCTTTTTCTTGTTCCCCTCATCTTTTATTCTGCGTATTCTAATAATATAAAGTATGAAAGGCAACTTTCCATGCAGATTTCTGTTTCAAAACAAATCCATGCTGATCTTGCCCATCAGCATGGTTTTCTTGGAGAAGGTATCGGCATTGCCTATCTTGATACTGGCCTTTTCCCACATAAAGATTTCTCTCCGCATTCCACACGGATCGCCAAATTTGTAGATTTTGTTCATTCCAAATCTTTCAGCTATGACGATAATGGACATGGGACTCATATTACCGGCATCGCTGCTTCCTCTGCAACATTTGGTTCCGATTATTTGGGAATTGCTCCAAAATCCCATATCGTTTCTTTAAAAAGTACTGGATGCCTCAGGAAACGGTGTTCAAAGCGCCTTCTTACAGGGTCTTGACTGGATTCATGAGTATCATCGCTCCTATCAGATCCGTATCGTTAACATCTCAATAGGAAGTCCTGGTTCCGAGGATAGTTCAGCCTCCAAAGAACTATTAAAACATGTCAACGCCCTATGGGATGATGGTCTTGTTGTTTGTATTGCCGGCGGAAACCATGGTCCAAAACCATACAGTATTTCAATTCCTGGAAATAGTCCAAAATCATCACTGTTGGTTCCAGCGACGATAATTTTCAAATGATCGGAAGAAAACACTTCTCTTCAGGATATTCCGGACGCGGTCCCACAACATCCTGCGTTATGAAGCCGGATGTTGTTGCCCCTGGAACAAATATTTTTTCGTGTTCCTTAAATAACCGCTATACTATCAAAAGTGGTACTTCCATGGCAACCCCTGTCGTCTCTGGTTCTTTTGCTCTCCTGCTCGAAAATATTCCTTTTAACACCAAATAAGGATATAAAAATGAAACTGCGAAAAAAACCTGCGACAAATTAAAAACCCCCAGACACCATCAGCTGGGGCAGATCAATCTAAAAAAAATTAATGGATCTTTGATAAACTTGTATCCTTAAACTTCCTCGTCAAATAAAAATTCACATAAGACCTGATTACTGACTAAGGTACCATCTTGCGTCAGAAAAACTCGGTCTCCTTCTTCTTTCATCATGCCTTGTTTCATGGATTCTATCAATGGCTTTCCATAGGCAGAATCATGGAGCAACCAAAACGTTCTATAAACTCTTTCTTCGAAATGCCTTTCGTCTTTCGAAGTCCAAGAAACATAAATTCTTCCATCTGTTCATAAACTGATAACGAACGGGCTCCTTCATATGCATCTGTGAACGATTGAATCTCTAAATAGTCTTTCATATCGGAGGGATTCTCAAAACGTTTCTCATCCAGATACGAAGAGGCATTAAGCCCCACTCCCAAATACGGAATATGGGACCAATACCCAAGATTATGTCTGCTTTCAAAACCTGGCTTTGCATAATTGAAATCTCATATTTGTCGTAACCATATTCGTTTAAAATCTTTTCTGTCATTCGATACATTAAAACTTCATCTTCTTCTGATGGAAGAAGTTCCTCTAACTTGTTATCTTCGTAAAAAGGTGTTCCCTCTTCAATGATTAGACTATACGCAGAAATATGTTCTGGAGAAAGTTTAGCTATTTTTCTTAAATTCTCTTCATAAGAAGTTAATGTTTGTTTCGGCACCGCACTCATCAAGTCAACATTGATGTTCAAAAATCCAGCTTGTCTTGCCCAGTCGAAACTTTGTAAAAATTCTTCATAGGTATGAATTCTTCCCAGATACTCCAACTCTTCTT
>ENA-OQJH01001100-OQJH01001100.1-human-gut-metagenome-genome-assembly--contig:-NODE-1100-length-12243-cov-1.344998_pt1 | contig 12243 bp, 16 predicted proteins | sample MGYA00242597_ERZ504763 | MGnify/ENA primary metagenome ERZ504763 (study PRJEB26092, sample SAMD00036359) | human gut metagenome | host: Homo sapiens | study: EMG produced TPA metagenomics assembly of... | reverse complement strand
CCGATAATTTCCCGCACTTCACGCACGAGTTCCCCAATCGATCGGTTCTTCAATAAAGCCGATATTTTTCTTCACATTCTCCGGATTAGTGGTGCTGAACAGGGTAGTCGCAACCTTTGGATTACTTACCGAGAATTGCATAGCGAGCTTTTCTATCGGATAATTCTTTGCTTTACAATGCTCCATCGCTTTGCGACAGGCATCTACCAATGGCTTGGGAGCCGGATGCCAAGCCGGAACACCACGTTCGCTCAGCAAGCCCATCGAGAGAGGAGAAGCATTGATGACACCGATTTCTTTCGATTCGAAATAGTCAAGGAAGTCAGCCAATTTATCATCACACAGGCAATAGTGACAGAAGCTAAGAACAGATTCAATGGTACCGCTTGGCGAATGGTCTATCACCCATTTCAGGTTTTCGAGCTGCAAGTCAGTGATTCCGACATGTCCTACCACTCCTTTCTCACGCAGTTCGACCAAAGCAGGCAATGTCTCATTAACCACCTGATTCAGGTCGGCAAACTCAATATCATGCACATTGATCAAATCGATGAAGTCAATATTCAGACGTTCCATACTTTCATATACACTCTCCGTCGCACGCTTTGCCGAGTAGTCCCATGTATTGACCCCGCCTTTGCCATAGCGTCCGACTTTCGTAGAAAGATAATAACGGTCGCGAGGAATATCCTTCAGCGCTTTGCCTAGAACAGTCTCTGCCTTATAATGTCCGTAATAAGGGGAAACATCGATAAAGTTCATTCCGGCTTCGATGGCTGTAAACACAGCCTGAATGCCTTCTTTTTCTTTTAAATCATGGAAAACTCCTCCCAGAGAGGAAGCTCCGAAGCTGAGAGACGATACTTTCATCCCTGTCTTTCCGATTTCATGGTATTGCATACGTATAGGGTTTTAAATTATTTTGTATGCGACAAAAGTAAGGGGTGAACCCTTCTCAACGGACAAGAGAGGGGCGAAAAAGCTACGTAACGGTTTACGTAAAAAATCTTTCTTTAAATGCGGAGATTTATCAGGGAATATGCTTTCTTTGCAGATAAATCTAAGTTGGAGACCTTCAGATGGAAAACCGGAAACATACTTCACTCAAAGACCTCGCCCAAGCATTAGGCGTATCCATCCCTACTGTATCCCGAGCGCTGAAAGACAGCCAGAGATCAGCCGTGAACTTTGCGCCAAAGCCAAGAAGCTGGCCAAAGAGATGAATTATCGTCCCAATCCTTTCGCTATGAGTCTGCGGAAGAATGCGCCGCGCATCATCGGAGTGATCGTTCCGGATATTGTCACTCATTTCTTTGCCTCCATTCTGAACGGGATAGAGAACATGGCGATCGATAACGGATATTTCGTCATTATCACGACATCGCACGAGTCTTTCGAGCATGAAAAAAGGAATATAGAGAATCTGGTCAATATGCGGGTAGAGGGGATTATCGCCTGCCTGTCTCAGGAAACAACTGACTTTTCTCATTTTGCCGCATTGAAAGAGATCAATATGCCGCTGATTCTGTTCGACCGTGTTTGCCTGACCGATCAATTCTCGTCAGTAATAGCAGACGGAGCACAATCCGCACAAATGGCTACCCAGCATCTGCTGGACAATGGAAGTAAACGGGTGGCTTTTATCGCGGTGCCAATCATCTGGATATTGTAAAAAGAAGGAAGCATGGTTATCTGGAAGCCTTGCGCGATAATCGGATTCCGATTGAAAAGGAATTAGTTGTCTGCCGGAAAATTGATTATGAGGAAGGTAAGATTGCTACGGAACGTTGTTATCCCTCCCCAGCCTCCCGATGCCATCCTTGCCATGAATGATACATTGGCTTTTGCCGCTATGGAAGTAATCAAAACCACGGACTTCGTATTCCTGACGATATCGCCATCATCGGATACACGGATGAGCAGCACGCCAACTATGTGGAACCCAAGCTATCTGCCGTATCGCATCAGACTTATAAGATGGGGGAAACAGCCTGTCAACTGCTGATTGATCAGATTAAAGGAGACAGGACAGTCAAGCAAGTGGTGATTCCGACACATTTGCAGATAAGGGAGAGCAGCATAAAAGAAAAATAAGTCCTGTATTTTATATCATTTACTTTTTACCGTTGATTTTTTATCCTCCTAATTAACTATATTTCATTTAGAAATAGTTATTTTTGTAGAAACAAACACTTTATGAAATCAAACTACACAATCTTTTTAATAGTACTATTCATTACATTAAATGCATGTCATAAATCTGATATTATCCCTCAACTCCAATTAGCAGATTCATTAATGCTTAGTAAACCTGATAGTGCTTTAAACTTATTAAGAAGTTTTTCTATTCAAGAAATACCCAGTAAATCAGCTAAAGCAATGTATGCATTGCTCTTAACACAAGCTTTAGATAAAAATTACATTCAACATCAAAATGACTCTATAATATCGATAGCAATCGACTACTATAAAAATAAAGATAACAACAATTTAAAAGCTAAATCATATTTTTATCTTGGAAGGGTATACCAAGATAATGAAGAATATGTAAAAGCAACAGAGGCGTATTTAACAGTTCTGAAATCTACCCCGACTGATAAAACCTTTATATTACAGGTTTACAATAATTTAGCGATGTGCTACGAAAATCAAGAATTTTTATATTCAGGCAATAAAAACATATAAAGAATCTTATTCTACTGCTGAACTATTAAAAGATAAATATGGTATTCTTCATGCGACGCGAGGCTTAGGTAACATTTATGCAATACAAGACGATGAAGACAGCGCACTAACTTATTATCAAACATCCTTAGCCATAGCACAATCTATCAATGATTCCATATGGCAGACTGCCATATTATGTGATATAGCAAAAGTTTATGATAATTTAGGAATGCATATAGAAGCAAAAAAGAATATAGAACATGCATTAAAATATGCACCTTATAATACAAGTTTTTCTTCCATTTACTTTTGGAAAGGGATTATTTTACGCAATTTGGAAGAAACAGACTCTGCTATTTGTTATTTATCCAAAGCTAAAATCAATGCAGATATCTATGCAAAAGCATCTATCTACCAAACATTATACGAAATAGATAAAAAAAGAAAAAATATGAGCAAGCTATTTTATACAATGATACAGCATTAGTTATTATTGATTCTATACAAAGATGGTTCAATCATACAGAAGATTAATTAGTCTCATAAAAAACACTCTACAGAAATGTATGAACAGCGCGTAGAAAGTCAGTACCAAAAAGATAAAGCAGTATTAATCATTTGCATATTATTGACAATATCCTTTGCCATATTTATACTAATGTACATCAGCAACCGCAATAAAATAAAATACATATATCTACAGCAACTTCTTATGAAAAACCAAACAGAAAAAGCTGTATTAAAAGAAGAAATTAAAACAATATCACACACTAACAAAATTAACGAACAAAAGTACATAGATATAGTAAATAAAAGATTTGAATTATGGCATCAAAGCTTCAAACATGTGTACGTCTATTCAAAACCACCACATCCTATAAGAAAATACAATTAATTGAAACATCTAAAATAAAAAGAGAAAAAGGAGTATCCCAAGAAGATATTTCATTAATTTATCAAGAAATAAATGAAGTTTTCACGGAAGCAATGCAGGAGCTTCTTAACCAATATCCAAATCTAACGCAGGAAGATCTCTATTACTGTATACTTAATTATCTTCAACTTTCTAATGATACTATCAAAAAATGTATGAGGGTTGAAAGTCAATATGCGCTCAACCAAAGAAAGTATCGCATAAGAAAGCAACTATCCAATCAAACTTCTCTGTAATATTTGATCTTAAAAACGATAAAAGATAGTCCTGCAAAGAAAGTGTTATCATTATCTCATTTTTTGTTATATCAAAAACGCAACACCCTGATTATCAAGATCGATTATCTTCATATTGTTATTTCATGTTATTGTTCCGCATACGCAAACATCGTAATTTTGCAACAAACCAATAACATAAAATCAATATGAAACGAAATCTACTTTTATTCTCTCTTATGGTTATTTGTTCAAATCTTATCTTTGCAATGCCATTAGATACAAGAAAACAAATCAAGATGAAGGTCAGAGTAAAGATAGAGCACCGCTCTGCAAATTTACCATCTCCTGTACAAGCCTATGTAAATAACTCATTATTAGAAATAGAATTCGAACATCCTAGCAATGATGTAACAATACTCATAATTAATTCAACTACCGGTGAAACAGTTTACTATGAAAAAACAACATCTTTCGAGAAAATCAAATTCATCAACTTAGATAAACACTACAAAACTACAGAATATACTCTTAAAGTATCCTCTCCTTTATGGGTAGCTGTAGGAGTAATTTCCATAGAATAATAAAGTTATGAAACGTACCAAATATTCTATATTTATCATACTGTTTGCATTACTTTGTCCTTCATGCAACTCTAGAAAAAATCATCACATAATGACAGAGAGATAATTGCAGAATTAGGAGAAGAAGTACTTTATACTGATGAATTAAATACGATCATTAAACAAGAACTCTTTGACGAACTAAACAAAATTTATGAAATAAAGAAGAAGGCAGTTGAGCAATTAATAAACGTTAAGTTACTACAGAAAGAGGCTGATAAAAAACAACTATCTTATCAGCAATATATTGATAATTATACAGATAATCAAATCCAGCGATTGGGAATAGATTCTCTTTCAAAACGTTATAATCTGAAATCAATTATAGAATTTCGTGATGCTAATATGTATAATGTAGCCACAAACTCTCCCACTGGAAAGATATCAGGATTATATCGCTTGAAAGGATTTATTATAGATAATTTGCTGGATTCTTTAAAACAAAATAAAAGAATAGTGCAATATATTTATCCTCCTAAAAGTCCATCCATTGATTTAAGCAATCTGCACACTTATTATAGAGGAAATCTTCAATCAAAAGTATCTATTATCATTATATCTGATTTTGATTGCGAATCTTGTATTAATGCTCACAATCTATATGAAACAATATATCAAAAATACAAAGAAAAAGTCAAATTTGGCTATATCCACTATTCGGCAACACCAACTTTGCCCAAATAGCAAGTGAAGCAGCCAATAGACAAAATAAGTTTTGGGAATTCCATGACTCATTATACACGCATAAAGGATACATAGATTCAATAACTGTATATAATATAGCACATAGTACATCCATGGATATTAACAAATTCAAGAAAGATATTGAAGATGATGCAGGGAAAAAATTAATTGAAAAATCGATAAATCAATTAGTACTACTCGGTGTTTATGCCAACCCAACAATTATACGTAAATGGATCGTTTGATTGTTAATTCCAACTCAAAAACGAGAGATTTGTCATCTTATTGACGAAGAACTATCAAAATAATTTTTATTTATCCACATTTATTAAAAACTGTATTATGAAAAAAGTTACTTTTTTTTTTGTTTCAGCATTTTATTAGCTTCTTGTTCTCTAAATGAAGAAGAAAGAGCGATGAGTGCAAGTGAAAACACACAATTTATCTGACGAACTAGAAAGTGTAGTTGCTGATTACGAATTAACATTAAAAGGATATTCTTTTGATGAGTTAAACAAAGAGAAAGATGAATTAACTCCTACTACACAAGAAGAAACATGCGCGGAACCCGAATTAATCAAGGCTATCCAAGATTCATTAAACAAACTAATCTTAGCTTATGACAGTAAAACACGAACTGACACAAGAGCTTATGGCGGAAATGCCCCCAAAGTTGGAGTATTTAAGTATGGTACTTGCAGTGGTAATCGAGAATTTGTATACCGAATGGACTGTGAAGATGGAGGAGATACACATGCAACCGGCAATGTTGGTTCTACAACCGTTGATGGAAATGTAAGATTTAGATTTTGCTTAGTAGATCCAGGTAATTATGGTGGAGGTACTCTGATTTTATATGATTATGTATGGAATATCAATGAAGGTGATGTAGATCTTGTAAAGAGATATCATGACAATGAGGATCATAAAAATAAAAACAGCTTAGAGGATAACGGAGGTTTAGTATCCACTGGTTTATCTAATTTCGGGCATAATACAACTCTTTACTGGAGATTTAGTGACAAGCCTGCACAAAAATTAGGCTTTCAACATGGAGTTTTAAGAAAAGCTAGTTCAACACCTATTCCTAATGCAATAAACAGCATATACATAGACGACGAAAATGGAAAGAACGGAAATGAAGCTATCTTGTGGACATATAGAGCTATCAAGAATGGTCCAACAGGACCTCTTGTTCCACAAATATCTATCGTAATTTAAACGGTGAAACATTTAGGGGCATTACGACAGGCAATAACACAACTTATTATATCGATATAATGAACTTATAATATGCTGTTTCCAGACAAGTTCCTCAATATTGAAAATTATTAGATCACTCTCCAATAAAAATTCCCTTTATTTTAGTATAATTCTCAATAGAATCAACTAAAATAAAGGGAATTTTAATATTTTAAGTACGCCGATTACAAGGACTACTAAATTTCTATCCTACCAAACTTTTACTTGTAATCAGCTCATAAACATACTTATTTTCAACAATCTAATAATCTGAAACTACCGATTCCAGTTTTATATCAAAGACCAAAACAGAATATCCGGCATACCATCCCGGTCACTAGTTCATATCCATATCCCAAGGTAAATAAACAGTCCATCTCTCTCCTGTCCTCATCCTCTGCAATGTTTCGATCCATCCATCCACTGGTATAATATGAGGAGGATTAGACATTGAAATAGGATTCACCCAGAATTCTGTTGGAGAATCAAAGTCCCCAGGATCTTTTCCGGTAAAGTTCTGATCAAACACCTCACCTGTATAATAAGATCCACGATAATACGCTGATACAACATTCGGTATTACAGGACGTCTCCCCTCGTCATTTTTCACCGTTCTCTTATAGAAAATCTTCATTCCCGGATCCGTAAAAGGTACAAAGAATTCCAATTCAGGATCAGTTTTTGCATCATACACCTGCTGCAAAGAATCTAAAAAGGCCTCGTTACGCGCCCGCCAATTGGCAAACTTTCCCTCTTCTTCGGTTTCGCTACAAGAAACAAAAGCCAAAGCCAGTAATACTAAGGAGAATAAATAGATTTTTTTACTCATTCGTTAATGGTTTATTGTAAAGTTTTCAATAATGAGGTGATGCTCACTCTGTCTGCAATGATATTGTTCAGTTCAGAGATAGCTACACGCTCTTGCTGCATGGTGTCGCGATTACGCAATGTCACGCAGTTATCTTCTAATGTCTGATGATCACTGTTACGCAGAACGGAGTACCGATGGCATCCTGACGACGATAACGCTTGCCGATACTGTCTTTTTCGTCATATTGGCAGTGGAAATGGAACTTCAGAGCATCGATGATCTCACGGGCCTTTTCAGGCAGACCGTCTTTCTTGATCAACGGCATAACAGCCAGTTTCACCGGAGCAAGGGCAGCAGGCAATTTCAGCACAACACGGCTTTCTCCGTTTTCCAGTTGCTCTTCGCAATAAGCAGCGCTCATGATGCTCAGGAACATACGGTCTACACCGATAGAAGTTTCAATCACATACGGAGTGTATGATTCATTCAATTCAGGATCAAAGTATTTGATGCTCTTGCCGGAGAATTTCTCATGCTGAGACAAGTCGAAGTTTGTACGGGAGTGGATACCTTCCACTTCTTTGAAACCGAATGGCATCAGGAACTCGATATCTGTTGCAGCATTAGCATAGTGAGCCAATTTATCGTGGTCGTGATAGCGGTAGCTGGCATCACCGAAGCCCAGCGCTTTATGCCATTTCAGACGAATCTCCTTCCATTTCTTGAACCAATCCAGTTCCGTTCCCGGTTTTACAAAGAACTGCATCTCCATCTGTTCGAACTCACGCATACGGAAGATGAACTGACGGGCAACAATCTCATTACGGAAAGCCTTACCAATCTGGGCAATACCGAAAGGTACTTTCATACGACCGGTTTTCTGCACATTCAGATAGTTTACAAAGATACCCTGTGCCGTTTCCGGACGAAGATAAATCTTCATGGCACCATCTGAAGTCGATCCATTTCCGTAGAGAACATCAGGTTGAACTGACGGACTTCCGTCCAGTTCTTAGTACCGGAAATAGGACATACGATCTCTTCATCAACAATAATCTGACGAAGTTCATCCAAATTATTATCATTCAGTGCTTTTGAGAAACGAGTGTGAAGTGCATCACGCTTAGCCTGATGTTCCAACACACGTCCGTTGGTAGAACGGAATTGAGCCTCATCGAATGAGTCACCAAACTTCTTGGCAGCTTTTGCTACTTCTTTATTGATTTTATCGTCATACTTTGCCAACTGATCTTCGATCAATACGTCAGCACGATACGTTTTTTAGAATCTTTATTGTCAATCAAAGGGTCATTGAATGCGTCCACGTGTCCGGAAGCCTTCCAGATGGTAGGGTGCATAAAGATGGCAGAGTCGATACCGACAATGTTTTCGTGCAACAGCACCATGCTGTCCCACCAATATTTTTTAATGTTGTTTTTCAATTCAACGCCCATCTGACCGTAGTCATATACTGCGCCTATCCGTCGTAGATATCGCTTGAAGGAAATACGAAGCCGTACTCTTTACAGTGCGATACAAGTTTCTTAAAAACGTCTTCTTGTGCCATTTTCTTTTCTATATCTATTAATTTGAATTTGCTTTTTTTCGTAAAAAGTGCCACAAAGATAGGGATTTATCTCATAAATAAGACAGGGAGGGTATTAATTTATCTTATTCTTCTGTTTGTTCCTGCTCCTGATCTGCTTTCTTCATCTCTTTAGTCAACATACTTCGGGCATATAATATTTAAAAGGGATGCGCATACACTTTGTTTTCTTCATGCGGTCACGGAGTACGCTGTTTGCCACAAAATAAACGCGGGATACCGATACTTGTCCCGGTGTCACTTGTTCGGGACGTTCAAAGCCAGGACTGGTCAGAGCCGTTTGGAATGTACCCAGCCCATCAATCGTCACAGACTGTCCCATAGAAAGCAAATAGCGGATGGCATCCGCTACTTCCACCAATATGCCTTCAACCTGACCACGGTGGAAACCTCCCCGCAGCTCCACCACTTGGGCTAGTTCTTTGTTCTGTACTCCGCCTCTATCCTGTATTTTACTTGGTACACCATACCATAACTCTTTTCTTTCTCCGGACGTCAAGTCGCTTTCTTTCTTACTACATAAGGGATTGCCATGTCTTATACTCCTTTCTTGTTTCGTTTATATTTTCATTCTGTACGACACCCGGGTGTCAGCACGTATGACACCCGGATGTCAGACATCACAACACCCGGGTGTCAGCACGTATGACACCCGGATGTCAGACATCACAACACCCGGGTGTCGTACAGCACGAGCCCCGGGTGTCATACATATCTTCTTCGCAACAAAGTTAGACTATTATAGAAAGAAAACAAACTAATATTTATATATTTGTTTCCATAAACTTTAATATACCCGCACACACTATGATAAAAATACTACTGCTGATCGATTATTCCAGTGAATTTGACAGAAAATTGCTCCGCGGACTTGTACAATATTCCAAAGAAAACGGACCTTGGCTTTTCTATCGGCTTCCATCCTATTACAGCGGCATGTATGGAGAAAAAGGTATTCTCAAATGGGCAAAAGAATGGAAAGCTGACGCCATCATCGGACAATGGAACAATGACACCGTCAAATCTACTGAAAGAACTGAATATTCCGATTGTAATTGCAGAATTATCACCATAGAAGCACTACTTACTCCAATCTGACGGGCGACTACAAGGAACGGCAGAATGGCCGCCCAATTCTTCGCCAAGCGGATGTTCCACAACTTTGCTTATTTCGGCATAAACGGAGTTGTCTGGTCTGACGAACGTTGCGAAGGCTTCCGTCAGGAAGTTAAACGGATAGGCGGCAACTTTTATTGTTTCGAATCCGATAAGCATGAAGACGAAATCAGAATAGAAGTAAGCCAATGGCTGCAAGAGCTTCCTAAACCCATAGCGTTGTTCTGCTGCGACGACTCACACGCACTATTCATTTCGGAAACCTGCAAGATAAGTAACATACACATACCGGAAGAAATCTCCCTGTTAGGAGTCGACAATGATGACTTGATCTGCAATATTTCCGATCCTCCATCTCCTCCATAGAACTGGAAGTAGAAAGAGGAGGATATTCCATAGGCAGGCTCATTCATCAACAAATCAAAAAGGAACATGAAGGGACCTTCAATATCGTCATCAACCCTATCCGCATAGAATTGCGGCAATCCACAGAAAAGCATAATATAAAGGACCCTTACATTCTCGAAGTTGTAAAATACATAGAGAGTCATTACAATTCCGACCTGACCATAGAGTCTTTGTTGGCACAGATTCCGCTCTCACGCAGAAATTTTGAAGTGAAATTCAAAAATGCGATGCATACTTCCATCTATCAGTATATCTTAAACTGCCGGGTCAACCATCTGCCGATTTACTTCTTACTACAGATCGTTCATTGGCAGACATTGCAACGGAAGCCGGATTTAAAGACTATAATAATATCTCCCGGATTTTCAAAAAGTTCAAAGGATGTTCCCCTTTGGAATATCGGGAGAAAAAAATCACGAACAGATAAAAAATAAATTATTCGTTTTTCGAATATATGCTTTTCGTTTTTAGTACCGGAGGCATTACTAAAGTGGCATATCTTTGTTCGGTAAATGTTAACTCTTAAAGTCAATCAACAACTTATGGAGCAAAAGAAAATCGTGCTATTCATCCTGATCGTTCATCTGGCAGCATTTCTAGCAGGATGCAGCGGAAACAAAAATAGCGGAAACAATGACTCCTCTGATCTATGGAATAAGTTATCGAGCTACTTCCGCCCGCCCGCAGAATACGAAAATGTATATGGGAATTTTCGCTCTCCTTTATTATATTATAATGGGGATACAGTCAGAACCGTTGAAGACTGGCAAAGACGACGAACTGAAATCAAGGACAGATGGATGAGCCTGTTAGGACAATGGCCGCCTGTCATTACCGGACAAACATTTGAAATTCTGGATACTCTCCACCGTGAAAACTTCATGCAATACCGTGTCCGCTTCTACTGGACTCCCAACGAACAGACTGAAGGTTATTTGCTGGTTCCGGACAAAGAAGGCAAAAAGCCTGCCGTTATCACTACATTTTATGAACCCGAAACGGCTATCGGATTGGGTGGAAAACCTTATAGAGACTTTGCATATCAATTGACGAAAAGAGGATTTGTCACATTATCAATAGGAACAACGAAGACCACAGAGAATCAGACATATTCCATTTATTACCCCACCATTGAAAATGCAACTCTCCAACCACTTTCAGCATTAGCTTATGCAGCCGCAAATGCATGGGAAGTATTAGCCAAAGTACAGGACGTCGATTCTACAAGAATAGGCATCACAGGGCATTCTTATGGTGGGAAGTGGGCAATGTTTGCCTCATGCCTATACGAAAAGTTCGCTTGTGCGGCATGGGGAGACCCCGGAATTGTATTCGACGAAACAAAAGAGGGATATATCAATTACTGGGAACCCTGGTATTTGGGATATTATCCGCACCATGGGAAAATACATGGAGTAAAAATGGGCATGATTATGCTAAAGGCATTTATCCGAAGCTCCGCAAAGAAGGATATGATTTGCATGAATTGCATACGCTGATGGCACCTCGCCCATTTCTTGTTTCCGGAGGATACTCTGACGGAACAGACCGGTGGATAGCGCTAAACCATACAATAGCGGTCAACCGGCTCTTAGGATACCGTAATAATGTCGCGATGAGCAACAGAGTCAATCATGACCCAACCCCTGAATCAAACGAAATTATATATGATTTTTTTAATGGTACTTGCATTCAGCAAATAAATCTACCAAAGAGTAGAAAGATGCGTTTTTTGAATACACTTTTTCGTTTTTTGCACAAAAAATCAACTCTGGATGCCTAACTTTGTTCTATCAATTCATCCAAGTAACCTAAATTACTTGACTAAAATGATTAGCCTATGAAAAATATACACTAGAAAACATAAAATGCCCCATCTGCGAATGGGGCAATATTAATGCCATATTAATAAAACTAATCATAAATTATCGCCCAAT
>ENA-OQJH01001099-OQJH01001099.1-human-gut-metagenome-genome-assembly--contig:-NODE-1099-length-12243-cov-1.438511_pt1 | contig 12243 bp, 19 predicted proteins | sample MGYA00242597_ERZ504763 | MGnify/ENA primary metagenome ERZ504763 (study PRJEB26092, sample SAMD00036359) | human gut metagenome | host: Homo sapiens | study: EMG produced TPA metagenomics assembly of... | reverse complement strand
TAGGGAGACAGTTTATACCGTAGATTATTATATCAAATAAAGTCAATTGGGGACTAGTAAAATTCAATTTTACTACGTCCCCAATTGCAAATTATAATTTTTCTGGTGCAGCGAATTCTACTCCGTCTGTATCCACAGTTACAGATTCCATTACCTGTTTTTCAAGTGGTCTGTCGCTGTAGTCAGTTGCTGTCTCAGCGATTTTATTTACGATATCCATGCCTTCAATGACTTTTCCGAAAGCAGCATAGGATCCGTCTAAGTGCGGAGAATTTTTGTGCATAATAAAGAACTGTGATCCGGCAGAGTCTGGATGCATTGCGCGCGCCATGGAAAGGACACCCGGCTCATGTTTCAAATTGTTTGTGAAACCGTTCTGTGAGAATTCACCTTTGATTGAGTATCCAGGACCGCCCATACCGGTTCCGTCAGGGCATCCTCCCTGAATCATAAAGTCACGGATGACACGGTGAAAAATAAGTCCGTTGTAAAATCCGTCTTGCACTAATGTGATAAAGTTGTTTACTGTGTTTGGAGCAATCTCAGGATATAATTCAGCTTTGATTACATCACCGTTCTCCATTTCAAATGTTACGATTGGATTTGCCATAATCGATACTTCCCTTCTAAAATATAGTTATTTTGTAAACAACATTTTATAAGTCACAAATAGGTTTGTCAACCTGAGATGGAAAAACAATGTATTATAGACGTATTACCTGTGTCGCGATTGCTTCCCGGAATGCGTTGTCGTGTTCCACTAAAAGCATAGTTGGTGAAAATGTTTCTATGAGCTGTTCAATCTGCATGCGGGAATACACATCAATAAAATTCAATGGTTCGTCCCATACATATAAATGAGCCTGCTCACAGAGACTTTTTGCGATGAGCACTTTTTTCTTCTGTCCTCCGGAAAAATCAGAGATATCTTTTTCGAACTGCACGCGTTCGAAATCCATTTTCCGCAAAAATTGCTTTGAATAAACTTTCGTCCAAATGATGTTTTTCGGCAAATTGAGACAGTGTTCCTCCCAAATGTGAGGTGTCTTGCGGTACGTAGGAAATGACAAGACCGGAGCCGATTGTCACAGTACCTGTATGTTCCGGGGCGTATTCTGACAGCAGTTTTAATAAACTGCTCTTCCCACAGCCGTTTTTCCATCCAAAAAGATGCGTTCTCTGCGCCGGATTTCGAATGACATCGGTTGAAAGACCGGGCGATCGTCGTAGATTACGGATACATCAGAAAATGAGGCGAGTACGTCTGTGCGGTATGTAAGTGCTGAATCTTCAAGAAGTCTGCAGTTTCCACATTTTCAGTAATGCGGATTTTTGTTCGATTGCCTGTTGCTGCCTCGCTTCAGTCGATTTAGAGCGTTTCATCATTTTAGCTGCTTTGTGACCGACAAAGCCTTTGTCTGCGCACCGATTTTTGATGCTTCCACCCGGTCGGACCAGACAGCAGTGCGTTGCGCAGATTGCTGTAAGCGATGGATATCTTTTTTGAGCCGTTCGTTTTGGGATAACTCAAATTGCTGCTGCTGTTCAAAATTTCTCATAAAAGACGAAAATTTCCGCTTTGTACTTCGATGTTGTTCCGGTTGAGTGATAAAATGTGATCGACACATCCGTCTAAGAAACATCGGTCATGCGACACCAAAATAAATCCTTTTTTCTTTTGTAAATAGGCAGATACCTTTTCACGGGCAGCGGTATCCAAATGATTTGTCGGCTCGTCAATCAGCAGAAAATGTCCTTCATTTAGAAAGAGAGCTGCGAGCAGTACCTTCGTCTATTCTCCGTTGGAAAGTGTTTCAAAAGGACGCCATAGTACATCTGCATCCACATCTAGATAGGACAGTTCACGCATCAATTCCCAGCTTTCGGCATTCGGGCAGACTTCCTGTAAAATATTTTCCGTCAATTGCTTTTTGTCAGAAACCTAGTTTCCAGTCTGTATCAATTGGAAACTGGTATGATCAAAATGGCTCTACTTGACGGGTATGAAAAAGTAAGATTTTCAATTCGTATCATGGACATTGTAAAATACCCCCTGCTTAAAATTTTAGAAAATAAAAAGAGCTGCAAGAAAGCGACGCTTGCAACTCAAAAATATACCACTTCATATTGTGGTAATAGAATGATATAATGAGTGAATAGATGGCTGACTTTCCATCTCTTTCTTTTTAATCAGAACTGTTTAAAACATATCACAAGTCAAAAAGGAAGTCAAGTGTAAATGGAAAAGGAGAAACAAAATGGAGAAATTATTCAAAAAACCGATTGTAATATGTGTGATGGCGCTGATCTGCTGTGCCCTTTGGGGAAGCGCGTTCCCATGTGTGAAGATCGGGTATGAGCTGTTACAAATAAAAACGACAGGAAGCCAGATTTTGTTTGCAGGATACCGATTTTTCGGAGCAGGAATACTTACGTTTTTGATGGGATGTATTATTGAAAAAAGGGTTTTGACCTTAAAAAAATCAGCAATACCATATGTGGCGGGAATCGGAATTTTTCAGACGACTCTGCAGTATATCTTTTTTATATCGGAATGGCTAATACAACCGGAGTGAAAGGATCTGTTATCAATGCGTCGAATGCGTTTGTGTCCATTATCGTGGCGCATTTCCTTGTGAAAGGAGAACGGATGACGTGGAAGAAAGGCGTCGGATGTATTCTCGGATTTGCGGGAGTTGTCATCATCAACCTGTCACCGGGAGCGTGGGGAAGTGGATTTTCACTGAAAGGGGAAGGGATGGTTGCAATCTGTACAATCATCTATGGAACCAGTTCGGTGTTGATGAATTTGTATCAAAAAAGGGGAGTGCAATGGCAATCACAGCGTACCAGTTGATGGTGGGAGGCGCTGCTCTGATTGGCTTTGGATTTTTACTTGATGGAAATATTAGTGGATTTACCGTGAAGTCAACTTTGCTTCTATTTTATATGGCGATGCTGTCGGCGGTTGCGTTCAGTCTGTGGACGACATTATTAAAGTATAATCCGGTCGGAAAGGTTACGATTTATGGATTTCCATTCCGATTTTTGGAGCGGGATTGTCGGCGGTATTTTTGGGAGAGGATATTTTTTCGCTGAAGAATTTGGTGGCTTTACTCTGTGTAAGCGCCGGAATCATTCTTGTAAATAAAATGTCGGCAGGGGAAAGAATTGTTGCAAATGAGAAAGAGATGAAGTAAAATAAAACCCAGTGAATAACATGGAAAGAGGAAAGTCTATGAGCATGATCAAAACAGACAATTTAATATTTGAATATGAGAAACGTGACGAAGAGGGCAATGTAATCGGAACACATCGTGCCATTGACGAAGTGAATCTTGACATAGAGCCTGGGCAGTTTATTGCGATTTTAGGACATAATGGATCAGGAAAATCCACACTTGCAAAGCACATGAATGCAATTTTAGTGCCAAGCGGAGGCACAATGTGGGTGGATGGAAAGGACACGAAGGAAGAGGAGAATCTATGGGATGTCAGACAGACAGCCGGAATGGTGTTTCAGAATCCGGACAACCAGATTATCGGAACAGTTGTGGAGGAAGATGTCGGGTTCGGACCGGAGAATCTTGGTGTTCCGACAGAAGAGATCTGGCAGCGGGTCGAGAAGAGCCTGTCTGCGGTCGAATGATTGAGTACCGTCATCATTCCCCGAATAAATTATCCGGCGGACAGAAACAGCGCGTAGCTATCGCTGGTGTTGTTGCGATGTGTCCGAAATGTATTGTCTTGGATGAACCTACGGCGATGCTTGATCCGAACGGCAGAAAAGAAGTGCTGCGCACAGTGGAGGAACTTAGAAAAAGAGAACATGTGACGGTTATCTTGATCACGCATTATATGGAGGAAGTGATTGGAGCAGACCGAGTCATTGTCATGGATCAGGGACATGTTGTCATGGACGGAACGACGAGAGAGATTTCAGCCAAGTAGAACTGTTGAAAAAATATAGATTAGATGTACCGCAGGTGACAATGCTGGCACATGGATTAAAACAGAGAGGATTAGATATTAAAGAAGGAATTTTGACGACAAACGAGCTGATTGAGGCATTGGAGAAAGCAGGAGACTGGCGGCAGAATCAAAAGAAGACATATGTTGGTCATGCAGAAACGGTTGTCAAAAAAGAGAAAAAAGAGAATCCAATATTAAAACTTGAGCATATCGAGTATGTATACAGTTCTGGGACTGCATATGAAAAGCGAGCGCTGAAGGATATCAATCTTGACATTTATGAGGGTGAATTTGTCGGGGTAATCGGGCATACCGGCTCTGGAAAATCGACGATGATCCAGCATTTGAATGGACTGATGAAAGCGACAAGCGGAGCGCTTTACTATAATGGCGAGAACATTTATGATGAGAAGTATAATCTGCGGCAACTTCGGAATAATGTAGGACTTGTGTTCCAGTATCCGGAACATCAGTTATTTGAGATCGATGTCCTGACAGATGTTTGTTTTGGACCGAAGAATCAGGGGCTTACGGAGGAAGAATGCAAAAAGCGTGCGATTGAGGCACTGGAACTTGTAGGACTTTCTGAAAAATATTATGACACTTCTCCGTTTGATTTATCGGGAGGACAGAAACGCCGTGTGGCTATTGCAGGAGTGCTTGCTATGCGACCAAAGGTGCTTGTCTTAGATGAGCCGACAGCAGGACTTGATCCGAAAGGACGCGATGAGATATTGGATCAGATTGCGTATCTTCAAAAAGAACGGAATCTGACAGTTATTCTTGTGTCGCACAGTATGGAGGACATTGCGAAATATGTGGACCGTATTGTCGTGATGAACAAAGGCAGAAAAATGTATGACGGGGAGCCGAAAGAAGTGTTCGCACATTACAAAGAACTGGAAAAAGTAGGGCTTGCAGCACCGCAGGTGACTTATATTATGCACGCGCTTTCTGAGAAAGGAATGCATGTGAACACGGAGGTAACGACGATTGAAGAAGCAGTAGATGAGATTATGAAAGAGATATAAGATTGGAGAAACAATGATTAGAGATATTACAATTGGGCAATATTACCCGGCGAATAGTAAATTGCACCGCTTAGACCGCGGGTCAAAATAATGTGTACTTTATTCTATTTGATTTCTTTGTTTTTATTTAAAAGTGTTTTGGGGTATGCGATTGCAACCGTGTTTTTGGCAGCAGTTATCCGTATTTCCAAGGTACCGCTGAAATTTATCCTGAAAGGTTTGAAACCGATCATCATGCTTTTGATGATCACGGTTGTGTTCAACCTGTTTTTGACAAAAGGTGGAGATGTTTTGTTTGAAGCCTGGATTTTTCAAGTGACAGAAGAAGGGCTTCGGACGGCTGTTTATATGGCGGTGCGTCTGATTTACCTGATCATCGGTTCATCGCTTATGACATTTACAACAACACCGAATGCACTGACTGATGGAATTGAAAAACTGCTTTGGCCATTCAATAAAATCAAGATGCCGGTACACGAGATTGCGATGATGATGTCAATTGCGCTTCGTTTCATTCCGATTCTTTGGAAGAGACAGATAAGATCATGAAAGCGCAGATTGCAAGAGGGGCAGATTTGGAAAGCGGAAATATTATTCAAAAAGCAAAAAGCATGATCGATTTGGTGCCTTTGTTTGTGTCAGCATTTCGACGGGCAAATGATTTGGCGATGGCAATGGAAGCAAGATGTTATCGCGGCGGTGAGGGACGTACAAAGATGAAACCGCTTGTATATCAAAGCAGAGACTATATCGCATATGCCATTACTATTGTGTATATGGTGGCTGTGATCGTAATAGGGAGGTTAGTTCCATTTAAAGTGTGGATATTTTAAAGTATGAAGCGAATAAAGTTGACAATTGCCTATGACGGCACAAATTATTGTGGTTGGCAGGTACAGCCGAACGGAATTACGGTAGAAGAAGTAGTAAACAAGGCATTAAAAAAGTTGACTGGTGAGGATATTCAGGTGATTGGGGCAAGTCGGACTGATTCTGGAGTGCATGCCCTTGGAAATGTTGCAGTGTTTGACACGCATACGACGATTCCGCCGGAGCGGATTTCCTATGCATTGAATCAGAGATTGCCGGAGGATATCGTTATTGTAAAGTCAGAAGAGGTGGCAGAAGATTTTCATCCCAGGTACTGTGACTGCAGTAAGACTTACGAGTACCATATTTTAAATATGAGGATTCCGATTCCGACAAAACGGCTTACAAATTATTTTGTATCCTATGATCTGGATGTTGAAAAGATGCGAAAGGCAGCAGGATATCTGATTGGAGAACATGATTTTGTCAGTTTCTGCAATGTGCGGACAGATGTGGAAGACACGGTGCGGACAGTTACTGAGCTTGAGATTTTGAAAGATGGAGAGGAGATTACGATCCGAATCAGCGGAAATGGTTTTCTCTACAACATGGTTCGCATTATCGTGGGAACACTGATCCGTGTCGGACGTGGATTTATGAGCCGGAAAAGGTGAAAGAGATTTAGAGGCGAAAGACCGAAAGCTGCCGGAGTGACGGCACCTCCACATGGTCTGATACTGGCAGAGATTCGATATGAATAGAAGTATGCTTGAGGAGGAAAGAGTATGAACTATGTAGGAATCGACATTGGATCTACTGCATCCAAGGTCGTAGTGCGTGGAGACAATGAGATGTATTTTGTACTGCCGACGGGATGGAGCAGTAAGGAGACGACAAACATCATACGAGAACGTCTGAAAAATGCAGGGGTTGATGTGACAGCACAGGAGACTAAAGTGGTAGCAACCGGTTACGGAAGAGTTGCGGTTGATTTTGCAGACAAAGTCATAACAGAAATTACCTGCCATGCAAGAGGCGGGCGGGAGCTTGCCAGTGGAGACTGTACGATCATCGATGTGGGGGGACAGGATACAAAAGTTATCCAGGTAAGTAACGGTGTGGTGATGGATTTCCTTATGAATGATAAATGTTCTGCGGGAACTGGAAAATTTTTAGAGATCATGGCAAACAGACTGGTATTACGCTGGATGAGCTGTTTGACTTGGCAAAACAAGGAAAGAGTATCCCTATTAGTTCTTTGTGCACCGTGTTTGCGGAATCAGAAGTAATCAGTTATATCGGAGAAGGACGGGCAAAAGAGGATATTGCGGCCGGTGTGATTGAATCCGTTGTGGTAAAGGTGGCGCAGCTTGCGCAGAGACAGGCGTTGGCAGATACAATCATATTGACAGGGGGCCTAAGCCACAGCACTTACTTTACGGCACGTTTGTCAGAAAGATTGGGAAAATATGTGATGCCGGAAGAATTTGGAAGATTTGCGGGGGCACTTGGTGCGGCATATCTTGCGGAAGAGAAGAAATAGTATTATAATTGAATAACAGCAGGAACGATAGCATATCCAAGACAGATGTTTTGGCAGGGGAGCGAGTCGCTGCCCGGTACAGGAGATGAAACGATGAAACGATAAGCTGCTTCGAGGTACTTTTGCACACTTCGTGTGCATGGACCTTGCGGTCCGAGTACATCTACGCATCTTACGGAATCACTTTATTGTATTGTTCCTGCTTTTTTATTTTGGAAAGAAAGGATAGATTATGGATAATCAAAGATTATGGCAGCATCGCTCGAAAGAGGAAGACAAAGAGGCAATTCTTTCTTTGAACTTACTGGAAAGGGCAAATGTTCCGAAAGAAAAAACGTTGAAATGTATCTATGCGGTCAGTAATCACATAGAAGAACACTATCGTGAAGTTTTTATTCCGAAAAAGAAAGGTGGCAGGCGCAAACTGCTTGTTCCGGATTATCTTCTGCATACGATGCAGAAAAATATTCTGCGAATAATATTAAGTGAAGAGAAAGTTTCAAAGTACGCAAAAGCCTATTGTCCGGGGAGAAGGATTCGTGACAATGCGTTTGCACATGTCGGTGCAGAAACAATTTTGGAGTTGGATATCAAAGATTTTTTTGAAAATATTACATATATTATGGTGTACCAGTGTGTTTTTCGGGAGAATATTATCCGCCGGCAGTGCGTACACTGCTGACCCAACTTTGCTGTTACAGGGACTATCTTCCGCAAGGAGCACCGACATCACCGATGATATCAAATCTGGTGATGTTTTCCTTTGACCAATATATGGGAAAATGGTGTGAAGAGCGGGAAATTTGTTATACAAGATATTGTGATGACATGACGTTTTCCGGGAAATTTGATGTGCGGGAAGTAAAACAAAAAGTAAGAAGTTACCTTCAGGTACTTGGATTTGAATTGAATTTGAAAAAGACGAAAGTGCTGAAACAATATAACAGACAATCTGTGACCGGAATCGTTGTCAATGAAAAAGCGCAGGTGTCTAAAACATATCGGAGAGATGTCAGACAGGCTGTCTATTACTGTGGAAAATATGGAGTACAGGAGCATTTACAGAGAACTGGGGCGCAAATGTGGCTGCAAAAAGGAGAAGAGCGGTACCTTCAGCATCTGATGGGAAAGGTGAATTACATTTTGCAGGTAAATCCGGAGGATTGTACGTTTCAGGAAGTTCGGAAGAACTTGTTGAGAATACAAAGGCAGTGCAAAGGAGGAAAACCATGATTACGATTTTTAACAGAAAAGAATTGATTGTCACAGCAAGTATGGAAAAACAGGCGGAAGTCAGGGATATTCTTGCCAAAAACCATATGCCGTATGAAGTGAAGACCGTGAATCGAAGTAGTGGTTCGGCTTTGGGTGGAAGAACGCGTGCGGTAACTGGGACATGCGGAGAAAAACCGGAACTTATGTATGAATATGTAGTGTATGTAAAAAAGAAGATTATGAAGAGGCTGCTTCTTTGATTAGAAAATAAAATTAGGATGGGAAAATAAGACATGAAATCATTAGTAATTGCAGAGAAACCGTCTGTGGCAAGAGACATTGCCAGAGTACTGAAGTGTAATAAAAATATTTCCGGAGCAATCGAGGGAAATCAATATATCGTTACATGGGCATTAGGACATCTTGTAACACTTGCGGATCCGGAAGGGTATGATAAAAAAATTCAAGGAGTGGAACATGCAGGTGCTTCCGATGATGCCTAAGAAGATGGAACTGGTTGTCATTAAGAAAACGGCAAAACAGTACAATGCGGTGAAGACACAGATGTTTCGAAAAGATGTAGGGGATATCATCATCGCCACAGATGCCGGACGTGAAGGAGAACTTGTGGCAAGGTGGATTCTGGAAAAAGCAAATTGCCACAAGCCAATCAAAAGACTTTGGATTTCTTCCGTGACAGATAAGGCGATCAAAGAAGGATTTGCAAAGCTTGTGGATGGAAGGAAATACAATGATTTGTACGCAGCGGCAGTCTCAAGAGCAGAGGCGGACTGGCTTGTAGGAATCAATGCAACAAGAGCGTTAACGTGCAAATACAACGCGCAGCTGTCTTGCGGGCGTGTACAGACACCGACACTTGCGATGATTGCAAAGCGGGAGGAAGAGATTCGTACATTCCAGCCGAAAGAGTACTATGGTGTGACTGTGCAGGCAGGAAAAATCAAGTGGACATGGCAGGATCAAAGTCGGGAAGCTACCGCTCATTTTCAAAAGAACGAATAGAAAAGCTGGCAGAAGATTTGAATGGTGAAATTATGGTCGTGGAACAGGTAGGAAAATCTGCGAAGAAATCATTTGCGCAGGATTATATGACCTGACAGAATTACAGAGAGATGCCAACAGGCGATTTGGCTTCTCGGCAAAAGAGACATTGAACATCATGCAGCGCCTGTATGAGAACCATAAAGTATTGACCTATCCGAGAACAGATTCCAAATATATCGGAAATGATGTGGTTGACACTTTGAAAGACAGACTGCGAGCAGTAAGTGTAGGTCCATATAAAAAGCTTGCGGGAAGCCTGATTATGAAGCCGATCAAGGTCAACAAATCATTGTGGATGACAAGAAAGTAAGCGATCACCATGCAATCATCCGACCGAGCAGTTTGTGCAGTTGGAGCATATGACAAACGAGGAGCGAAAAATTTATGATCTCGTTGTCCGCAGATTTTTGAGTGTTCTCTATCCGCCGTTTGAGTATGAGCAGACGACACTGATCGGGAAAGCGGCAGGAGAACGATTTGCTGCGAGAGGAAAAATCGTAAAACATGCGGGCTGGAAAGAAGTCTATGAACTGGGAGACGGAGATGAGACAGATGTGGAAGAACAGTTGTCAGAACAGTCACTTCCGGAAGTGAACAAAGGGGCAGCGCTTTCCGTACAACAGGTGCAGATGGCCAGTGGAAAGACAAAGCCGCCGGCAAGATTTAATGAGGCAACATTATTGTCTGCCATGGAAATCCGGTGAAGTATATGGAATCCCGCGATAAACAGGCGGTTAAAACATTAGGCGAGACCGGAGGGCTTGGAACAGTTGCTACAAGAGCGGACATTATCGACAAGCTATTCCATTCTTATCTGATGGAATTGCGTGGAAAAGAGATTTACATTACGTCGAAGGGGAAACAGCTTTTGGAACTTGTGCCGGAAGATTTGCGGAAACCGGAATTAACAGCAGACTGGGAAATGAAGCTTTCCAATATTGCAAAAGGGAAACTAAGAAAAGAAACCTTCCTTCAGGAGATCAAAGGATATACGGTGGAGATCATCGACGAGATCAAAGGTGGAACCGGAACATTCCGACATGATAACATGACAAATAAAAAGTGTCCGGATTGTGGGAAACCGATGCTCGCGGTAAACGGGAAGAATGCAAGGATGCTTGTATGTCAGGACAGAGAGTGCGGACATAAAGAGGTGGTTGCAAGGATTTCCAATGCAAGATGCCCGCAATGTCATAAGAAGATGGAGATCATCAAAAAAGGGGATGAAGAACAATTTGTATGTAATACTTGCGGTCATAAAGAAAAGATGTCAGCATTTAAGGCGAGACGGGAAAAAGAAGGTGCAGGCGTGAGCAAAAAGGATGTACAGAGGTATTTGAAACAGCAAAAAGAAGAGCCGGTGAATACTGCATTTGCAGATGCATTCGCGAAGTTGAAACTGTAAAAACAGAAATGATTGTTATTATATTAACGATAATGTGCTTTGGGAAGAACGTAAACAGATATTCACAAAGAGAGTCGTAAATAGTTATAATGTGAGAAAAGGTTGAAAAACAAGTATTTGCAAGTCAAAAACCAGAAAAAACTTATTTCTGTACTGTATAAATTGCATAATGAAATAAAAAAATGGAAAATTCATTGTGTAAAAAGTCGTAAATGAGAAAAAAGGAGATAATATATTGACAAATATTTAACGAGGTAGTATACTAAGCCTCGTAGTGAAGAAATACAACACTTACGGAGGATATTGATATGTCAAAGAAGGAAACGAACGTACCAGGAATTATTGATAACGTAGAAGCTCTTGTAGCAAAAATGGAAGCAATGAGAGAAGCACAGAAAGTATTTGCTACATTTACACAGGAACAAGTAGATAAGATCTTTTTTGAAGCAGCAGTAGCAGCAAATACACAGCGTATCCCATTGGCAAAGATGGCAGTAGAAGAGACTGGTATGGGTATCGTTGAAGATAAAGTAATCAAGAATCATTACGCAGCAGAATATATTTACAATGCATATAAAGATACAAAAACATGTGGAGTTATTGAAGAAGATAAAGCTTATGGAATTAAGAAGATTGCAGAGCCAATCGGTTTGATCGCAGCGGTTATTCCTACAACAAACCCAACTTCGACAGCAATCTTTAAGACATTGATCGCATTAAAGACAAGAAATGCAATCATCATCAGCCCACATCCACGTGCAAAAAATGCGACAATTGCAGCAGCAAAAGTTGTATTGGAAGCAGCTGTAAAAGCTGGAGCACCAGAAGGAATCATCGGATGGATCGACGTACCTTCATTAGAGCTTACAAACGAAGTAATGAAGAGCGCAGACATCATTCTTGCAACAGGTGGTCCTGGAATGGTTAAAGCAGCTTACTCTTCAGGAAACCGGCGCTTGGTGTTGGTGCAGGTAACACACCGGTTATCATCGATGACACAGCTGATGTTAAAATGGCAGTTAACTCAATCATCCACTCAAAAACATTTGACAATGGTATGATCTGTGCTTCCGAACAGTCTGTAACTGTTTTGGAAAAAGTTTATAAAAGAAGTAAAAGATGAATTGCACTCAGAGGATAGTTAATTTCCGTTGAAAATGAACGTGAAAGATTGAAAAGATTACGTTAGAACACATCATCAA
>ENA-OQJH01001098-OQJH01001098.1-human-gut-metagenome-genome-assembly--contig:-NODE-1098-length-12249-cov-1.520624_pt1 | contig 12249 bp, 13 predicted proteins | sample MGYA00242597_ERZ504763 | MGnify/ENA primary metagenome ERZ504763 (study PRJEB26092, sample SAMD00036359) | human gut metagenome | host: Homo sapiens | study: EMG produced TPA metagenomics assembly of... | reverse complement strand
ACGAGAAGCGTAAGGAAAAGTAATGAGTGGGAATAAGAGCTGTGAAGCAGAATTTATTAGATTAATAGATAATTTGCTTTTACTGATCTTGCCATATTTATATCATCTAATAATAGCGTTCTTCTTTTCAATCACAACACTTTTTTCACCGCCTGAACATACCACCTATGATAATTTCCATTCAAAGCAGCCGGAGAAATAGACAGAACCTTATAATCAGGTTTGTCGTGATGAATAATATGTTTCCGAAAATAGTCATCAGCCTCATCATGTGGACAGAAGCCATCACGACATATTCAGGATAACCGGGAACCATGAACAGACTGATTTCACACCCCTGAAAGATTTTATCCACTCGAAAGGCTGATCTCTCGAATGCCACCCAGTATGTACCTATATTATAAAGGTGGATGAACTTCCCGTTGTTCCTCTCCCTCTCCAAGATATCCTTATGATGATCCTTTATCAGCATCTGAAGCCTGATTCCTGCCGGTAAAGCCTTAGTCATGATTTCTTTTCTTCGGTTCCTCAATTACTTCTATAAGATCAGGTGAGAGTGTAGCCATTGCAAGAGCCAGTATACCCTGCAAGCTGATAACCACTCTTCGGTCCCTGCTTCCCTTCACTTTCACAAAAACTCCCTCATATCCCTCGAACTGTCCTCCTGTGATCCTGACTTTTGTTCCTTTCTTAAGTTAACCTCATCGGGACTGAAAAAATGATCTGTTCATCATAAGTTCCGGCAACAGCTATGAAACGTCTCATCTGCTCATCGGGTACTATGATCTTCTCACCGTTACGGATATCCATCATATACTGGAAATAGGGGATACCATACTTTATCCTCTGAAGTTCAGACTGTGTGGTATGAACAAAGACAATATCACGGATTACAGGAACCAGCTCACGTCTCCTGCGTCCATTCTTTAAATGGATTTCATAACGCATTGGAATAAAGTTGTTGATTCCTTTCCGATCAAGAAGTTCCTTGATTTGCATCCCCCTGCGATAAGTAGCACGCATCGCAAACCATTGCATTTTTTCACTTGAGAGCATAACTATGGAGCATTGAAATACATCTATATTTTTGTATTTCAATCACTTACGAAACACTGTCTAAAATTACTGGAAGAACTGAACTCTTCCGTTTACATAATGTTTCGATCTTTTTAGGCAACAAAGATAAGAGTATTTTGATTATCCTGCAATAAAAGCGTATAAAAAATAGGAAAACTTGTTTTTTAAAGAATAAGACACTTACATTAACAGAGGGTACAAAAGAGAAAGAACAAGCCATCTCCACCCCGGATTGCATAATCAAACTGTCAAGAAATTCCATTCAAAAAAACGCAAATATGAAATATTTTTCCTATCTTTACAAAATTCTGAAATAAAGACATGTTTCAAAACTATCATTAATTTGAAAGAGAATAATGAAAAACATTCATGAACTTGAGGAGGATTTATATAAACGCTGGCTGAAGTCCTATCCCGATGATGAACAAAAAGAATTCTGTTTTGACGGACTATGTTATAATGGTAAAATTTCCAGTGACGGCAAGAACGCATCCCCAGGTGATGAAGAAGAGCTTTGGAACAACACCGGCAGGCGCATCCTCTTTCTGATGAAGGATACAAACAACAATTCAGACAGTGATTACAGGGAATGGCACTGGAGAAATATAAGTCACAAATTTTTCAACTGCATATTCAAATGGCTGGAAGGATTGTCGAGAATAAGCAAAGATTTTATCCCCACAATGGAAAACGGAGATTATGCAACCGTACCCAATGCTGTTGTTACGAAATATCCGCTTGCCATAGTCAACATCAAAAAGTTTTCAGGGACTTCATCCGTCTCAAACAAAACATTGTACGAATATGCAAACAGGGACAAGGCTTTCTTACAGGAGCAGATACGTGACATCCTTCACCCCAATATCATAGTATGTGGAGGTGGACAAGGCACGGTTCTGAATATAGCCAAAAACATAATATATGAGGATGAATCATTCAGGGAAATAAATTATTTCTGCCATTATAGCAGGAAACTGAATATTCTGCTGATAGACAGTTTTCATCCGTCAGCAAGAATAAACAGTTACTGGAAATAGAGGATATGATGCTGAAAGTTCACGAATTCATTCTAGAAACCGATCCCCCATTTATGAAATAAAGCATTCACATCATATAATACACTACTCAAGATTTCATAAGGACATACTGCATCATATCATAGTTGGTCAGTTCCTTGATCGTATTAAAATGGTTACGCTGGAAATCATTTATATGACGTTTATGTACAAGAGCCGTCAGAATCACATCAGCAGAAATATCCTCAGTTATTGAATCCAGCAGTTCGTCTATCGTATCCGGATCATTATCTCTTATATAATAATTATCTATATGAAAACCGGTATTGTTCTTCTTCAAGGGCATAAAACCGGAAATATCACTATCTTCCATAGCAATATACCATACTGTTCCCGAGAAATTCTTGAAAGGATAATTGTTGTTACTCTTCAATACTTTCGGATTCATAACCAAAGGAGCTATCAGACTGTAAGTTCCGGATCATTATCTTCTATCTGCCTTATTTTCATGCTATCACAAAATTTTGAACATGGCAAAGTTATTAAAAATGAAAATAAGAATATCAGCAGGAAAAACAAAAATCCACCAACCTGCAAAATGAAACAGACTAGTGAAATGTTAAGAAATTAAAATAGAGATAAACATACTTTTTAATTCAATTCATCTCAATAAGAGTCCTGTTAACCGGTCTCCTATTTTGTCATCTTCAATTCAAAGTAAAATTATACAAAAGAGCTACTGTTAACAAAAGAAAAGCAGGCTATGGCACATCACAGCTTTTATGTCCGGAATGTTTTTCTTGCTTTTGCTCCTAAAACAACAAAATTGAAACAACACTGAAGTAAAAATATATATGAATTACATTGGGAAGATCGGATATTATTTCCGTAAATTCGACAATATGCATATTCTATCCGATATGTTGAGGAGGATGACGATTTTATTCCGGTAATATTTGTCAGACTATTGCTTGGGAAGTTTTTTTATAAACAGGCATAATTTTTACTATATAACTCTTTCTAAATATATATTTTCTTTTTAGTTGATAATATGCAGTTAAAAAGGTTAATAGCTAGATAAAAATATTGTTTTTCAACGAATTATCTATTGTTTTACAATGTGATGTCAAGTTGAAAATTATACAATTCCATCATGGGGGGATTGGCTATTTTGATTATTAATATTTTTCCCCGATTTCACAAAATATCAGCTTCAATTTTTCCATTATGTATTCCACAAGTAATGAAATGGAAACAGACAGCTTTTACACTATCATAAACATTTGCCTGATCCTGTCTGAAATGGCTGCGGCTGCCTGGCAAAAGTTAACGGTTATGCTCTGCGGATAATTCCCTTCAATCTTCAATCAGTGGGAGATGCAAATCCTATCGGGAACGTGAACCTTACTTTCACATTCACTCCATGCTGGCTACCGGGTTTCCACTTAGGCATTATTGAAACGATACGTAATGCTTCCTCACAAAAAGCGGCATCAGCACTCAGAACAGGATTGATGCTACGGAGAATTCTGGGCTGTATCACACTTCCATCCTTGTCTATGACAACCTGTACAATAACCCTGCCTTCCAGTCTGCTTTGTCTTGCAGCTTGTGGATACCGGATATTCCGTCTTATAAACTCCATCAGTCCAGGCATACCACCGGGAAATTCAGGCATATTCCGAACAACATCAAATATATCATCCTCGTCTGAAAGTGCCTTATAGTCCGAAGACCGTGCAGGTCCTATAGGAATAGGTTTGTCCCTGGATGAAACCTGATGAGAGGTGTAGGCTTCAAACCATTGACGGATTGTATAATAACATTCCTCATTCTCATTATAGACCCTGATTTTCAAAAGATAATCACCCGGTTGGCAGCTATCAGGGAAATCAACACTTATCTCGGCAGTTTTCCCTTTTCCAAGAAGAAGGGCGACAGACTCCTTATCCACGTCTTTACCGGGAATCTTATGTAATTTCTTCTGTTTGTCCTCCAGATAGAAATCAGCCTCACCTTTATATATCAGATTATAATTGGAACTGACAATGGAAATATAAACCTTGCTTTCGGAAATACTGATATCATTTACCATGATATCCTCACTTTTTTCACGGTTTATCCGGTTGTTATGCCTGTCAAAAGAAGCCTTGACCACTCCTTCCGTATCATCTATCAAATGTCCCCATTTTACAGGCACCTCTTTCTTTACAGGAGAAGTAGCATCTACGGGAGGAATATACTCAATTTCGATGGCTCCTGTATCTTTCGGATCTTGTCTGGGTTCCTCTTCAATTTCTATGGGTTGAATCCGGTTGTTTTCTTTAGGTAATACAGTATAGAGTCCCTGTTCATCTTTCAATATTTCATGACTGCCCGATTCCAGCCATTTATTCCATTCGTTGAACAAATCGGATATGAACAGATATAAATCTTCTGAAATATGAATTTCTTTACCGGATTTGACATTGAATTTCAGTCTGTCATCCGCTACAGTAAGAAACTTCCTGGCTCTATCCAACGCTTTCAGATAAACAATCCGGTTAAAGGCGTAGTTCTTGTTGAGACCTTCTCCTGTATACATATCTATTGCGGCATAGGACATTATCCCTCTTGTCCTAAGGAAAGTGGTATCGGTTATGGAAGCCTTATACCTGTTCGCCTCTTTCCATAAATTCTCTCCCTCAAGTTTTGTCAGACTGTCCGTTTCATTATCTACAAGAGATATTGCATCAAAAACCGTGCCAGTAACATCAGCGTGGTTCTCTTTATTACTTTTTCCATTGCAACCAACCAGAAAAAAGACAACATACTAAAATATATAGCATCCCTGTTTTCATACACCTATAATACTTGTGATACCTGTTGATTCATGAAAACTTTCTCTAAAGATAAAGATATTATCCGAAATTTGAAGGGTATTTGATTCCTATTTCCCGATATCCTGTTCCAAAACACTTCTTTTCCTGACAGATCAAGTTATTATCAGGAGTTTGGCAGGGCCGGAAGTATGAAACGTAAGTGGGATGTATAACATAACTGAAAGACAAAGTGTTATAAAAAAGTGTGCAAATCAGGTACAAATGCTTAAAGAATAAGTGTTTTGTCAGTTTTTTATAACATCCTTACGGTTATGTACCATACTCATACTTCGTATGAACTCCCGTCGCTGACTTACCCTTGAAAACGATATTATCCATTCATTACCAAATAAAAACAGAAGGAAACCGGAACATTTTACCAGTCCCAATTTCCCTCCATAACAATACATGCACTTATCCAAAAGTAAAACCAAAATGGCTTTCATCATATACCTCTATCAATCCGTTTACCCGGTGTATGCAAACCTTGTTCTCACGGGCCAGCCATCCGACAGCCAATGCAGTGCTCTCAACACTAAGATTCAATTTTCTGGCCATTCGGGGATTGATATTCTTTTCACTTCATTAAGAATGTGCCATACATTACCTGCATTGACACCTACGATTCTTTTGTCCATACGTCTTACATTTAAATATTTATATTCAATTAATAATAACCCGACAGAAGTACCTTGATAAAAGGATATAAAAGACAACCGATCCCCAAAAAGGAAATCGTTATCCGATGATACATAGACAATGGTGGAAGCCTACATATCAGTCATGTATTGGAAATTTCTTTTCGGTGGAGTTCCAATGTTTGATAATGCTCTTCAGATAAGAACGGGATTTGCACTTGTTCATTTTTATCATATATCTTTATAACAGGCTTGTGCCTATGTGCAAACCCATCTGAATTAAAAGCGGAAGGACATTAACCTCGTCTATAAGTGCGGGAGTCGAAGCCCTTGGTACAAACAGGAAACGCCCCCCGCCAAATATTGCAGGCTGAACGTATGGCTGTTCTTGGTACTTCCCGGAAAATTTCGACTTTTCACTTATACAGAACCAGCTAAACGCTTTTTGTTTATAACTCTTTGTCCATTTTGATGAACTTTTCAAACATACATGTATTTTGGTAAAAAAACAACTGTACCAAAATATTTTTTTAATTTTTCTATTTAAGAACATTTTTTAAGAAGCAACTCATGAATAAACCAACATAGAATATTATCTGTTACATTCTATCCTTGTAACATTTCTCCATATAAAAAAGAAGCCATATCTATTCAGTCCCAATATACTTTCAGACTATGATAATCAACCGGCTTTACAGATATAATCTTACTTATTTCCTTTTTCCAGGCTCACACAAGCATTTTATCCGCTATCAAAACATACTATTTATCCGCATTGGCAAAGAGTCCATTTCAGACTATCTTTAAGTACTGTGGCTGCTATGGAAAGAGAGAATATCAGCTATCGTCTACAGTCAGGGAAAGCACAGTATACAATAATGGCAAGGTGGAAAAGTAGGGAGAAAAACGGGATATTGTAAACTAAAGGAGAAGAAAGCTGAGCAATATTCAGGGATACTCAAATTTTTAAGCAAGAACTATCCGATAAAGATGGTATCCAAGCTTGAGGGTGTAAATGTCAGCACAGTGCAGAGATTGAAGAAGGAGTTTTGTTTGTAGATGTTTATTTAGAGAGAGGTGTGATAAGTCTCTTTCTCTTTATTTGTGGTGTATGATCTGTTGTTGCTTATTGTATAAGAATAAAATGTACCGATCCTCACAGACAGGTACATAAGACTACTATCGTTTGTCTAATATGGATATCGGAACGCTATCCGATTCAGATAAAACACAAATATCTTGATTATTTTTAAAACAACAAATATAAGCATAACGGATGAGTAAAGCAAATATATCCCCACCAAAATCCACTAGATATTTCCCGTATCTTTGGCTGAATACTCCGTCTTTATCCCATTCTTATATATTAAATAAGGTATAATCGGATTAACCTGAGTTCACACAAATGCAGTCCTGACACTCAAAAAGTACAGTTTTTACAGGAATCTAATTTTTTTTTTTATAGGAAAAATGCACAATATTTCAATTAAAGATGTATATTTGCACCGAAATACCGTATAACCGACAAGGTTACGGAGTAAAGATGAGAGCGGATGGAATATCTATTTTAAGACGCAGAAACAGAAGCACCACTTCGGAGAGACAGAAACAGCTTCTCTCAAAGGCTGTCAGGAAGCAATGGAGGAGGATTTCGTGCGTAAGGGAATAGAGGGGAGAAAGATAGACTTCGAGATCTACAGGTCACTTCTCTATCAGATGGAGATAAGGATGGTGTTCTTGGATATCTCACTCTCACTGGATAAGCTGAGTGCTCTTGTCGGAACGAACCAGACCTATATGTCCAATGTGGTGAACAGGTATTTCGGATGTAACTTGAAAGAGTTGATAAACAGCTACAGGGTTGAGTACGCCAAGGAGTTGTTGAGAAACGGAAAGTGTCTGATGAAGGATATTCCGGAACGATGTGGATTCGCCTCAAAGAGTGCGTTCTACAGTGCTTTCAGGAAAATAGCGGGATGCAGACCTGTGGAATATGTAAGGCGGAACGGTGTGGAGGAAGAGTTTGAAGAGAATAATTAAGTCCTTTTATAGTATAAAATTGAAAACCAATTTTTAGTTTTTTTAATTTTATAAATTTAAATTCATTTATGAACAAAAAAGTTTTTAAGTGCAGTCCTGTTCGGAGCCTTGATTGGTTTCTTCGACAGGAACGTTTGTGTCTTGTAAAGACTATGATGATGACATCGATCGTATCGACACTGAATTGGGCGATCTGAAGTCTAAATTGGATGCTTTGCAGACTGAATTCAATGCAGGAAAGTACATTACAAATGTAGCTACTACTGCTGAAGGTATCACTATCACATTGAATGACGGTTCTTCTTATCCTATCACTAACGGTAAGGATGGTGCTCCGGGCGCTCCGGGTGAAGCTGGTGCAGCAGGAGACAAAGTAGAAATCAATGACGAAGGCTTCTTTATTATCAATGGTAAGGTTACTGAATGGAAAGCTATAGCTAAGGATGCATCTACTGGTGAAACTATCAAAATCAAGACTCCGACTGTAAGTGAGGACGGATGTTGGGTATTCTATGATGAAAAGGGAGAAGCTCATCCTACTACAATAAAGGTGGCTCCTGTTACTGCTGTTCAAAATGCTGACAAAACTTGGACTTTGACTGTTTTTGATGCAGAAGGAAAGAAACAAGAAATTATTGTACCTACAGCTGCAAGTTCATTGACTGACTTGATGTTGATTACTAGAGGAAACGGTACTAATACAGAATCAATGCCTTTCGACTTCAAGATCGCAGAATATGCATTCGAATATAATCAGAATAACAATAGTAACGCTCCGGCAATGAAAGACTGGCTGGTCAAAGAGCTATTGTAGACAATGGTTACATCATGGCTGGTGCAGGACAAATCAAATTGCAGGTTAATCCTACCAGTGTGGATGCTGCCGACTTGAATTTGAAACTGGTTAACAGCAAGAACGGATATCTTTCCAATGTTGATTTTGTAACCACTCCTTATACTGACATGGAGTATTTTGATCAGCCAACACAAACTCGCGCTGCTAATGTAAACGGATTGTACAATCTGTCTATTGCTGATAAATATATCAAGAAGACTAATCCTGATACAGAAAAAGAAAATTATTGGAAGCAGTTCGAAACATCAGTGAATAATGCAAATAAAGCCGTTGCTTTTGCTGTAACAGCTGGTGGTGATGTTCGCTCAAAATATGAAATCAGAGTAAGCAAAGGAAAAATAGAAGAATTGAATAATATCTATTTTGTAAGTGCAAAAGATCAGTCCAAACTTGAAATGAGGAATGGAACTAAGAATGATAAGACTCTTTTGCCTAAGAACGCTGAACCTTCTGAAGGTGCTGGTCATTCTAATCCTGACGCAAAGATGGAAGCAGGTGTTTGGTATAATGTGTATGCTGATAAGGCTGCTGCATTATATGATATGCACTTGGTATTCGACAACGATGATGAAACTTTGTTCGGAATTCAAACCAAGGAAGAAAATGGTATGGTGGCTATCCGTCTGACCAAAACTCCGGATAACATCACAAAAGCAGCTTTCTTATTGACAATCCAGAATATTGATAAAGAAGGTAAGTATGAACAAGCTAAATTGTGGATCGGCGAGACAAGCAAGATCACTAGCGATGTAACTTATGATCCTATCACTCATCAACTGAGCAAGAATAACACTACTGATACTTCTAAGGATAAGAACTTCTTCCAGATTGATTTGACTAAGATGAAGAATGCTTTGGGTACTGAAGGTCTGGCTTTGTGGAATACTAAGGTGCAGAAAGCCGAAGTTACTTATTATAATGCTAAGGGTGAAAAACTTTCTGGAGAAAATTCTCAGATTAATGAATTCTTCGTGAAAGAACTGAAAGATAACCTGAAGGCTAATACTGATAAATCAGTAACGGTAGGTAAAGCTGCAACAAACATGATTTTCGCTGTAAACAACACTTCAGCCGCTACAAACAACTTCTTTGAAGTTGGCAAACAATATACAGCTGTTATCACATTCTATGATGCAAAAGAGAATGGTGAGAAACTGAATTCTATCAAGGTTCCGTTCACATTCACTCTGCCTGCTATCACTGAGTTGTTCGCAATTGATCCGGGATTCGTTCAGAATAATGTGGCTAACTGCTACTTGTACATGGATGACTTTAAAGCTGCTAAGAAAGCTGGTGCTGCTACATTCAAGTTAAGCAGAATATTCTCTAAGTATGATACTAACGGATTTACTGTTAAATTGAATGCTAACGACAAGATCGGTTCTACAGACAAGAAGTCTTCTGAATTGGCTAAGTTGAACAGTGTAGCTGCTACTTCTGAAGCAGATGCAACTCAGGCTGCTAACGCAACAGTTACTGAAGACGTTCTTGCTTACCTGACTTTGGATGGTACATTAGGTGAAGAAAAAGGTTACGATCAAGTTCTGAAACTGACTATCGACGGTAAGTTTGATAATGCTTGGGAATATCCTTCTGATGCAGTATTCAACTTCCAAGTGAAAGTAATGAGTCCGATTGAAAAAGGTAAGATCGTTCCGAAAGAAGGTAATGTAGTAACAATCAAGGCTTCTGATTTGAACGGTTATAAGTTTGGTAATAATGTTATTATCGGTTACACTTATAATACTGAGGTATCTTACAAGGTTATGCCGGATAAAGTAGTAAAAGAGGGAGGAAAGTATCTTAACGCATGGTCTCGTACTGATATTAAAGAAGTAACTGGTGAAACAGGTAACAAGTTGTACTTCGAAGTTGATAATGAAGGTAAGGCTACTCCTGCTACATCAACAACTGTTGACAATAAGTCTGTAACAGTTGAAGGCGGTCTGATCCTGAAAGGTTATCAAGTTGATCACACAGTTAAAACAACTATCAAGATTAATGTAAAAGACCACTGGAATCGTGTTAAATCAAGTCCTGTGCCTGTTGAGATTACTGTAGGTGAATAATATCACATTATAGTTGAATAAATTAGAATAAGTCGTTTCTCTAGTGAGAGAAATGCTTAGATAATAAAAACTTTAATTTATAAATTGCGATCCTGGCTTGTGAAAGTCGGGGATTGTTACTTTTTATCTCCTAAGTACTTGGATTTTGGGGAATTCAGAACAAAAAATCCACCAGCCTGTGAATAAAGCAGACTGATGGATAAATTAATAACAATAACAAAACTTCCATCACACTTCATAGCCTGACGGATTGGTAAATATAAAAAGAATTTGTACTGTATTGCAAAGATAACACAATCCGATGAATCTCCGAAAGCCCTCACCGACAAAGAAGAGAAGCACCATACATTACGTACAATACTTCCCTGTGAATAACATAACTCCCCAATAATCATAAAATTTATTTGTTTCCTATTGAGGCTAATCCATTACTTAAAAGAAAACTGAACTTAATAGCCCAGTCTCCCTATTTCTTACAATACAACTTCCAATAGAAAAACGTCGACCTTTCTATGAATATAAATCATAGAAAATATCCAAATAAGAAAAATATTTTTTTTGTTATCTTTTTTCCAAATGAAATATTACTGTTATATATTATATATCGTTTATGTAAGTTTAAACATATCAGTATTTAAAGCTATATAGATTTTATTAGACGCATCTTTTTTTCCGACTCAGTTAAACTTGTTTTTGACAACAATAGATTTTTATATTTTCGTCTTATATTATTCAACTCTGAGGGCCTTAGTAGTTCTTTAGGATTATATGCAAAATAAATAATTCTACAATCTGTTTTTAATCTTTCTCCCATCAAATTCCACCATAATTTGTCTGTGTCACCTAATGAATGTCCAAAAATACAAATCAAGTTTGCTGTTCTTATATGATTATCCACTTTAACATCAACTAGATGTGCTAACATTTCATTTAGTTTAGGCTTAATGATGCATTCTTGCACTTCTTCATTTTCTCTTAATAATTCATTTTTGATTTGGTTTTTATCATTTAAACCTATTAATGGAGCATCTACTTTTCCATGAATATGAATTATTGGATATAATGTATTACTATTTCCAAAACGAGAATTGGAGAGTTGCATATTATCATTCTCTTTTATTTTCAAAATTTTCTCAAGTACATTGGTATAATTAAATGACACAATATAAGTTTCATATACGCTTGTGCCCCACTTTTTTAAGAAATTATAGATTTCCTCTTTAAATAAAGGACGTAAATATTGATCGGGATAAGATAAATCACGTATCAGCTTTTGAGAATTTATAGAAGCTGGCAAGTCTTTTTTATCAATTATCTTCATATATTCTTGCATTCTGTCATTAAGATCATAATATGCTTCTTTAAGTTCTTTTACATTAGAAAAGTTAACCGTATAATTTCCCATACCAATTTCAAGGTCAGACCAATATTGATATCTACTTCTTGATCTTGATCATTTTTTAGGTGTTCTTTCAATTTCTTTACTTGAATACTATCATTAGAGGAATCCAATCCCAAATAAAATCTATAGAAATTCTCATATTGTGTTGCTAAACCAAGATTTATATCAAAACCATTTCCAATTATAAATACAACTTTCATTTTTAAATTTACAGTTAAACTGCAAATCTAATTAGAATATGTCAGTTCACAAAACAAGGTAGAAAAATTATTCTTATTCTATTTAATAAT
>ENA-OQJH01001097-OQJH01001097.1-human-gut-metagenome-genome-assembly--contig:-NODE-1097-length-12249-cov-2.102376_pt1 | contig 12249 bp, 16 predicted proteins | sample MGYA00242597_ERZ504763 | MGnify/ENA primary metagenome ERZ504763 (study PRJEB26092, sample SAMD00036359) | human gut metagenome | host: Homo sapiens | study: EMG produced TPA metagenomics assembly of... | reverse complement strand
ACATCTTCTGATGACTCGCTTCGGCGCATTCAGAAATACAGAACCTATTAGCTCATAATACAGAAAAGCGCGAGACGCTGACAAAGCTTATGACACAGGGCATCATCGACCCGATCCTTTTCAATAAAGAAACAAACGAGCTGCTTTCGCAGGCGGACAGTTTTCGAGATGAGATCAACGCCTTAAAAAACGCAGTTTCCGGAGATGTCACAAAGATTGACGAAGCAGCAGCACTTCTGCGCTTTACGGGAAAAGGTGGAATACTCCAGGAATTCGATGATGACCTGTTTCAAGAATATGTAAACCGCATCATTGTACGCTCCAGAAATGAAGTGTGCTTTGAATTGAAATGCGGTCTGACACTTCGGGAAAGGATGTGAAAATATGGGTCATACACCTTACGGCTACAGCATTGAAAACGGTTGCGCCACGATTAACGAGAATGAAGCCGATAAAATACGAAAGCTATATGAGAATTATCTCTCCGGGATGGCACTGGCCAAGGCTGCTGCCGCTGCTGGCATCGAAACCTATCACGGCACAGCAAAACGTCTGATGGAAAACAGGCACTACCTCGGAGACGATTTTTACCCGGCCATCATCGATCAGGAAACCTTCGATAAAGCTGCTGCCATGCGTCTGGAACGCGCCGGAAAACTTGGCAGGCTGAACAAGAAAAAGAACACAAAGCCTGCAGCACCTCCTACAAACTTTCGCATGGCAACGGCAGCGCAACACTATGAAGATCCGAGGCTGCAGGCAGAATACCTCTACGGCCTCATAGAAAGCGAGGTAAGCTAATGGGAAATGTTATGGTGATTCCGGCCAGACGGCAGGTCGGAAATACAGTAAAACAATCCGCTCAGAAAAAGCTCCGTGTTGCAGCCTACTGCCGCGTCAGCACAGATTCTGAAGAACAGGAAACAAGCTATGAGGCTCAGGTCACGCACTACACAGAATATATTCAAAAGAATCCGGAATGGGAACTGGCGGGCATATTTGCAGATGACGGTATCTCCGGCACCAACACCAAAAAGCGGAACGAATTCAACCGAATGATCGATGAATGTATGGCAGGCAATATCGACATGGTCATCTCCAAGTCCATCAGCCGATTTGCCCGAAACACACTCGACTGTCTCCAATACATCCGCAGCTGAAAGAAAAGAACATACCTGTCTATTTTGAAAAGGAAGCCATCAACACGATGGATTCTAAGGGCGAGGTGCTGATCACAATCATGGCGAGCCTTGCTCAACAGGAAAGCCAGTCCATGAGTCAAAACATCAAGCTGGGACTTCAATACCGCTACCAGCAAGGTAAGGTACAGATCAATCACAATCGCTTCCTCGGATACACCAAGGATGACAACGGACACCTGATCATCGATCCAGAGCAGGCAGAGATCGTAAAGCGCATCTACCGAGAATATCTCGAAGGCTCCAGCATGAATAAGATTGCCGACGGGCTTATGGCTGATGGCATTCTCACTGGTGCTGGCAAGACAAAATGGCACACCAGCACCATCAACAAAATTCTCCGCAACGAGAAGTACATGGGTGATGCGCTTCTGCAAAAGACTTATACCACTGACTTCTCACAAAGAAGCGGATCAAAAACAACGGCACCGTTCCTCAATACTACGTCGAGGACGACCATGAAGCAATCATTCCAAAGGAACTCTTCATGCAGGTGCAGGCGGAGCTTGTCCGTCGCCGGACAGTTCATGTAAGCCCGACAGGCAAGAAACGCAGCTTCTCCTGCAATCACTGCTTTGCACAGATGGTTTTATGCGGAGACTGCGGCGAGCTTTACCGGCGTGTTCACTGGAATAACCACGGCTGCAAGTCCATCGTCTGGCGCTGCATCAGTCGATTGGAGCCTATCTCCGCCGAAAAAAGCTGTACCAATCGAACGGTAAACGAGCTCCTACTGCAGGAGATCACGGTCAAGGCCATCAACCAAATTCTCACCGAGCGAGACTTATTCCTTAAAACTTACAGCAGAATATCGCCAAGGCCGTAGTGGGTGCTGACACCCTCTCTCCAGACGGCATTCAGGCAAGGCTTGAAGAACTGCAAAAAGAGCTCATTAAGAAGGCAAATAACAAACAAGACTACGATGCCATCGCTGACGAAATTTTCCGGCTCCGCGACCAGAAGGAAAGTCCGAGCTCGACAGTCATCACCGAGAAGAAGCATGAAACGAATTAAGGAACTGCAGAACTTCATAGCTAGACAGGAAACCGATATTACAGAATTTGATGAGACTCTGGTTAAAAAGCTCATTGAGAAGATTACCGTTTTCGCCGACCACTTCACAGTGGAGTTCAAGTCCGGTATCACAATCGACATCGAAGCATAAAAAGACTCCTCGCCACTGGATTTTCAGCGATGAGGAGCTTTTGTTATGAATTCCACACTTTTTTATTCTTTAATTTCATAAATTCATCTGCAAAAGCAGCGGCTGTTGAATGATTTTTGTCAATACTAATATGCTCTTTATTATAATTTGCGGCCTTCGTCCAGTTAAAAGTCCCATGTATTGATGTATATAAGTCTATCACGCAAAACTTTTCATGCATAATATTCTGATAGTAGGATTGAACCGTTATCCAGTAAACCGGGAAATCATTTTCTAATGAAAATCCGCATTATGATTTCTATCGCAATCATCAAGAGCAATTTCTATAATCAGCCTTGCTGTTTTTTCTTTGAGTAACTCTTGATATAAAACCGGATCTGTAAACCAAGCCACAGAAATCCAGATCATATATTTTGCAGCATGAATCTCCTCAATAATCTGATTCCTGATATTTTCAAATAATATTTCTTGACTAACATCTTCAATGTCAGGCATAGCTCCTGGTTTAATCTCCACTCCCCACAGCTCATAATCATCGTTTGGAGGATAGATTTCATATATCATTTTTTCAAGATAATCGGCGTGTTTCTTTAACTCAATCATCTTTTCTGGAACGATACAAATATGAATGTACTCTTGAAAATGATTCCATAAGTTTCTGGTAAATATATTAGTCTTTTCAAACCTTAATGAGCAAATATTCAGCAATTCAAGCAGTCCATCTTTTTCAGAATAGTCTCCGGCACGCACCGAATCAATGAGTAGTTTTCTATATTCAATTTCTGTCAATTACATTCTCTCCTCCCTTAATATTTGTTTCGCTCATACATTAACAAGTAACACATCTATCTTACAGCCACAACTTGCCAACATCTAATTTGGTAACTCAACATAGCGACATCCAACTTGGCAACTCAACTCTCACATTTTTTAACTCGGAGCATCCTTTGATAAGTTACCGAGAAGCGTTTTGTCTGCCCAACGCCAAACATGCCAAAGATGCTCGATTACCCGAAAACCGCGGTATTACAGGCTTTCGCAGCTATTTTCCTTCCACCCTTGACATCAAACACACAGTCTCCACATGTGTCGTCATCGGAAATTGATCAACCGCTCTCCATTTCTCAATCTGATACCCTGCTGTTTTTTCGTCTTCCTGTGCCCCTTCGCACAATATTTTCAGATCTCTTGCCAATGTTGCGGAATCGCAGCTTACATAAACAATCCTCTCCGGCTGCATCTTCAAAATGGTATCCAGCAATTTGGCATCGCACCCTTTCCGAGGCGGATCTACGACGATCACATCCGCGTGTGCCTTTTCTCCTCCGTGCTGTTCTTCATAATCTTTATAGTATTTCGGAAGGATTTCTTCAGATTTTCCCACAAAAAACTGTGCGTTTTCTATTCCGTTTAACTGTGCGTTTTCTCTTGCATCATCAATCGCAGGGGGCACGATTTCCACGCCGTAAACCTGTTTTGCCTTCTGCGCAAGAAACAAAGAAATTGTTCCGATGCCACAGTACAAATCCCAAACCGTTTCATCTCCTTTTAAGCCTGCATATTCAAGCGCCTGAGAGTATAATTTTTCCGTCTGTACCGGGTTTACTTGATAAAACGACAAAGGAGAAATCTGATATTTCACTGAGCCGATATAGTCTGTAATATATCCTTGCCCCCAAAGCACCTCAAACGTATCTCCCATAATTACGTTTGTTCGCTTTGTGTTGGGACTTGCCGTTATACTCGTCATTCCGTCAATTTTAGCAAGCTCTTCCACCAACTCTTTCTGATGCGGAAACCATTCTCCGCTTTTATCCGCTTTATCTTTATTCACAACAAAACACACCATGATTTCTTTTGTCGTAAATCCATAACGAAGCAGCACATGACGAAACAGACCCGTTCCTGTTTTTTCATCATAGGAACGGATCTTATATTTTTTCATAAAATCAAGAATGCTCTCTAAAATATGTTCATTTACCGCTGCACCGAGAATGCAGTTTGTATTTGCTATAATGTCATGTGTACGGCCTGCGTAAAATCCTGTTACGGGATTTCCTTCTTTGTCTGTTCCAAACGGAAACTGCGCCTTATTTCTATAATAAAACGGAGTTTCCATCCCAATGATCGGCTCTTTTGTGCGCTCCAGAAGTTCAGATGGAAAACCACCGATCCGTTCAAGATTTCCCCTGACTTTTCTTTCTTTAAACTCAAGTTGCTTTTCATAGGACATTTCCTGAATCTGACAACCCCCGCATTTTCTTGCGAAAGGACACTTAGGTTCAACCCGGCTGTTTGACGGTTCAAGCACGTTTATCAATCGGGCGTATCCATAATTTTTCTTAGCCTTGATCACTTTAACTTCTGCAACATCTCCTATTACAGCGTCTTTTATGAACAGCGTATATCCGTCTATCTTTCCGATTCCTTCTCCGTTGACACCGATATCCGTGATTTCAACAACTACAGTATCATTTTTCTGCATACACATATCTTCCCTTTTCTTTCTGTTTTCCTGCATTTTTTGCACATCCGCATCTGCGCACATATTTCCCCACCGGAAATACCGTATAGTTACGATCTGTCCGCCGCCTACAATCGGCTTTTTCTGTTTACGCTCCTGACGTTCTACGCAAATTAGAATCGAACAATCGGTTAAATCCTAACCAGTCTGTACCTGTTTTCCCTTTAAATATTTCCGTCAAAGTCTGCATTTTTGCATCTGCATTATCCGCAAGATTCAGCGCTACCGCCTCCGCAAGCGCCGGTTTTTTCGGAGAACCGTATTCCAACTCTCCGTGGTGGGCGATAATACAGTGTTTCAATTCATTTGCAAGGCGAACCGGAAAATCCGGTATTGTCCTGATTGCCTCGTCGAGCATTTCCACTCCGATCACAATATGCCCTATCAACTGTCCTTCATCTGTATAATCATTGTCCGGAAATGACGAAAGTTCCCTTGTTTTTCCGATGTCATGGCACATTGCCGCTGTCAACAGAAGATCTTTGTTTAAAATTCCATATGATCCGGCAAAATATTCGCACATCCGAAGTACGCTCAACGTATGTTCCAGCAGTCCTCCCGAAAATCCGTGGTGTACCGTTTTCGCTGCAGAATGTGACCGGAATTTTTTAATAAATTCCTGATCGTTCACAAAGAAATATTCTAACAGACTTTTCAGATACGGATTGGAAATGTGACGGATAAACTCTGTCAGCTGTTCATACATCCCGTCAACGCTTTTCTCTGTGGTAGGCATGTAATCTGCCGGGTTGTATTCCTCTTCACCGGCTTTGCGGATCTGTTTTATATTAATCTGCAGATTTCCGTTATAATTGATCACTTCTCCATATACTTCTATAAAATCTTTTTCATCATAGTCCGCAATCCCCTGCGAATTCGGGTCCCATACTTTTCCGTCAAGCGTTCCTGTCTTATCCTGCAAAAGCACGTTGTCATATGGTTTTCCGTTTCTTGTTTTCAGCCGACGTTTTCCCTTACACAGATAAATATTTCTGATTGTTTCTCCTTCATGTAACCCACTGATATATCTCATGTCTCGCTATTCCTCTTTCTATTTTTTCTTTATTTCTCTATGTTCTATTTCTTTTAATCTGTTTTCTTATTTTTTCATTCCTGCTTTTTTACTGAACTTCTTCTTTTCTTATTTTCTCATTCCTGCTTCTTACTGAACTTCTTCTTTTCTTATTTTCTCATTCCCGCTTTTTACTGAACTTCTTCTTTTCCTATTTTCTCATTCCTGCTTCTTACCAAACTTCTTCTTTTCTTATTTTCTCATTCCCGCTTCTTTATTTAACTTCTTCTTTTTCTGTGGTCACGACAGAAAATTTTATATTGACATATCCGTCTGAACCGAGCCGTTTTCCGACAAACTCCATCGTTTCTCCTACAGACGAGCCTATCACAATGTTTTGGTATGCGGCAATATCCTTTATCTCTTCTCCCGATGCTTCACATATAATATCTCCGATTTGTATTCCCGCCGCCATCGCCGGTGAATCCGGATCAACATCTGCCACATAAATACCTGACGGCATTTTATGTTCTTCTGCAAGCTGCTCCGTCACCGTTGTTCCGTAAATTCCGATATATGGAACGCTTTTCCCATTGATGAGCAATTCTATAATCGGCTTCAAATCTGAAATTCCATATGCATTCACAACATTTTTTCCTGTGTCGTTCCATACGGATGAAGAAATCATCCCTACCACTTCGCCATCCATGTTAAACAACATGCCTGTTCCTTGTTCCTCTGCCGGAATGTCTGTCGCGATCACTGCGCATTCTCCGTCGAAAAATGTCGCCTTATAATTCGATGCGCTGACAACGCCGTAAGACATTCCGTCTGCATATCCAAATATATTTCCGAGAGCGATCACTGCATCTCCCTGCGCCACTTTCTTTGAATTACCTAAAACGGCTACTTTGATCAATCCGCTGTCATCCTCATCTACGACATGTTTCCCGATGCCGAACACTGCTATCTTTCTGTTATTATCGACCTTTTTCAGCGCTGCATCGAAGCTTTTTCCATCGGAAATTGTCACTCTCCATGCAGAAGCGCCTGTGCAGATCGAACTGTCGGCGATAATCAAAAATTCCCGACCGTTATCTCCGGCGATAACACCTGTAACACTCTGCAAAATTCCTGTCATCTCTCCGTCCCAGTCTGCCTTTTCAGATACAGAAGATACAGAAACAATACTTTTTCTCGCCTCTTTTACACGTTCATTACAACCCGGCGGTCATCTCTTCATAACTTTCCGCATCGAGCGCAGGATCTTCTTTTCCCTCTTGATTTTTCTCAGAATCTTCCGCTGCCTGTTCATCTTCGGGGATCATCACAGTCTTTGCATTTCCCGCAAACCATTGCTGCATCCACGGTTTAAGCGCAAAAAAACCTAAGCAGGCAAACATCCCCAATATCAGACCATAGATCGCAATTCGGATAAATTGTTTTATAAGCGTTTCCCTGCTGCCCTGTTTCCCTTTTATCTTTTCTTGTAAAAAGAATATTTCTTCTCTTCCGCCTCTTCTTCGGGCGATTTTTTTTGTTCTTTATCACTCGGCATGGACTTATTTTCCTCCAAATTCTAGTATACCTGATTCAACCTCTATGAAAAGGTTTTTCTTACTTCCTGAAAGTCCTTTTCTTTATACGGATAATAGAGTAGAATGAGGATACAAACATTACAGACAGGTGAAGATTTATGAATAACAAAACATTAATAAAACTTGAATTTGATAAAATTATTTCCATGTTGGAAAATGAGGCAAGTTCTTTCCGCGGAAAACAACTTTGCCGACGGCTGAAACCGGTAACGGATCTTACGAAGATCGATTTGCTTCAGGAACAGACCGCCGCCGCTTTTACAAGGATCATTAAAAAGGGGCGGATTTCTTTCGGCGACGCAGCTCCTGTGGAAGAATCTCTCAAACGACTTGAGATCGGAGGCGCTCTAAATACAGCGGAACTTCTCCGCATCTGCCGTCTTCTTTCAAACACTGCGCGGGCCAAGTCATACGGACGGCATGACACGCAGGAAGATCTTGCCGACTGTCTTGATATTTATTTTGACGGACTTGAGCCGCTCACACCTCTTTCAAATGAAATTGAAAGATGCATCATTTCCGAAGATGAAATCAGTGATGACGCAAGCAGTGCGCTAAAGCATATCCGAAGGAGCATGAATAATCTCAACGACCGTGTTCACACAACACTTTCAGGTCTTGTAAACGGTTCTTTAAGAACGTACCTGCAGGATGCTCTGATCACAATGCGCGGCGACCGCTATTGTATCCCTGTCAAAGCCGAATACCGCAGTCAGGTACAAGGGCTGATCCATGACCAGTCCGCATCCGGTTCTACATTATTTATTGAACCTATGGCTATTGTAAAACTGAACAATGACTTAAAAGAATTATATGTACAAGAACAGGATGAGATCCGAAAGATTCTTGCTTCTTTAAGCGAAGAGGCCGCACAATATATCGAAGAGATCCGAACAGACTACCGATCTCTCACCGATCTGGATTTCATTTTTGCAAGAGGCGCTCTTGCTCTTACTATGCGCGCAAGTCGTCCGATTCTAAATGAAGAAGGACGTATCCGTATCCGGGAAGGACGCCACCCTCTTCTCGACCAGAAGAAAGTTGTCCCGATCACCGTATCTCTCGGCGATGAATTTCTCTTCTCATCATCACCGGACCTAATACAGGCGGAAAGACCGTCTCTTTAAAAACGGTCGGACTTCTCACCCTCATGGGGCAGGCCGGACTTCATATTCCGGCAGGCGACCGTTCGGAAATCGCCGTATTCCGACAGGTTTACGCCGATATCGGAGATGAGCAGAGCATAGAACAAAGTCTGAGTACATTTTCTTCACATATGACAAATATTGTTTCCTTTTTGAAAAAGGTCGACGATCGTTCTCTCGTTCTTTTCGACGAATTAGGCGCAGGAACCGACCCGACAGAAGGAGCGGCCCTTGCCATTGCTATTTTATCGCATCTCCATAAGCGAAACATACGCACTATGGCAACAACCCATTACAGCGAGCTGAAAATCTATGCCCTTTCTACCCCGGGCGTGAAAATGCCTGCTGTGAATTCGATGTGGAAAATCTCCGGCCGACTTACCGGCTTCTCATCGGTATTCCGGGTAAAAGTAATGCTTTTGCGATTTCCGGAAAGCTCGGACTTCCCGACTATATTATCGACGATGCAAAAAAACGTCTGAGTGAACAAGACGTCTCTTTTGAAGATCTCCTAAGCGATCTTGAGGCAAGCAGACGCACGATCGAAAAAGAACAGGCTGAAATTGCCGCTTATAAAAAAGAGGCCGAAACTTTAAAGCGGCAGGCTGTACAAAAACAGGAAAAGCTCGAAGAACAACGTGACCGCATCATCCGTGAAGCAAATGAAAAAGCAAATGCAATACTAAGAGAAGCGAAAGAAGTTGCCGACGAGACGATCCGCAATTTTCACAAATTCGGAAAGGAGAATATCTCCGCCGCTGAAATGGAAAAGAACGGGAGCGTCTGCGCAAAAAGATCAAAGATACTTCCGCTTCTGCTTCACTGAAAACAAACAAACCGAAAAAGACTTACAAACCGTCTGATTTCAAACTCGGAGAATCTGTAAAAGTATTAAGTATGAATCTGACCGGCACCATCGGCTCTCTCCCGATGCAAGAGCAACGTCACAGTTCAGATGGGAATCCTTCGGTCACAAGTCAATATTTCCGATTTGGAATTATCGAAGAAGTATCGCCTTACGCACCGAAGCGGATGAACCGTACGGCAAAAAGCAAGATCAAGATGAGCAAGTCACTTTCTGTAAGTCCTGAGATCAATCTGCTCGGAAAAACAGTAGACGAAGCGGTCGCCGAACTGGATAAATATTTAGATGACGCCCTGCTCTCGCATCTAAACAGCGTACGCGTAGTTCACGGAAAAGGAACCGGAGCTTTAAGAAAAGGAATCCACGAATATCTCAGAAGACAAAAACATGTAAAATCATACCGCCTTGCCGAGTTCGGAGAAGGCGATGCCGGAGTCACAATCGTTGAGCTCGGATAACGGGTTCACCCATAAAACGGAGGAAAAATATGATCGGAAAACAAAGAATACTAATCGTTGACGATGATGAAAATATCGCAGAACTTATCTCTCTCTATCTTACAAAAGAGTGTTTTGACACAAAAATAGTATTTAACGGAGAAGACGCCTTGAGCACATTTGAAACATACGAACCGAATCTGATTCTTCTTGACCTTATGCTTCCGGGCATCGACGGCTATCAAGTATGCCGGGAGATCAGGGCAAAATCAGGCGTGCCGATTATTATGCTTTCGGCGAAAGGGGAAATATTCGACAAAGTACTCGGTCTGGAACTCGGTGCGGACGATTATATCTTAAAGCCTTTTGATTCAAAAGAAATGATTGCGCGTGTGCGCGCCGTTCTTCGCCGTTATCATCCGATAAAAAACGAACCGTCCCAGCGGAAAAGCCAAAGTGTGTCGAGTATGAAGGACTGACCATCAACCTGACAAATTATTCTGTTCTCTGTGACGGAAACACTGTTGAAATGCCGCCAAAAGAACTGGAGCTTTTATACTGTCTCGCCTCATCTCCGAATCAGGTATTTACAAGGGAGCAGCTCCTTGACCGTATATGGGGTTATGAATATCTCGGTGACACCCGCACTGTCGACGTCCATATCAAACGTCTCCGGGAAAAACTTAAAGATCATCCTCAGTGGAAATTAGGAACCGTATGGGGCATCGGCTATAAATTTGAGACAAAATAACAGATAAACAGGAGACTACCGCGTATGAGAAGCACTCTGCACATTAAATTTATTGCACTTTATATCATATTTGGATTTTTATGTCTATTCTCAACTGCAACGCTACAGAGCAGCTTGTGACAGATAAGCTTACCGAAGACACTTCTCATACGCTTTACAGAGAAGCTACTTTTGTTGCCAATGATTATCTCCCATCTTACTTCTCCGGCGATTCTTCCATCTATAACGTCCAGTCACAGTTGTCTGCAATGAGACTGTACTTCAACGCTTCTATCTGGTTCGTAGACAGTACCGGAAGAACACTTACCTCTTCCAGTTTAGAAGACACTGTATGTCCTGATAGGATCAAAGACTTCAACCCTGCCGAAATCGGCGGAAACCGCTATATTACAGGTACATATCACGGATATTTTGACGAAGATATGATCACCGTTATGGCGCCTGTGACACAAGGTTTTTCTACAAAGGGATACCTTCTGATCCACAGTCCCGTCTCTGCCATCGAAGAGAGATGCGCTCCGATCATGACTCAGGTATACATCTCCACAGCAGTCATTTTCGCACTTCTCTTATCTTTCTCCTCGGCGTACAGTTTTTCATCCATCGTCCGCTCAGGCAGATTCCGAAGCGGCAAAACAATACGCTATCGGAAATCTTGACTATGAGATTCCGGTACACACTCATGATGAACTCGGATATCTCTCTGCTTCACTGAATTACATGGCAGTCAGACTGAAAGATATGGATGACTATCAAAAAAAAAATTGTCGCAAATGTCTCTCATGATTTTCGTTCTCCTCTCACGTCCATAAAAGGATATGTTGAGGCAATGGCCGACGGAACGATCCCGCCTGAATTGTACGGAAAATATTTAAATATTATTTTGTTTGAAACAGAGCGTCTCACCGACCTCACGCGAGATCTGCTGACATTAAATGAATTCGATACAAAAGAACTTCTTCTTAACAAGTCAGATTTTGACATACAGGAAGTTCTGAAAAGTACCGCCGCATCTTTGAATCTGCCTGTACCCAAAAACATATTTCCATCGAACTGCTTCTCATGCCTGATGCTGTTTTTGTTTTGGCAGACAAACGTAAGATCCAGCAAGTCCTCTATAACTTGATCGATAATGCGATTAAATTCAGCGAAAACGATTCTTTGATTACTGTAGAGGTTAGTGAAAAGAACGAAAAAGTATTTATTTCCGTAAAAGATCACGGAATCGGAATCCCGCGGCAAGAGCAGACTAAAATATGGGAGCGTTTTTACAAATCAGACCTTTCCCGCGGCAAAGATAAAAAAGGGACAGGCCTTGGCCTGTCCATCGTAAAAGAAATTATTCAAGCTCATGACGAGCATATTAATGTAGTAAGTACCGAAGGAGTCGGCACTGAATTTATCTTTTCACTCAGTCGGAGCGGGTAACTCTTTACCCGCTAATGGAAAACAGAGTTTCCTCGCTTACGCCTGACGAAAACTATTTGTAAAGCATCCGCTTACGCCTGACGAAGACTATTCGTAAAGCATCCCCTTCACGTCCGGGTCGTCCC
>ENA-OQJH01001096-OQJH01001096.1-human-gut-metagenome-genome-assembly--contig:-NODE-1096-length-12252-cov-1.149773_pt1 | contig 12252 bp, 21 predicted proteins | sample MGYA00242597_ERZ504763 | MGnify/ENA primary metagenome ERZ504763 (study PRJEB26092, sample SAMD00036359) | human gut metagenome | host: Homo sapiens | study: EMG produced TPA metagenomics assembly of... | reverse complement strand
GTCAAAGGTCAGTCAGTGTCTGTTGGATGCTGATGTCCTCCGTCTCCTGCGTTGATGACAGGAATGGAAGCGTGCGTTACAGGCAACCATCGGCGCTCCATTCCTTTCGGATGCGCTAGCAACGATATCTGCATAACAAGAAACGGTGCGGATCGTATCTGAAACACTCTCTCCTTTTGAGGCAGAGCTGGAATCTGCGGAAGAAAATCCCATGATGCTTCCGCCCAGATTAAGCATCGCAGCCTCATGGCTTAAACGTGTACGCGTACTTGGTTCATAAAATAAAGTAGCCAGCTTCTTCCCTTCACATGCATGTGCATATTTTTCCGGGTGTTTTTCAATGTCTCCCGCCAGATTTAACAGTGTTTCCAGTTCCTCTACAGAAAAATCCAGAGGACTCATCAAATGTCTCATATGTAACCTCCTTGTAAATCAGATCTTGTTTGAGAGCAGAATCTGATTATCGATATTGTAATAAATCTTCAACAGTTTTGCGTTTTGGTGCAGATGGCTCGATATCAGGATATCCAAGTGCAATCAATGCAGCCAGTTCCCGTTCCTTTGGAATGTCCAGAAGACTGGAAATTCCACTCTCATCAAATACGCCCATAATGACAGTACCCAGTCCGTATTCGTGCGCAGCCAGACAGAACGTCTGACAGGCCACACCGGCATCAAACATCTGCCAGCGGTCTTTTTTTCCAGTGGTATAAGAGCCGTCGCGCTCAAAACCGCACCGTCCTTTGATATAAGTGACAGCAATCAAAACCGGTGTCTGGCGGATGATATCTGAATTGTAAGATGGGGTAAGTCATCAGCAATTTTTCCCAGAAGGAAGGATCCTCAATTGCGATATAACGGGTAATCTGAGTATTTTTCCAGGATGGGGAAAAGAAGCTGCGGAAACGATCTCTTCAATCAATGAATGTTTAACAGAATCCGGTTTGAATCTGCGGATACTTCTGCGGCTTTTGATACAATCAACTGTATTCATTTCGATGTACCTCCCTATGCAAAATCTCTTCAATCATCATATACTAAACTGTGAGTTTTTTCAACAGAGAATTCATACGAAAATTAAGAAAGAAGCAGAAAAAATCTGGACAGAGATTGTAAATTGTAATTTAAAATTTGTTAATGGTTTGTAAAGAAGCCTAAAACAAAAAAATCAGGTGTTATAATACCAATGCAAAAGTGAAAAAAGAAGGAGAAATGTAAAATGAAGAAGAGAGTCATTGCGGTGTTGATTTCCGCCATACTGCTTTACCAGCCATTATCAGTATCTGCAGCAGCAGCTCCAGATGGAATGACAGATGCAAGCAAAACACCAGCGGCACAAAACGGAGCATGGGATGCATGGTGTGAGGAATGGGAAACAATAAAAACAGACTGGACACAGGTCGCCATGTCACTGGATCCGATGAAACAGAAATGAATTTTGCATGGTATACGAAAGAAGGGGAAGAAGCGTCCTTTGTATATGGACAGACTCCGGATCTAAGTGATGGGCAAAGTGCAGCAGTATCAGAAGTCCGGCACAGACAGGTTATAAGAGCAGCAAAGTGGTAATAAGGATTTGAAGCCCGGAACTACGTACTATTATCAGGTGGGCGGAAAAGAGATTTGCTCCTTTACTACGGATGCGGATACAAGTTCCTTTTCCTTTATTTTCGTAGGAGATCCGCAGATTGGTTCTTCCAATCCGGAAAAAGCAAAGACTCCGGAGGATATTTTAAAACCATCCTTTGCGGCAGCACAGTCAGAAGCAGTTAGAATGATACCTTTAACTGGAATGATACATTGACAAAAGCATATGAAAAAACAAACAGATTGGCATCCTTTGTTCTTTCTTCTGGAGATCAGATTCAGACAAATGCCAAAAAAGTGCAGGATACAACAATCAGTGAGGTGGAATATGCAGGATATTTGAGCCCGGATCTTATGAAAAGTGTACCCGTCGCAACAACGGTAGGAAATCATGATGCAGACAATGCCAATTATACGTATCATTTTAATCCGGCAAACAGCAGTTCTCTTGGCGACAATGGAACAGTAGGCGGAGATTATTACTACACATATGGGGACGCCCTGTTTATGATTTTAAATACGCAGGATACAAATGTGGAGGAACATCGTCAGTTTATTGAATCCACAGTAGCGGCAAATACAGATTGCAAATGGAAAATAGTAACACTTCATCAGGATATTTATGGATCTGCAGAACATTCTAATGAACCAGAAATCACCAATTTGCGTTATAGTCTGGTGCCTGTGTTTGAACAAAATGATATTGATCTGGTGTTGGCAGGACATGATCACGCATATTCCAGAACAAAAATGTTAAAAGGCGGTCAGTTCAAAATGGAATATTCGGATGATGAATTTGAAGAACAGTTGGAAAAAGATATGGATGCGGGAGAAAATCCTGATACACTTTATGAGGCACCGGGAAATATTTCAGAAGATACACAGGATGAGGGCGAACAAAAATATCTGAAATATCTGCATGCGGTGATGGATGAGGAAGCAGTCATGGAATTGACAGAGAATCAGGAAACGGCGGTAAATTCTGATGGAATCATGTATCTGACAGCAGGATCTTCATCAGGAAGTAAATATTATGATCTGGTACCTCGCCAACAGACTTATATTGCCAACAGATGGCAGCAGGATGTTCCGACTTATTCGGTAGTAGACATTACGGAAACAACATTGACAGTGAATACATATCGCACAGATACACAGGAACCGATCGATACACAGTTTATGCTTGTGAAATCAGTTGATCATGGACAGCTTTCCGCGTTAATTGAAGAAGCTGGGAGTAAAAATCCAGAAGAATATACAACCGAGAGTTATCAAACAATGCAGCAGGCTCTGGAAGGCGCCAGAACTGTAAATGCAGATCCGGCAGCAGATACGGCAACACTGACAAATGCATATACTGCATTGAAAACAGCATTGGATCAGTTGGAGATGAAACATCAGGAAAATTTAAACCCACCGTCATCCAGTGATTCACCGGACAATGGACAGTCACAAAACGGAGGTACAAGTGGTTCTATGAGCGACCAGACTACGCATACAGAAGGTATCAATAAAAAACCAGTGACTTCACAAACAACGGTAAAAACAGGAGACGCTGTACCGATTGCAGGGGCAGTAATCGTGATGTTAACAGCGTTACTTTGCGGAGTCGGAGTGCTCGTGGCCAGGAGAAAGCGTGACCAAAAATGAATTGGCTGAAAAAAGGGAGAAGGCAGTTTATCAATTTTCGGAATTACGATTCTGTTTGCTGCATTTTTGATACAGTTAAATCAAGTGGAACGGGAAGGGCTGTATGAAACAGAAGGAAAAACCTTTGAAAAAGCAAAAGTAGTGGAGATAAAAAAAGATAATACAACAGAGTCGGGAAATCAGATTGGAAATCAACTGGTTTCCCTTCGATTATTAAGTGGCAAGTTCCGTGGAACAGTTGTGGAGCTGTCAGTTCTTCAGGTTATCTTTACGGAACACATTGTGAAAAGGGCATGAAGGTGATCGCGGAAGTGAATGAAGGGGAAGATTCGTTGTATGTTACCGTCTACAGTTATGACCGTACGGCAATTTTGTGTATGATTGTTTTGCTGTTTTTGCTGACCTTAAGTCTGATCGGAGGGAGAAAAGGAGTCTATTCCGCTGTCGCTTTGATTTTTACATTTGTCTGTATTATATTTCTATTTTTTGCCACTTATCTACAGAGGGGTATCTCCTGTTTGGGCAGCAGTACTGGTCGCAATTCTGACGACGGTTGTGACCATGTATTTACTGGGAGGGATTTCAAGTAAAAGTGCGACTGCTGTGGCCGGCACAGTACTGGGGGTTGGAATTTCAGGGATACTGGCAATTCTGTTTGGAAAATGGACACATATTTCCGGATATAATGTTGCAGATATTGAGCAGTTGACGTATGTAGGTCAGACAACGAATATTAAAATTGGAGAATTGTTGTATGCGGGCATTTTATTTCGGCACTGGGGGCTGTTATGGATGTTGCGATGTCAATAGCGTCTACTATCAATGAAATCCACTTTCGCAATCCACTGCTTTCTGCAAGGGAATTATTTTTTCGGGGATACGGGTTGGAAAAGATATGATGGGGACAATGTCAAATACACTGATTTTAGCTTTTACAGGTACGTCGATTAATACGTTAGTATTTTTGTATGTGTATAACTATTCCACAACGCAGATCATCAATATGTATTCCATAGGAATCGAGTTAATTCAGGGAATTGCTTCCACAATGGGAGTGATATTGACGATTCCATTGGTTTCATTACTTAGTGCATGGCATTTAAAACGGAAAGAAATTAAAATTTTTTCAAAAATTTTCAAAGAACAGGCCGGCGGTAAACCAAAGCGGCGCATAATCAAGACGGATGACCCCTTTGATATTGAATTTTGCACGACTGTAATCCCAGGGACAGATCCGGTGTTTCTTTAAAAACAGACCGGATAAAAATTCCCCGGCAAAAATAAAAGCAGTGTAGATACTACCCCTTAAAAAGGTGCTTTTTGTTTTCAGTTTTTGGGAAAGCGGAGAAAAGACGCACGCCATCCCGTAGATCGGAAACATCCAGATGGATGTTTTCCCGCAAGTGTATAATCTTTTACCAAAAGGGAATGAAGTCCCGTAAACAGTATTTCCATGCACCAGCCGATGATGCCGCATAAAATAAATTTTTCTTCATAAGAACAGGATGTCCGTTTCTGTGCAGATTTATGCAGATGAAAATCAGGTATTGTACAATCGGAAAAAAATGTATTATAATACAGCTTAAGTTTGAAATGACAAGGAGAGAAGAAAAATGGCGACATTGGAAGAACTCAGGGAGAAGCTGGATGGGATCGATGATCAGATCGCAAAGCTGTACGAAGAAAGAATGAAAGTCTGCGAGGATGTTGGAAGATTTAAAGTCGGCGCAGGGCGAAAAGTGTTTGACCGTCAAAGAGAACATGAAAAACTTCTGGATGTGGTATCCAAGGTGAACGGTGAGTTTAACAAGAAGGGGATTCAGGAGCTGTACGCACAGCTGATGAGTATGAGCCGGAAATTGCAGTATCAGCAGCTTGTGGAGGCGGGTGCACTGGGAAGACTTCCGTTTATTGAGATGGAGTCGCTTGATAAGCAGAATGTCCGTGTCGTATTTCAGGGGGTGGAAGGAGCTTATAGTCAGGCTGCCATGAAGAAATATTTTCCGGACAATGAGAACAATTTTCATGTGACGACTTTCCGGGAAGCCATGGAGGCAATCGAGGAGGGGGCGGCAGATTTTGCAGTTCTTCCGATTGAAAATTCTTCTGCTGGAGCAGTCAATGAAGTATATGCTGTTGGTAGAGTTCGAAAATTATATTTGTGGGAAGAGACGTTCCTTCCAATCGAAAATACGCTGGCAGGCCTTCCTGGAACCACACTCTCTCAGATTGAGCGTGTGTACTCTAAGGCAGAAGCTCTGATGCAGACAAGCCGTTTCTTGGAAAAGCATGGAGACTGGCAGCAGATTAGTGTGTCCAATACAGCGGCAGCGGCAAAAAAGTCCTAAAAGAGCAGGATCACTCGCAGGCGGCAGTGTGCAGTGCATATGCAGCACAGGTATACGGACTTTCTGTTCTGGCAGAGGATATCAATGATGAGACTAATAATGTGACACGGTTTATCATTGTTACGAATCAGAAGATTTTTACGCCGGATGCATCGAAAATCAGTATTTGTTTTGAACTTCCGCACCAGAGTGGATCACTGTATCAGATTTTGTCGCATTTTATTTACAATGACCTGAACATGACAAAGATTGAATCCCGTCCGGTGGAAGGGAAAAGCTGGGAGTATCGTTTCTTTGTGGATTTCGAAGGAAATCTCGAACAGCCGGGTGTGAAAAATGCGATCCGGGGGCTCAGAGAAGAAGCGCGGAACTTGAAGATTTTAGGAAATTATTGATGAGTATGAGGGAGGAACAGGAAGATGCGTACCAATGAACTGATCTTATATAAAAATATGGAATACGAAGAGTTACTTTTGGATATGACATTTCTGATGGAACATTATGATAATGAATACTATAATCAGGAGGATTTAAAAGGACTGCTTTTTCCTGTATGAATGAATTGCTGGAACTCTCAGAGTGTCACGGATTTTTCGGAAATCTCTGGCATACCTTCCTGACTTTCCTGCTGGCAAATGATGAAAATGCTTACAGTACCTCCTGCGAGATCACGGGAGAGACAAAAGGAAGCCTGAATCTGGCGGCAGAGCATGATTTTTGGATTTTTAAAGAATTATTCGATTATGATTTCACTGCATTGATGCGGGTTTTGGATGCAGGCTGTTTTTCCCTTCTTCTGGACTATGAAAATACACAGGATGACAGGATTGTTTTTAATAAACGAATCCGTGACAGAATCTGTAATCTGAGCAGGGAGCTGGAGCAGGCAGAGGACGTACAGTCGTTTAAGCAGTGCGTGACGGAGTTTATCGGGAGTTTGGAGTCGGAAAGCTGGGACTGCACAAAGCGTTTCGCGTGGAACATACCAAAGACGGAGCAGCGGAAATCGTTCCAATCACGAACATTGCTCATGTGCATCTGAATGATCTCGTAGGATATGAGGCGGAAAAGCAGAAGCTGATTGATAATACCAAAGCGTTTGTAGAGGGAAAAAGAGCCAATAACTGTTTGCTCTACGGAGATGCAGGGACAGGAAAATCATCTTCCATCAAAGCAATTTTAAATCAGTATTATGATCAGGGGCTTCGCATGATCGAAGTATATAAGCATCAGTTTCAGGATCTGAACGAGGTGATTGCCCAGATTAAAAATTAGAAACTATAAATTTATTATTTACATGGATGATCTCTCTTTTGAAGAATTTGAAATCGAATATAAGTATCTGAAAGCCGTGATCGAAGGAGGTCTGGAGAAAAAACCAGACAATATTCTGATCTATGCAACTTCCAACAGAAGGCATCTGGTGAGGGAGACTTTCCGTGACAAACAGGATAGGGATGAAGAACTGCATACAAACGATACGGTGCAGGAAAAACTGTCCCTTGTTGCAAGATTCGGTGTCAAGATTTATTTTGCCTCTCCGGCTAAAAAGGCATTCCAGAAGATCGTGACAGAACTGGCAAAGCGGAACCATATTTCCATGCCGGAAGAAGAACTTTTATTGGAAGTCAATAAATGGGAATTGAGTCACGGGGGAATGTCGGGAAGAACTGCACAGCAGTTTATTGATTACCTTCTTGGGAAGGAATAACCGTATCAGGCGGAAAAGAAAAGGAATTTGGTATGACAGGAAAGAAACGGATGTGCCGTCTTGCATTGACAGGCGCACTGCTGTTGCTGTGCACAAATACGGCGGCAGGATGCAGACAGCAGGAAAAGCAGGAAGTAACACCAGAAGTATTGATGGATGCGGTAGACAAAAATATGAAAGAAGTCAATTCGGCATCCAGTTCACTGGAAATCGAGGTGGAGTTGGAGGATGTGCTGGATCATACTAGAATCCGAATGGATATGGACATGGAGAACACGGTAAGCCCCAGAGCAGGACACGCAAAGGGGAGGGCGGAAGTGAAGCTAAATGATAATCTGGTCTCTAGTAATATGGAAATCTACCAGGTGGAAGAAGGCGATAAGTATGTGACGTACAGTAGTCTTTATGAGCAGTGGTCGAGGACAGAGAGTGAAAACAGCGCCTCTTCCGGTGGTACAGAAACAGATTTTCCAGAGTGCAAGAGCGGAAATCGAAGATTTACGCTTGCAAAGCAGCCGGTAAAGGTCCGGAAAAAGACGTGCTATGAATCTACGGGGATATGCAGGGAAAGAAGCTGATGGATTTTCTTGGGAGGAGATGATTCAGGCCTACGGTCTTGTGGATCTGCCGGATCAGGATGCGCTGGATACACTGGAGATTCCGGTTACGGTGGATATTTACAAAAAAGAAAAGCTGCCGGCAAGGATCATTGTGGATATGACAGAAATTATGGATGAATTGTACCAAAGCTATGGGAAGACCACCAATGTGAATTTTTATAATATCGAATTGGTCTATCAAGGGTATGATGATGTAAAACCGATTCAGGTTCCTGAGAGTGTGAAACAAGTAGTCAATGGGGTAGGAATGCTCTAATAATCGTATAAATCATATAACAAAGGAAGAAAAAGTATGTTTTTATTCCGCAAGAAAGAAATGGATATTGCTGCAGCAAAGCAATTTTGGAAATGGTTTGTTGAAAATGAGCAATGGATCATAGATAACGTGAGCAGCAATGGGGTAGAAGTTGTTTGGGCAATTGATGCACAGATAAAACCTGTTTTTCCATATTTTAAAAAAGAACTTGAATTTCAATTGGGATTCAATCATGGTATTGGCAAATTTTTCTTCTTCCATTTTGGAAACAAAAATCTGATTTCTGATGCTCAAAAATTAGATGAGCTTATGCCGGAATCTCTCCGTGAAAAGTGGTCTTTCATCATAGAAAAATAGTTGGATGCCCCTGGTAACAAATTTTGTACCAAGGGCATTTTGCATACATCTTAATCAGAAAATTCTTTCAAGTGACTGATGTCACTGTCGATGATCAGCGAATAATTCGTGTAGTACACGACAATCCGGGCTTTGCTCCCTTTTGGCTTTTTGACATGTTTTTTCTCAATATAGTCGATTTCTACTTTTTCTCCGCCGCGGGCTTTGGATAATAAGCGGCAAGTTTTCCGGCTTCTTCAAAGGTACGGTCCGGAAGCTCCTCTCCGTTGGTGCGGACAACAACATGAGATCCGGGCGTGTTTTTTGCGTGGAACCACCAGTCATTGCCGACGGCAAATTCGAAGGTCAGCCAGTCATTCTGCAAATTGTTTTTTCCAACATAAATATGATATCCGTCACTGGAAAGATAGTGCAGTGGTTTGTTTTGATCTTTCCCTTTTTCTTGGTAAATTTGCGGCGCATATATCCGGATTGGATCAGCTCCTCTTTGATCTCTGCAAGATCCTCCTCACTGAGTGCAATATCCAGAGCAGTGCTGACGGATTCCAGGTATGTGATGTCTTCTTTTGTTTCTTCGGTCAATTTGGATAATGCTTCAAAGGTACGTTTTTGTTTATTGTATTTCTCAAAATAGCGCTGTGCATTTTCCAATGGAGTTTTTGTGGCATCTAAAGGGATTTTTACCATTTCATTGTTGTAGTAATTCAAAGCTTCCAGTACTTTTGCACCTGGTTCCAGGTTGTAGCCGTAAGTATGGATCAGTTCGCCGTATACTTTGTATTTGTCCCGATCCTCGGTATCGGATAACTGCCGCATCTGCAGAGCGTATTTTTTTCGAGCGCGTTCCAGAGCAGTCTGTACGATATGGCGCAGATCAGCAGATTTCTGGCGGATACGTGTGATCTGGTTTTTGGTTGCATAATAAGTCTCCAACACGTGCGAGATGGAAGAAAAAGTTTCCCGGTGGTATGTGTGCAAATGCTCCAGTGCAAGAGAAGAAAACTCCTTTGGTTCTTTTCCGTCATAGTAAACGGACGGGGAGAAATCCCCTTCCCTGACTGCGGAGAGATAAATACAAAACTGATTGTAAAAGTGTACACAGACATCTGCGGAAAGCTCTGAGGCCGGAAGCCTTGAATCTATACCGGAAAGAAAACAGATCTCCTCAGCGGTGACGGGACTGATCCCGGTAAAGCTGGTGTAGATCGCCTTGGATACCGCATTGGCTTTGCACGAAGCAGGGTATGAAACTCGGCTTCTGAAATTGTGAGCGGATCTGCTTTTTCCATGGTGTCCGGGATGAAATAGTCCCGTCCGGGCAGCACTTCCCGGACAGAACTCATCTGGGCGGAGACATGTTTGATGCTGTCAATGATCGTTCCGTCTGAAGTACAGAAAATAATATTGCTGTGTTTGCCCATGATCTCCACGATCAGATCCTTGCGGCAAAGATCGCCAAGCTCATCCAGATGCTCGATTGTAAAATGAATGATCCGTTCTAGTTTGGGCTGCCAGATATCCACGATCCTGCCGTTTGCAATGTGCTTTCTCAAAAGCATACAGAAATTGGGAGCAGTCATGGGACTTGGTTTATTCGCGTCAGTGAGATATATGAGCGGAAGAGATGCACTTGCAGAAATGGAAAGCCGTCTCTGTCCCTTAGGGGATTTGATCGTCAGCAGAAGCTCGTCTGCCTCCGGCTGTGCGATCTTTGCAATTCTTCCGTTTAAAAGCTGTTCTTTTAATTCGTGGACCAGATTGGCCACGACAATTCCGTCAAAAGCCATAAAAAATCCTTTCTTTTGGTTGGTTTCGTTTAACTTGATTATTGTATCACAGAATTCGGGCAAGTGGTACCTGAAATCGGGAATTTCTGGAGTGAAAGCTTGACCAAACAGCATAAATAAGAGTATACTGGTAACAGAATTTCAAGAAAATGACAGAGGACAAAGACATGATAAAAAGTATGACAGGTTTTGGACGATGTGAAATTCAAAAAGAGTCCAGAAAATTTACGGTAGAGTTAAAAAGTGTGAACCACAGATATCTGGATGTAAATATCCGGATGCCGAAAAAGCTGAATTTTTTGAGATCGGCGATCCGTACGCTTTTAAAGCAGTATGCCAACCGTGGGAAGGTAGACATTTTTATTTCCTGTGAGGATTTGTCACAGCAGCAGATGATGCTGAAGTATAATGCTGCACTGGCAGCGGAATATATGCGTTATTTCCGTCAGATGAGCGAGGAGTTTCACATTACAAATGATGTGAAAGTATCTGCATTGTCCCACTATCCGGAGGTACTTACAATGGAAGAGCAGACAGAGGATGAAGAGATTCTCTGGAGCGGGCTCAAAGAGGCGCTGGAGGGAGCGTTTGGACAGTTTGTGGAAACCAGAGTTTTGGAAGGTTCTCACTTAAAAGAAGATATCCTTCAGAAGCTCTCCGGCATGGAATCACTTGTGGAACAGGTGGAAGCACGTTCTCCTCAGATTGTGGCAGAGTATCGTGCAAAGCTGGAAGAAAAAGTAAAAGAATTACTTGCGGACGCGCAGGTTGAAGAGAGCCGGATTGCAGCGGAAGTGATTCTGTTTGCGGACAAGATCTGTACGGATGAAGAAGTTGTTCGTTTGAAAAGTCATATCGCACATATGAGAAATACACTGGAAGAGTCGGAGGGAATCGGGCGTAAGCTGGATTTCATCGCACAGGAGATGAACCGGGAGGCGAATACGATTTTATCCAAGGCGAATGATCTGGAAGTTTCGAATTATGCCATCGGATTAAAGACAGAGATTGAAAAGATCAGAGAACAGATACAAAATATTGAATAACCAGGAGATAAAGGAGAAATTTTTAAAGAGATGAATCAGAGAGGGATTTTGATCGTTGTATCCGGATTTTCAGGGGCAGGAAAGGAACACTGATGAAAGAATTGATGAAGCGTTATGAGGAAACTTATGCACTTTCTGTTTCTGCCACCACACGAAATCCAAGAGAAGGAGAAGTAGACGGAAGGGAATATTTTTTCAAAACAACCGAAGAATTTGAATGATTGCGAAAGAAGAGCTGATAGAGTATGCTAGATACGTGGAAAATTATTATGGAACACCGCGTACCTATGTAGAACAGCAGTTGGAGACGGGAAAGGAATGTGATTCGTGGAGATTGAGATTCAGGGAGCGCTCAAGGTAAAGGAACGCTTTCCGGACACATTGCTTTTGTTTGTGACGCCGCCGTCTGCCAAAGAGCTGCGCAGACGTCTGGTCGGAAGAGGGACAGAGACCATGGAGGTGATCGAGTCCAGACTGGCAAGGGCAGTGGAGGAGTCAGAGTACATGGATCAGTATGATTATCTGGTGATTAATGATGATCTGGATGTCTGTGTATCCGAGATGCATAAGATCATCCAGGGAGAGCATCAAAGAAGTTTCCGTAATGAGAGCTTTATTCAGAGTATGAAACAGGATTTAAAAGGGAATGTGAAAGGAGACAGATAGAATATGTTACATCCATCTTATACAGATTGATGAAGGTCGTAAATCAGGACGTTGAGGAAGGGGAATCAAAGGTTGTAAACAGCCGGTATTCCATTGTTATGGCAACGTCCAAAAGAGCGAGACAGTTGATTGACGGAGATCTTCCATGGTACATGCAAAGGCAGGAGAGAAACCTCTGTCAATTGCAATTGAAGAGATGAATGCAGGCGAACTCAAGATTCTGG
>ENA-OQJH01001095-OQJH01001095.1-human-gut-metagenome-genome-assembly--contig:-NODE-1095-length-12262-cov-1.207499_pt1 | contig 12262 bp, 15 predicted proteins | sample MGYA00242597_ERZ504763 | MGnify/ENA primary metagenome ERZ504763 (study PRJEB26092, sample SAMD00036359) | human gut metagenome | host: Homo sapiens | study: EMG produced TPA metagenomics assembly of... | reverse complement strand
TCAGGAATTTGTGATGACAAAGGGATTGGATGGATGCCTGTTTTGTGTTTCCACAAAAACGAATGGGAAAGCTTTCAAGGAAAGCTAAAAAACTTTGCCACTTATTAATAAAGATGCCAGAAGTTTTCGAGATTTTTCATGGCAGGGGCAGCCCCATGTGAGATGGACAAGCAGGAAGAACCTTGATCCCAGCGACACTTCGGGAATTTGCCAGATGAAGAAAGAAGTTGTATTAACAGGAATGGCTGACCGCATCGAGATCTGGAGTAAGGAGAAGTGGATTGAGAACAATTCTTATGAGGATATGATGATATTGCAGCCAGCATGCAGGAATTAGGATTAAGCATATAAGTTAGGTGGATTATGGAATTTAAAACACATTTCCGTTTTATTAGACGAAACGATCGAAGAACTACATATTAAACCAGACGGAATCTATGTGGATGGGACTCTGGGCGGAGGCGGACATGCATATCATGTATGCCAGAAACTATCAGAGAAAGGAAGATACATCGGGATCGACCAGGATGCGGATGCGATTGCTGCAAGCACGAAGCGGTTAGAACCGTTTAAGGACAAAGTAACGATCGTGCGTGATAATTATGTAACATGCCGAAAGTGTTACATGATCTTGGAATCGAACATGTTGATGGAATCTTGTTAGATCTTGGGGTATCATCCTTTCAGTAGATGAGAAGGAACGTGGATTACTTACAGAGAAGATGTTCCGCTTGATATGAGAATGGATCAGAGACAGTCACTGACTGCAAGAGATATTGTCAATGAATATTCCGAGATGGAACTATTCCATATTATCAGAGACTACGGAGAAGAGAAATTTGCAAAGAACATTGCAAAACATATCGTGAATAAGAGAAAAGAAGTCCGATCGAAACGACCGGACAGTTAATAGAAGTCATCAAAGGTGCGATTCCGATGAAAGTCAGAGCCGTTGGAGGACATCCGGCGAAGAAGACATTTCAGGCGATCCGTATCGAATGTAACAGAGAATTAGACGTATTGAAAGATAGCATTGATGCGATGATCGATCTTTAAATCCAGGTGGAAGATTATGTATCATTACCTTCCATTCTTTAGAAGACCGTATCGTCAAACGAGCTTTTAAGAAGAATGAGAATCCTTGTACATGCCCGCCAAACTTCCCAGTATGTGTATGTGGCAACGTATCGAAAGGAAAACAGTTAACAAGAAAACCAATCATCCAGGGGAAGAAGAACTAGAGTACAATAAGAGAGCAAAAAGTTCCAAGCTTCGAGTATTTGAAAGGGCAGAATAAGGGAGAGTATCAATGGACAAGACGAGACAAGAACGATATAACATGATCTATGGCAACACAGCAAGGAAGATAGAAGATCTTGCTGCAGAGCCAGTGCGCAGACAGCCAAGGAAGACAAGAAAGGCAAGACCAAGAAGAGAACATCAGGTAAAGGAGTCAACAAGACAGAATCAGAAGAGAGCGATGTCGATCGATCTGGCCTTTATCAAGGTATTAGTTGCGGGACTTTGTGTGATCGCAGTTGCAAGTTTCTTTTATCTGTCAGAGCGTACGAAAGTTTTGAATCAAAAGCAGCTCTTACAGATGCTAAGACACAGTTGAATACGCTGCAGGTAGAGAATGAAGATCTGAATCTTGAGATTGAACAGAGTATTCGTTTTGATACTGTAGAAACTGCGGCAAAGAAATATGGAATGGTAAAACCAGATTCCAAACATACTCTTCATTATGAGAGCCAGGATGCAGAATACATACGCCAGTACGGGAAGATACCAAAAGCAGACTAAGAGGTGGCAAACTTGAAGAAAAGAAGAAAACCTATCAAACGATTAAATGATGCTATGAAACGACGTACGATGATCGCGTGCGGAATCATAGCACTTCTTTTTGTTCTACTGATTGGAAGATTGATCTATTTTAGTATATTTAAGAACGGAATTTACAAAAGACAGGTATTATCACAGCAGAATTATTCTAGTGAAACGCTTCCGTATAAAAGGGGAGATATCTTAGATCGTGATGGAAATACATTAGCAACCAGCCAGAAGATGTATACATTGGTTTTAGAACCAAAGAATATTTTAAGATCCGAAGAGGTACAGAAATCAACCATTGATGCACTTCATAAATATATGAAGTTAGATGAAGATAAGCTGTTAAAATTTATAAAAAGACATTAAAGATTCTTACTATTCTGTATATCGAGAAGAACTTTCCTTATAGTCAGATCGCAGATCTGAAAGATTTTATCGCTTCAGACAAAGCAGAGAATGTCTCAGGGATCGTATTTAATGAAAAATACAAACGTCGTTATCCGAATCAGTCACTGGCAAGCCAGGTCATTGGCTTTATATCAGACGGTACGATCGGAACTGGAGGGATAGAGCAGTATTATAACAGTACTTTATCAGGCGTCGATGGAAGAAAATATAAATATTTAAACGAAGAATTAGAACAGGATAGCTCCATTGTGGAGCCAGAGAATGGGAAAACAGTTGTCACAACGATTGACTCCAATATTCAGAAACTGGCAGAAGATCAGCTTTCTAAGTTTGAAAAGAAATATGGAAGTAAGGGAAGCAGCATTCTTGTGATGAATCCCAATAATGGAGAAATCTATGCAATGGCAAATTCTACTTCCTATAATCTGGAAAGCCCAAGAGATGATAAGAATCTCTTAAAGAAATACTCACAAAGTCAAGTTAATAAGATGAGTGAGAAAGAAAAGACAAAAGCATTTAATGAAATCTGGAAGAATCCAATTGTATCAAATGCATTTGAACCAGGTTCAACATATAAGCCATTTACGGTAGCAGCTGGTCTTGAAGAAGGAATCTTAAAGGGCAATGAAACTTATTATTGTGATGGATACCAGAAGGTTGGACCGCATACTATTCACTGTTCTCATAGAAGCGGACATGGATTGATCACGTTGTCTCAGAGTATTTCATTATCGTGCAATGATGCATTGATGCAGATTGCACCAAAGAAGGCAAGAATGTATTCGCAAGATATCAGAAGAATTTCAATTTTGGGAATAAGACAGGGATTGATCTTCCTGGAGAAGCACAGACAGCATCGCTTCTTCATGATGCAAAAGATATGACAGCCGCAGATCTTGCCACAAGTTCTTTTGGACAGTCATTTAACTGCTCTATGATCCAGATGGGAAGTGCATTTTGTTCTTTGATCAATGGAGGAAATTATTACAAACCGCATGTGGTCAAACAACTTCGAAGCAGTAATGGAGAAGTTGTCAGCAATATAGAGCCGACGTTAGTGAAACAGACGATCTCAAAGAGACATCGGATAAATTAAGAAAATACATGAAAGAAACTGTTGATTCAGGAACTGGAACAAAGGCAAAGATGAAAGATTATACAGCTGGTGGTAAGACTGGTACTGCACAGAAGATTCCAAGAAGTGCAGGAACTTATATCGTATCTTTTTGTGGATTTGCTCCAGTGGAGAATCCACAGGTGCTAGTTTATGTTGTGATCGATGAGATTCAGAGGGATTCTCAGACGAATACAGGACTTGCAGTTGAAATCGCAAAGAAGGTATTAGAAGGATCACTCAAGGAATTAAATGTTGCGAAAAGCAGCAAAAAGTAATATCATCATTTTATTTTCATAATCTTTATATTAAGACAGGGATCATGGAGATAAAAATGAGGACGAAAGCAAAGAAAAAACTGTTGCTTGTCACGGCTGCATTTTTCACAGGTTTTTGGTTGTGACGATAAAACTTTCTTATGTGATGATCGCTCAGGCGGATAAATATTTAAGTTTAGCCAGAAACCTGCATCAAAGAGACCGGGAGATTAAAGCGCCAAGAGGCAGTATTTACGACAGAAATGGCGTAAAGATCGCTTCGAACAAAGCAGTCTATTCGATTTCTGTGATATATTCTCAGGTGACCGACAGGGAAAAAGTAATAAAGGTCTTATCTGAGAATCTTAAGATCAAAGAATCTTTGATCCGAAAAAAAGTATATAAAAATTCAGTAAGGGAAAAAATTAAAAGTAATGTAGAAAAAGACATCGCAGACCGTATCCGTAAGTTTAAACTTGACGGGGTCAAGGTGGATGAAGACTACAAAAGAGTATATCCATATAATAACCTGGCATCGAAAGTTCTTGGATTTACAGGAGGAGATAACCAGGGAATCATTGGACTGGAGGTTTTTATGATCGATATCTCAAAGGAAAGTCTGGAAGGATCCGGACACTGACAGATGGAAGCGGCATAGAAATCGATGGAGCATATGAAGAGAGGGAAGAACCAGTTGCCGGAGGGGATCTTTATATTTCGCTTGATGTGAATCTGCAAAATTATGCCGTGCAGGCATGTAAGAAGGTGAAGAAAGAGAAGAAGGCAAAACAGGTATCCATGATCTTGATGAATCCACAGAATGGAGAAATCTATGCAATGGTCAATGTTCCAGAATATGATCTGAATGATCCTTTTTCTTTGTCAGCAAAGAAAAGAAAGGCAAATAGTAAGAAACAATAGGAATATCTCAATAAGAAGTGGCGGAATTCCTGTTTAAATGATACTTATGAACCGGGATCGGTCTTTAAGATCGTAACGGCGACTGCAGGACTGGAATCATCGAAAGTCAGCGTGAATGATCATTTAATTGTCCAGGATTTCGGATTGTGGAGGATCGCAAGATCCGGTGTCACAAAGTCGGAGGACATGGAAGTGAGACATTTAAAGAAGGTGTTATGAATTCCTGTAATCCAGTATTTATGGATGTCGGTGCCAGAGTTGGTGTGGATGGAATGTATCAGACATTCCGTCAGCTTGGACTGTTTGAGAAAACAGGGATCGACCTTCCTGGAGAAGCATCTTCGATCATGCATCAAAAGAAGAATGTCGGTGCAGTTGAACTTGCAACGATGTCTTTTGGACAGTCCATACAGATCACACCGTTACAGCTGTTAAGAGCAGTCAGTGCGGTGATCAACGGCGGGAAGCTGATCACACCGCATTTTGGAAGATATGTTCAGAAGCAGGATGGAACAAGATTAAAAGCTTTTTTATTCAGTGAAAGAAGGTGTCATAAAAAACAGACATCGGAGACGATGAAAGAATTGTTAGAAGCAGTTGTTTCCGATGGATCAGGAAGAAACTGCCGGATGGATGGTTTTTCCATTGGGGGAAAGACGGCAACCAGTGAGAAACTTCCAAGAGGAAATGGAAAATATATTTCTTCTTTTTTAGGATTTGCGAAAGCAGACAATCCTGCGATCATTGGGATCGTGTTGATCGATGAACCACATGGAACTTACTATGGAGGAACGATCGCAGCCCCTGTGATGAGAAGTGTGTTTCAAACTGCACTTCCATACATGGGGATTTATAAAGAATATACGCCAGATAAAAAAGAACCGTAGACGAAACAAGAACAAATGAGGTGGCGACATGAATTATGGTATTGTAAAACCAGTTTTAATTGCCTTTTTTATCAGCGTACTTCTTAGCCCGATGATGATCAGGTATTTACACAAATTAAAATTCGGTCAGTTTATCCGGGGAGAAGGACCCGAATCACATCTGAAGAAATCAGGGACTCCGACGATGGGAGGCTGATCATATTACTTGGAATCGTAATCGCATCGTTATTTTATGTTAGAAGATATCCGATGATCATCCCGGTGCTGTTTGTGACGCTGGGATTTGGATTTATCGGATTTATCGATGATTACATCAAGGTAGTTATGAAAAGGAACCTGGGACTGCGGGCTGGCAGAAGATGTTTGGGCAGATCATAGTCACAGGAATCTTTGCGTATTATTTGATAAATTACACGCAGACAGGAACTTCGATGCTGATTCCTTTTACACATGGTAAATATTTAAACCTTGGAGTATTTTTTATCCCAGCGGTTTTTATCATTTTGTTAGGAACTGTGAATGGAGCTAATTTTACGGATGGATTGGATGGACTTGCATCAAGTGTTACGGTATTGATCGCAACATTTTTTACAGTGGCAGCCATTGGAATGGGGCATAATGATCTGGCAGCTGGAATCTGGCCGGTATCTTGTGCGACGGTTGGCTCACTTCTTGGTTTTTTAGTATTTAATGTATATCCGGCGAGAGTGTTTATGGGAGATACAGGCTCGCTTGCACTTGGGGGATTTGTGGCAGCAACAGCATTGATGCTTCGCCTGTCTTTATTTATCCCAATTGTTGCATTGATCTATATGATCGAGGTATTATCTGTTATGGCACAGGTATTATATTTTAAAATGACAAAAGGAAAAAGATTATTTAAAATGGCACCGATCCATCATCATTTTGAATTGTCAGGATGGCCAGAAACAAAGGTTGTAGCAATCTTTGCGATCACCACGCAGTTTGTTGCCTGATCGGACTGGTAGCGATTTAGTAAGGAGAAAGAAATGATAGATACAAGCAAGAAATTTTTAGTAGCAGGAGCAGGAAAAAGTGGAATTGGTTCTGTCAATCTGCTTTTAAAAACAGGTGCAGATGTCAGTCTGTATGATGGAAAGGAAGACCTTGAGAAAGAGGCGCTTTATGAGAAATTATATGAAAAGAAAGAGATTCCATTGATCTTAGGAAATATCACAAAAGAAGATGTAAGTAAGTTCGATCTATTAGTGTTAAGTCCTGGGATTTCAGTAAATGCACCGATCGCACAGATGTTTCGTGATCAGGAAAGCCAGTATGGAGTGAGATTGAATTAGCATATCAGGCATCCAAAGGAAGAATTGCAGCGATTACAGGAACCAACGGAAAGACAACGACAACAGCGCTGACTGGAGAGATCATGAAAGGATATTATGAAAGCAGTTTTGTTGTCGGAAATATCGGAATTCCTTATACAAGTGTTGCGCTTGATACAAAAGAGGACAGTGTAACAACTGCAGAGATCAGCAGTTTCCAGTTAGAAACGATCGTTGATTTTAAACCGGATGTATGTGCAGTTCTTAATATCACACCAGATCATTTGGATCGTCATGGTACAGTAGAAGTTTATGCACAGACAAAAGAATCCATTGGAAAAAACCAGACAAAAGACCAGGTAATGGTATTAAATTATGAAGATGATACAACAAGAGCTATGGCAGACAGAGCGAATGGAACAGTTCTGTTTTTCAGTTTGCATCATAAAATAAAAGAAGGGGTTTCTATGGAAGGTGATGCATTTATCATCGAAGAAAATGGAAAGAAACAGATCGTATGTACATTAGATGATGTGAATCTGTTAGGAGACCATAATTATGAAAATATTTTAGCAGCGATCGCAGTGACTTATTCTATGGGAGTTCCAGTTTCATATATCAAAGAAGGAATCAAGAGGTTTAAAGGTGTAGAACATCGTATTGAATATGTGGACACAGTGAAAGGTGTTGCATACTATAACGATTCTAAAGGAACGAATCCAGATGCAGCGATCAAAGGAATCAAAGCAATGAACCGCCCAACATGGCTGATCGGTGGTGGATATGACAAGAAATCTACATATGATGAGTGGATCGAAGCATTTGACGGAAAAGTTAAAGAACTGATCTTGATGGGTGTAACAGCACCAAAGATCGCTGATTGTGCAAAAATACATGGATTTGATAAGATCAAGTTTGTTGATTCTATGGAAGAAGCAGTTTCATACATTGCAGGAAAAGCCCAAGATGGAGAAGCAGTTTTATTATCACCTGCATGTGCAAGCTGGGGAATGTTCCGAATTATGAAGTCAGGGGAGATATCTTCAAAGATTGTGTCAGAAAATTAAAGGAGAACTAAAAAGTGGCAAATCGCATCAAAGAAAAATATATGGCCGGCAAAAGATACTTGATTATCCGATGTTGTTTCTGGTAATATTTCTGATATGTTTTGGTCTGGTTATGATCTATAGTACAAGTTCATATAAGAGTACTGTCACATATGGAAATTCCTATCACTGGCTGTTAAGGCAGGCAGTTGCGATAGTGTTAGGTGCGGTTGCAATGGTTGTATGCTGTAAACTAGATTACCGCATCATGAAAAGTGAGAAGTTTGGAAATGGCTGTTATTGGGCTAGTATCGTACTGTTAGTTCTTGTGTTGATCATAGGTGCAGCAAAGAAGGGTGCAGTCCGCTGGATCAGCATCGCAGGATTTCAGTTTCAGCCATCAGAAGTATCTAAGATCCTGGTTGTGATCTATCTCGCGAACAGATTATCAGCAAATGCTCATAAGATCCGAACATTCAAAGATAGTATCGTGATCGTTCTTCCAACGGTCCCGATCATTGCTCTGATCGTTACACAGAACTTAAGTACAGCACTTGTCGTGTGTTCGATGATCGGTGTCATGCTGTTTGTGGTAAGTCCGAAGATGAAAGAACTTATGTTAACAGCAGGCGGTGGAATAATACTTTTGTTCGTGTATCTGTTGACGGCAAATAGTTATCGAAACGAGCGTGTACAGATTTGGCTGCATCCAGAAAGTCACAAAAAGGATTTCAGACGATGCAGGCATTATATGCGATCGGTTCCGGTGGGATTTTTGGAAAAGGACTTGGGCAGAGTATGCAGAAGATGGGATTTATTCCAGAATCACACAATGATATGATATTTTCAATCATTTGTGAAGAATTAGGATTGTTCGGGGCAGTTTGTCTGATCCTTGTGTTTGTGGCACTGATCTTTCGGATGCTCTTGATCGCACTAAATACAGAAGACTTATTTGGATCACTGGTTGTGATCGGTTTTATGACACATATCGCAATTCAGGTATTCATTAATATTGCTGTTGTAACAAACACGATCCCACCGACAGGAATTCCACTTCCATTTATCAGTTATGGAGGTACATCGATCCTTGTTGTCATGATCGAAATGGGAATCGTATTATCAATTTCTAAGAAAATTCACATAAGATAAGGGTGAGTGTGATGGAAGAAAAAAAAAAGTCATCCGTATGGATGAGCATAAAAACAAGAATAAAGTACATAAGCTATCGGGGAAGAAAATACTGCTTGGTATCGTTGCAGTTTTGATCCTTACGGTTGTGATCATTGCAGGGACGTGTAAAACAAAACAGATCAAAATTTCTGGATTAAGTTATTATACAGAAGCAGAAGTTAAAAAGGCAGTTGTAGAGAATGGATATATTGATAACTCGGTTGCATATTTCTTAAAATGTAAGATTGCGTCACCAAATCTTCTGCCGTTTATAGATTCGATTCATGTAAAGATCAACCGGCCAGATACGATCACGGTCGAGGTAAAAGAAAAAAAGAGGGCTGGATGCTTCTGTATAATGGAAAATACGTCTATTTTGATAAAAATGGTTATGCATTGGAAAGCTATGAAAAGAAATATGACGATGTTCCATTGGTTACTGGACTTAAATATGATGAATTGGTCATGCAGGAGAAGATTCCAGTCAAGAAAGAGAAGTTTTTTCTTATCTTTTAGAACTTACGACTGCAATTGATAAATATAATCTTCCAATCGATCAGATTATATCAAAGAAGATGGAAATGCCTTATTGATCAGCGATAAGATAACGGTTGATCTTTATAATAAAAAGGATATTGATATCAAGATTTCTGAATTAGCAGGGATGCTTAAGAAAGTAAAAGGGAAAGGTGGAACTATTGACATGAAGTACTTTAGCGAGGACCACAAAATTGCTGTTTTCAACCAAAAAGAGTTTGAAACTTAGTAAAGAAGGTATCATTAAGTTAGTGTACAGAATTTAAGGGAGTCATTTTAACATAGATGGCGTGAAGGAGGAACAACGTGTTGAGATTATGCTAGTGTTGAGAACACACAAGCAAGGATTTAGTAATAGGAGTCGGTGGAGCAGGAAACAATGCGGTAAACCGAATGGTAGATGAGAATGTCCAGGGTGTTGAACTCGTGGGTGTGAATACAGATAGACAGGCTTTATCTTTATGTAAAGCAGGAACAAAGATCCAGATCGGGGAGAAACTGACAAAGGGACTTGGAGCAGGAGCAAAACCTGAGATCGGGGAAGCAGCGGTTGAAGAGAATCGTGAAGAGATCACAGAATTGGTTCAGGGATCAGATATGGTATTTGTAACATGTGGAATGGGTGGAGGTACCGGTACAGGTGCAGCACCGATCATTGCAGAGATTTCCAAAGGACTTGGAATTTTAACAGTTGGAGTTGTGACAAAACCATTTACATTTGAAGGAAAGCCTCGTATGAACAATGCAATGTCAGGAATTGCACGCCTTCAGGATCAGGTGGATACAATGATCGTCATTCCGAATGACAAGTTGTTACAGATCTGTGATAAGAGAACAACGATCCCAGATGCACTGAAGAAAGCAGATGAAGTACTGCAGCAGGGTGTACAGGGAATTACAGATATGATCTACAACCCAGGATTGATCAATGTCGATTTTGCTGATATTCAGACAGTTATGAGAGATAAAGGTATTGCACATATCGGTATGGGTGTTGCAGACGAAGAACTTGAAGCAATCAAGACAGCGATGGAAAGTCCATTGCTTGAGACAACTGTTGCAGGAGCTACAGATGTGATCGTCAATTTCGCAGGAGCGGTTGGAATGTTAGAAGCACAGCAGGCTGTGGAATACTTAAAAGATGAAGCAGGAGACGATGTCAATGTCATCTTCGGTACAGTCAATGCAGATTTTGGAGATCAGATCAGTGCAACGATCATCGCAACAGGAATCAAATCCGCAGATATTACAGGGAATGCAAGAACTGGATTTGCTGCAGCGAAGAAGCCAGTACAGCAGACACAGCAGGCTCCGGAATTTTCAGGGCAGCCATTACATAATGGAAAGGTCATGGAGGAAGAACAGCCAGTACAGACAACAAGCTATGTTTCTGAACCTGAGATGAAAGAGATCGAACAGGAAAGCTCTAAGATCAACATTCCAGAGTTCTTATTAAAGAGCAGAAGAAGATAATTCTTAACAGATAAAAGACAGAATAAAAGCGTGTAGGATTTCAAAGATTCTACACGCTTTTTATATCATAGGAAATTCCGATGGAATCCCCTATGCAAGGATTCTTTCTTAACTGCTGATAAGCAGGTTATTCGATATAATCTCCACGGCTGAATACAAGCTGATAATCAATACTGGCAAGACGTCTTCCAAGACAGCCAGCACATTCAGCAGCTTCCTCTCCAGTGCAGATCTTATTGTCATATAAAGAATAATCTTTTCTTACTGCAACAGGAGAAAGATTCGGCATAACAACATTTGCACCTGCAAGAATTCCTTTTTCTCTTCCACGAGGATCGATCGTACCAAGTGCTGTTGTGGAAGGAAGCAAAAGATGAGGGTTCATCAGACGAAGAATACTCACAAGGTATGTGGTAAGTTCCACACTTCCAGAAGGAAATTCCTTAAATCTTGTATCGTGATGTGGAACAAAAGGACCGATTCCGACCATCTGTGGGTCAAGTTCCTTGATAAATAGCAGGTCGTCTGCAAGATTCTCAACCGTCTGATAAGGGGCTCCAACCATAAATCCAGTTCCTACAGCATAGCCGATTTCTTTTAGATTCCACAGACACTGGATCCGGTTTTCTAAAGAAAGACTTCTGGGTGGAGTTTCTGGTAAAGCTCTGGGTCAGCAGCTTCATGTCGAAGCAGATAACGATCAGCACCTGCATCATATAATTTTTGATAACTTTCTTTGGAGCGTTCCCCAAGAGAAAGTGTGATGGCACAATCAGGGTAGCGCTTTCTGATCTCTGCACGATAGGAACCATAACTTCATCTGTATAATGAGGATCCTCACCGCCTTGAAGAACAAAGCTTCGATATCCAAGCTGGTAACCATTCTCACAGGCAGAAAGGATTTCCTCTTTTGACAGACGGTAACGATTTGCATTCGGATTGCTGCCTTGAATTCCGCAGTAATAGCAGTTATTTTTGCAGTAATTCGTAAATTCTACCAATCCACGTGGGAAAACACCATTTCCATAGATATTCACAGCTTCTTCTCTGGCAAGAGAGGCAAGATAAGATGCGCTTTCTTCGTTCCGTTCTTTAATAAGTGTGATAAATTCTTCTTTTGTCAATGTATGCTCTTTATGCAAACGATCAATTAGTTCGTGTAAATTCATAATGTCCAACTCCTTTTCTGGTCTATAAGAAATATAACATATAATAGAAGAAAAAACCAAAGAAATATGATAGAATAAAGGAAAATGTTTTAAATTTCAGGAGGAAGCAAACATGCAGGGAAATGTTACGAAGATTTACACATCATAATTCA
>ENA-OQJH01001094-OQJH01001094.1-human-gut-metagenome-genome-assembly--contig:-NODE-1094-length-12275-cov-1.173280_pt1 | contig 12275 bp, 21 predicted proteins | sample MGYA00242597_ERZ504763 | MGnify/ENA primary metagenome ERZ504763 (study PRJEB26092, sample SAMD00036359) | human gut metagenome | host: Homo sapiens | study: EMG produced TPA metagenomics assembly of... | reverse complement strand
CTTTTTTCTTGAATAGGATAGTTTTGATACCAAAATTTGCGAAATATATAAAGGAAGAAAGTTTCATATCATTTCTCGCTTTCTTAGTGTCTGTTTCGTTCAGGCATACAGTGCGGACAATCGTTTCTGGTTACAGCAAGCATGGACGCAAAAAGAACCGCTTCTGTATAGGTGTCGCAGCTAAAAATATGTTCTGGATTAATTTCATCGATATGGCAATCCGGTGTCTCACGGTCCAGATCATGGATTTCTCCGGTGTTTTTGTTTAAAATAAATTGTTTTCCATTAAAAGGTGTGTGATTTCGTCTCATATAAAATAGTCCTCTTTCTCTTTTGTTTGGCATTGAAGATGCATATAAATAAATTATAGGAGATTTCAAGAAAGAAAACAAGAAAAAGTATTTAGAAAAACTTCTAAATACCTATTGCAAATGAAACGAAAAGGTGTTATTGTATTCGTAAGCTATTTAGAAAAAAATCTAAATGCTTGCGAAAGAAGGTGGGATGTCATGAGTTTTGCAGAAACATTCAAAGCGCTTTCAGATCCTGTTCGACGAGAAATTTTAATATTGTTGAAGAAAGGAACATTATCCGCCGGAGAAATCGGCAGTCATTTTGATATGACAGGTGCAACTATTTCTTATCATTTGGGAATTTTGAAAAAGGCAGATCTGATATGTGAGACAAGTATAAAAACTATGTGTATTATGAGTTGAATATTTCAGCAGTGGAAGACATTATGCTCTGGCTGGCAGATTTGAAAGGAGAGGTGTAGTGTGAAAGAGTACAGAGGAAAAATTATTTTAACAAGTGTAGTGACGGTTCTTCGATTGTAATCGGATTGCTTTTATGGAACCGGCTTCCGGATACGATAGCGACGCATTTTACGTTTGATAATGTCGCAAATGGGTGGAGCAGTAAGCCATTTACTGTTTTGGGCCTTCCAATTATTTTGACAGTACTTCACTTGGTTGCAGTGACAGTTTCGTTAAATGATCCGAAGCGAAAAAATATTGGCGGAAGATGCTTTCGGTTGTATTTTGGATTGTACCGATTGTTTCGTGGGTTATGTTTTTGTCTATTTATACAAATGCATTAAATATGTCAATTAATATCAGCATGATTTCGGGAGTTTTGGTCGGTACGATTTTTCTTGTTACGGGAAATTATATGTCTAAGAATCGACAAAATTATACAGTCGGAATCAAGCTTCCGTGGACTTTGAACAGTACGGAAAACTGGAATCGGACAAACCGGTTTGCCGGAAGATTATGGCTGGTAGCAGGTGCTATTATGCTTGTCAACATATTCTTGAATCAAACTGCAATTTTGATTGGAATGATTGTTGTGATTGGGGTTGCTCCTGTCATTTATTCATTTGTATTATATAAAAAGGGAATTTAAAAGAGATGTCTGTGCCAAGAATGGTACAGACATTTTTGCTGGTAAAATCGAAACAGATAGGATATAATGAAAGCAGAGATATTGTGAAAAAGTAAGGGGTAATTATGCTGGATAAAAAGAGATTTTTGGAAGAATATAATATTACAGAAGAAGCTTTTCGGGAAGCAGATATTGAATGGGAAGAACTTGCGAAAATTTATGAGAGCTATCAGAAGATTGAGGGGGATTTGCGAGATATCGGAAAGGATTTTGTAGATGACTACCTGTATGATATCGAAAAAGCGGGAATCCATTCTTATCGTTATCGAACGAAAGCGCCGGGGCATCTGATTGAAAAAGTCATTCGGAAACGAAGAGAAGCTCCGGAAAAATTTGCGTTTTTGAATCATGAAAACTACTATAAATATTTTACCGATTTAATCGGAATACGTGTGTTTTTCCTGTATCGTGAGGATTGGATTTATTTTCACAATTATATTACAAAGGTGTTTGAGAATAATCCGGATATCTATGTGGAGAACAGATTAGAGGATTTTGATGAAAATCCGGCACATTATTATATTGCAGAGCGGCCGAAGGTATATAAACGTTCAGGGGACAGTAAGATTTATGATGAACGATTAATCGATATTAAAGCGGGAGGAATTTATCGGTCTCTTCACTACATTATTAAGTACAAAGGATATTATGTGGAAGTGCAGGGAAGAACGCTGTTTGAAGAGGGCTGGAGTGAGATTGACCATGATATTGTCTATCCGTATTTTAAAAATGATCCAATGTTGTGTGATTTTTCAACATTGCTGAACCGTTTGTCCGGAATGGCGGAGAGATGAGTTCTTATTTTCGAAGAATGAAAGAAGAAAAAGTAAATATGGAGCGTGAAAAAGCGCGTGAGAAAGAATAGGATGTAGGAAACTACATTCTATTTTATTAGAGGAAATTCTTTTTACACCGATAAAGAAATTTGTGCATATGATAAACAAAAAAGGAAATTTGATCGTTGAGAACAGATTTATATCAGTTTGCTGTTGTGGGAGGAGATTTGCGGCAGTGGTATCTTGCGGATATTTTGGCTTCAAAAGGGCATGGTGTATTGGCATATGGTTTGTGTAAAGATGAGAAGATTGAAAATGTAAAATATGTTTCATCGGTAAAAGAACTGATACAGGAAGCAGAGGTATTAGTGTATCCGATTCCCTTTTTGAGTCCAAATCGAATGTCTGGGGCAGAATTAAAAGAGCGAAAGGAAATGTTGTCCTGCCTTCGGAAAGGACAGATTTTTTTGCGGGGTGCATTCCAAGAACGGTCATGCAACAAATGGAAAGTCAGAAAGTTCGTGTTTTTGACTTGATGGAAGACCATTGTCTGGCAGTGGAAAATAGTGTTGCAACAGCAGAAGGAATGATAGCAGAAGCGATGATACGAAGTCCTAAAAATCTTCGGGGGAGCAGGTGTCTGATATTGGGATATGGAGTTTGCGGAAGAATGCTTGCTTCTTATTTGAAAGGGATTCGATGTGAAGTCGGAGTCGTAGATAAAAGCCAAACAGCCTGCGCCTGTGCAAGAGCTGATGGAATGTATGTTGTAGAAACAGATCGTTTTTTGCAGGAAATGAAAACAGCAGATATTATTTTTAATACCATTCCGGAAAGGATTTTATCGGCAAAACAACTGTCGTATGTGAGAAAGAGTGCATGGATTTTGGATATTGCTTCCGGAGATGGCGGAGTGGATTATGCGGCTGCACGAAAAATGGGCGTGCAGGCGGTGAAACTTCCGGGGCTTCCGGGAAAATATGCACCGTATACTTCTGCCCGGATTATTGCGGATACGATTTTTCAAAAATTGAGAGAGTCTGTTGCTCAATAGAAGATTTGAGGGAGGGGATATAATGGAATTGGCCGGAAAAACGATAGGGGTTGCCATGAGTGGCTCCTTTTGTACTTATGAGAATGCATTTCAGGAACTTCAGAAACTGGTGGAGGCGGGGGCAAAGGTGCAGACCATTTTTTCAGAGGCGGCTCAGACGATTGACAGTCGGTTTGGAAAGGCAGAGGAGTTTGTGCGAAGAGCGGAGATTCTGACCGGAAGAACACCAATGCTTACAATTGCAGAAGCGGAGCCGATTGGGCCAAAAGTCTTTGGATCTTTGATTGTTTTGCCATGTACAGGAAATACGATTGCAAAACTTGCAAATGGAATCACCGATACGCCGGTATTGATGGCGGCAAAGGCGCATCTTCGAAGCGAAAAACCACTGCTGTTATCTATATCTACCAACGATGCACTTGGTATGAACATGAAAAATATCGGTCTGCTCTTGAATGCGAAACACGTTTATTTTGTGCCGTTTGGGCAGGATAATCCGGAAAAGAAGCCAAATTCGATGATTGCACATACCGAATTACTGCGTGAAGCGGCGGAAGCGGCATTGGACGGGAAACAGTACCAGCCGATTCTTCAATAAGGTTGGAAATGCTCTGAAAAACTCGCTGCAGTTCAGGGCATTTTACATATTTTGTACTAGAAAAAATGAAAAGAGAGCGATATAATGAAATACATATGAAAAAAGGGGGAATACGATGGCGAAAAATATGACAGAAGGGAAACCTTTAAAATTGATACTGGCTTTTATGTTTCCGGTTTTATGCGGAAATTCTATTTCAGAATTTTTATAATATTGTAGATTCAATGATTGTCGGAAGATTTTAGGAGTAGATGCGCTGGCGGCAGTTGGAAGCACCACTTCTTTAAATTTTCTTGTAGTCGGCTGGATTACCGGAATGACGAGTGGCTTTGGAATTTTGATTTCACAGGCGTATGGTGCAAAAGATGAAAAACGGTTAAGACATTATGTGGCGATGTCGACTTATTTGTGTGTAATACTGGCAATTATTATGACAACAGGATTGCTGCTGGCGAATGGCTGGATCTTGACGACAATGAATACACCGGAAAAAATTTATGCAGATACATGGAAATATATTGCGATTATTTATGCGGGACTTCCGGCAACGATTCTTTACAATATGCTTGCTGCGATTGCAAGATCTTTGGGAGACAGCAAGACACCGCTTGTTTTTCTTGTGTTATCTTCTATTTTAAATATCGGGCTTGATTTTCTTTTGGTGGCGGTAATTCCGCTTGGAGTATCAGGCGCTGCTTATGCGACAGTCGCAGCTCAGGCAGTATCTGGTGTTTTGTGTTTGGTTTATGTATGGAAAAAATATGAGATTGTACATTTCGGAAAAGAGGAGAGAGCGATTTCATTGCGGAGTATTCTGAAACTTTTGGCGATGGGAGTTCCGATGGCACTGCAGTTTTCTATTACAGCGATTGGAACGATGATTGTACAGTCTTCGTTGAATCTGCTAGGCTCTATGTACATTGCATCTTATTCTGCAACAAGTAAGATTCAGAATATTGTAATGCAGGTATATATGGCGTTGGGAGCAGCGCTTGCTACATATGCAGGACAGAATTATGGAGCGGGAAAAGTTGACAGAATCAAAAAAGGATTGAATGTCAGTATTGGCGTGACTGCTGTTTACAGTATTGTCATTATGGTCGTGGCATTTTTCTGGCTGCCTTCTTTTGTCAAGATATTTGTGGGCAGGATCCAACGGGGGAACTTCGGGCGATTGCGGAGCAGATGTTTCATATTCTAGTCTTTGGTTTATTTCCCGCTTGGCTTATTTTCTTATATCGAAATACACTTCAGGGTATTGGAAATGGGTTGGTGCCGATGCTTGGAGGTGTGTTTGAATTACTTGCAAGGGGACTTGCTGTATTCTTACTGTTTGAACCGCTTCAGTTTACCGGAATCTGTATCTGCGATCCGGCTGCATGGGTAAGTGCATTGATTCCGCTTATCCCGTATTATTATTGGTATGTGCGGAAAATGACGTCAGGCGCGAAAAAATAAGTGAAGACACTTACGCTTTTTTTACAGAAGGTATATACAAGTTTTACTGTTCAGTGATATACTTTTATAATAAAAACAAGTGAGGAGTGATCATATGCCTGCATTTTATGCACACGAACGATTCGGGAAAAAGTCTGGCAGCAGACAGAGGGGGATCTTAAGGAAATTATTCGGAGTCATTATCCGCAGTTCCGGATTGGACTTCAAGGTCCGGATATTTTTTTCTTTTATCGTTTATATACGAATAATAAAGTTTCAAAATACGGAACAGATATGCATGCGGTTTCGGCATACCCATTCTTTTTTACGAGCGTTGGAAATCGTGCGCCGAAAAGGGAGAGAGACGAAAGAATATGCATATCTCTTAGGTTTTCTTTGCCATTATATTTTAGACAGCGAAAGCACTCCTATGTAGATGAGATGATTCGAAAGACGGGAGTGGAACATGTGGAAATCGAAGAAGAGTTTGAAAAGAAACTGCTTCGTATTGATAACAAAGATCCACTTGCTTATCCGATTGCAAAACTTGTTCCAACAGATTGGAATACGGTGGAAGCAATTGCGCCATTTCATCCGGCAGTTGATAAAAAGCAGATTCGAAATTCGTTGTTTTATTTAAAAGGTTTAAAGCACCTTTTCACAGCGCCTGGAGCAGTTAAGCAGACAGCAATTAATTCGGTGCTAAAGCTTACCGGAAAGTATGCTTCGCTGAAAGGAATTATGAACCAGCGGATTGACAATCAAAAATGTGTTGAGAGTAATATAGGACTTTTGCGTCGATTTGACAATGCTGTTTCTGTGGCGGTTCAGATGATACAAAGTTTGATGAGAGTGTGAAAATGGGAAAGGAACTGGATGAGCGATTCGAACGTACATTTGAGTAAAAGGGAGAGCGTATGGAAAAACAAAAACTGACGAACAAGGAAAAGTATTGGATTCTTTATGATGTGGGAAACTCTGCATTTGTATTGCTTGTTTCCACGATCATACCGATTTATTTTAATTATTTGACCGGAACTGCAGGCGTATCAGAGTTAATTCTTTGGCTTATTGGGGATATGCGGCTTCCGCGGCAACTATCATAGTAGCATTGATTGGACCGATTCTTGGAACAATTGCAGATACAAAGAATTATAAGAAGCCGCTGTTTACGATCAGTATGATGGTCGGTGTGATTGGTTGTGCGGCGTTAGCATTTCCGACTTCGTGGGTTGTGTTTTTAGCTGTTTTTGTCATTGCAAAAGTCGGATATAATGCAAGTTTAATTTTTTATGATTCTATGCTGGTTGATGTTACAGAGCATGACCGAATGGATGTGGTATCTTCTTACGGATATGCGTGGGGATACATCGGAAGCTGTGTACCGTTTATTATTTCGCTTGTCTTCGTGCTGATGTACGATAAAATCGGAATTACGATGGGGACAGCTATGATGATTGCCTTTTTCTTAAATGCCGCATGGTGGTTTATCGTGACGATTCCGCTGCTGAAAAATTATGAACAGGTGAATTTTGCACAGATGCCGGCGCATCCGGTGAGTGACAGTTTTCAGCGATTGGGTCATACTTTAAAAGATATTAAGAGAGAAAAAAAATATCTTTTTATACTTGCTTGCTTTTTTCTTCTTTATTGATGGGGTGTACACGATCATTGAGATGGCTACTGCGTATGGAAGTGCGTTGGGACTTGATTCTACCGGATTGCTGCTTGCACTTTTAGTTACACAGATTGTAGCGTTTCCGTTTGCACTTATTTTTGCAAAATGTTCTAAGAAATATGCGACTGATTTATTGATTAAAATTTGTATTTTGGCGTATACGGGAATTGCATTGTTTGCGATTCAATTGGATAAGCAGTGGGAGTTTTGGCTTCTTGCTGTTTTGGTAGGAATGTTTCAAGGAGCAATTCAGGCATTGTCACGTTCTTACTTTGCAAAAATCATTCCGGCTGAAAAAGCAGGGGAGTATTTCGGCATTTATGATATTTGCGGAAAAGGAGCGTCTTTTCTTGGGACGACGCTCGTGGGAGTGATTGCTCAGCTTACAAACACAGCGAATGCGGGAGTTGCCATGATTACGATTTTGTTTGTCATTGGTTTTATATTATTCTGCAAAGCTGCAAAATTGAATAAATAAGAGGGTTGATGAAAATGATTAAATTACTTGCAGTGGATATGGATGAGACTGCTGTAAATAGCAGACACAGAATGACAAAGGTAACGAAAGAGGCTTTGCGTGAGGTGTATGCGAAAGGAATCCACGTTGTTCCGGTAACCGGACGATGTCTGGAAGGGCTGCCTGCAAATATGCGGGGAATGGAGGAACTTCGTATATTATTACGTCAAACGGTGCAAAAGTTTATGACTGGAAAGAGAAAGAGGTTTTATACCGGAAACTTATTTCCAATGAAACAGCGTGTGATGTTTTGAAAATTTGTCAACAAGACGCACTTGGGATTGCCATTCATCAGGAGGGGAAATGTTATGACAATTCCAAAGTGCAGGCGCTTTATCGAAAGCTGGCATATCACGGAGATTTTAAAATGCGTGAGGCAATCAAAGATTTGTGTGGGTTTGTGAAAAAAAGCGGAAAAGCCGATTGAGAAGATTCAAGTATTTTCTGGAAAGAAAGAAAAATTAGAGAGTATCAAAAATAAATTGGAGCCGTTTGATGATCTGGAATTGGCGATTTCTACCAGTGGCTATATAGAAATTACACAGAAAGATGCACAAAAAGGGAAAGCGTTGGAGCATCTTTGCAGATATTTGGGAATCCACATGGAGGAAGTGATGGCAATTGGTGATAATGAGAATGATCATTCTATGCTGGTGAGAGCCGGATATCCAATTGCGATGGGAAATGCCAATGAAGAAATCAAGAAGATTGCAAAATATGTGACGGCAAGTAATGATGAAAGCGGGGTTGCCAAAGATCGTTTAATGAAAAATTGTTATAAAGAAAAGTGGTGCCTTGGAGTTCTTTTGTATATTTTGGTATTGTTGTTTGTTGCGAATGATGCGTGGATTTATAAAACACCGATTGCAAAAATCACGCATGTGAAAGAAGAACAGACCGCATCTAGAAAGGCAGTGCGGGGCGGAAAAGAACTCTATTATAAACAGACTATGGAAGCCAGAATACTAAATGGAACAGAAAAAGGACAGAATATCGTATTGAAAATACATATACCTCTTCGATGATTACCGGACAAAAGTATCATAAAGGGGACAAGGTGCTGCTTAATTCAAATGGCGGGAAGGCAACCGGCACGATTAAAACATTAAAGAGAGATACGTATCTGGCGGCAATTTTCGGTGTGATTTTATTCTTGCTTATTGGAATTACAAAAAAGCAAGGGCTGCGAACGATCTTTACAATGATTGTCAATCTGGTGATTTATAGCGCCGGATTTTTGTTGTATTTGCGGGGATATGATATTTTAAGAGTCTGCAATGTGCTTGCGGTTGTGTTTACACTGGTCACGATATTTTTTTTAACCGGACTGGACAGAAAAACAGTGGCGGCTATATTATCGACGCTTTGTGTTCTGGCGCTGATTATGGGAATTTTCCTATTTACTATGAATCATACCGCGGCGCTTGATTATTCCATGATGGAGTATCTTGGAAGTACGGAGCATCCGGAAGATGTGTTTGTCGCAGAAGTTCTGTTTGCGGGGCTTGGTGCTATTATGGACGTTGCTGTTACATTGTCGGCGGCAATGGGAGAACTGATTCGGAAAAAGCCGGATATCTCTATAAAAAAACTGTATCTTTCCGGAAGGGAAGTAGGATACGATATCATGGGAACTATGATCAGTGTTCTTCTATTTACGTTTGCAGCTGGTTTGATTCCATCTTTTTTGATTCGCATGAACAACGAAGTTGCGTTTTTCACAAATGTTAAGATTGTATATTCCGTTTGAGATTTCAAGATTTTTGATTGAGAGTATCGGAATTGTGGCAGCGATACCGATTTCAATCGTAGTTGCTTCCGCTTTGTTCAAACTGCAGATTAGAAAGGGGAGAGAAAAATGATAGGAGTACTTGCACTTGTATTGTTCCTTCTCCTGATTTTAATCGGAGGAGACCGAGGCGCGGTGGCTGTACTTGCACTGTGCGGCAATATTGCTGTACTTGCGTTTACCGTGATATTATTGGCAAATGGAGCGCCTCCGTTTTTGGTGATTTTTGCGGCGACACTCAGCATCAGTTATATTACTTTGCTGAAACAGAATGGAAATAATTTGAAAACTCGTTCGGCATTGTTGTCGGTTGCTTTGATTATGTTTGCTTTATCCATCTGTATTTATCTGGGTGTATGGAAAACAGGAAGCGGTGGACTAAACGAGATTCAAATGATACAGGAAGATGTTCAGCTCTATTATACGATGGATATTGATATTCATATGCAGCAGATTGCAGCAGGCATTGTTATTTTAAGTGCATTGGGAGCTGTGATGGATACAGCGCTTTCTGTGACTTCGGCTGTTTATGAAGTGTCTGTGCATAAAAGCGGGCTTGACCGGAGGGAATATTTTCATTCCGGACTTCAAGTTGGAAAAGACATCATCGGAACAACCGTTAATACGTTGCTGTTTGCATATTTTGGGGAGTCGATGATGATGTTTGCGTATTTACAACAGGGGAAATATAATTTAGAAATGGTTCTAAACTCTAAATTTTTATTTCAAGGTCTGGCGATGATGTTTGTCGGGGTAATCGCATGTCTTTTGGCGGTTCCGATTTCTGCCTGGACGGTGTCTCAGATGTTGACAAAGAGGAGGAAAAAATGATAAAGCAGTGCTGTTTGATATGGATGGAGTTTTGATTGATACAGAGAAATATTTGACGCAGTTCTGGCAGCAGGCGGCAGCAGAAGCAGGATTGTCTTTGACGATGGAAGACTGTTATCAATTTCGAAGTTTTGCAAGTAAGTTCGCATCTGTGGCGTTTCAGGAAAAATACGGAAAAGAATATGATTATTTTTCAATTCGTGCACGAAGAAATTGATGAAAGACCATATTGAGAAGAATGGGATTGAGATAAAACCGGAAGTGAAAGAGACACTTCAAAAGCTCAAGGAAAAAGGACTGCAGCTTGCAATGTACGGCTAGACAGATGAAGAGCGGACGAACCAAATATTTGACAGAAATCGGAATTTACGATTGGTTTGATTCGATTATCTGTGCGACGATGGTAGAACGGGGAAAACCGTTTCCAGATGTATATCTTTACGCGTGTGAAAAATCGGATATCGTCCGGAAGAATGTATGGCGGTAGAAGATTCGCCGAATGGGATTCGGTCCGCATCAGATGCCGGGTGTAAAACGGTAATGGTACCGGATTTGACAGAACCTGATGCGGAAAGCCAGAAAAGAGTTGTTGGCGTAGCAGACACATTGTGTGGTGTGCTTAAATATATTGATTAAGACTTAGCTATTTTGTTTTTTCATATCTGCTAGGATTTCTCTGGCAAATGTATCAAGCATGTGAATCGTTGTGCGCATATCATCTCGAGTCGTTTCGGGATGGAGTGCGCAGATTCGCAATACTTTTTCCCATTTAAGACAGTTGTAAATACGGCAGCATATCCGCTTGCGAGAATGCGTTCAGAAATACGTTCGTGTAACAAATCTAAAGCTTCTTCGCTTATTTCATCGGAAGTATAACGGAAATTTATCATAGCAAGCTGAGACTTAGAGACAATTTCCCAGTGATCTAATTCACGGAGAGCTTCTTCTGCCCAAGTGGCAAGTTCAAAACCATGTTCAATTGCACTTCCAATTAAATCTGTTCCTAAAACCTGAAGAGTCAGCCATAATTTTAAACCGCGCGCAGGGCGGGTGAGTTCCATTCCGATATCCCATGGATTGATGTGTTCCGCATCGCCTTCGATGTCTTTTAAATATTCCGGATTTACATGAAAGCTTTTAAAAAGGTGTTTGATGTCTTTGACAAGAACCATTGCACAGCCGTATGTTTGAAACAGCCATTGTGTGTCGTCCCAGCTCATACTGTCAGCAAGTTCTGTGCCTTTCAATAAATGGCGGTATTTTGGACTTAATAAGACAGAAGCACCATAGGCGCCGTCAATATGGAACCATTAGATTGTATTTGGAACAAATTTGGGAGATTTTTTCCAAAGGATCAATGCTTCCGGTGTTTGTTGTTCCGGCTGTTCCAATGACGACAAAAGGGAGTAAACCGTTTTCGAGATCTTTTTGAATTTGGGATTCAAGAAGGTCTGTTTTTAATTGGAAATTGGAATTGGTAGGGATTTTGCGAATCCTTGTATTCGGAATTCCAATAATACGAAGACCTTTTGCAACAGAACTATGTGTTTGATCTGAGATATACGCAACACCAAGATGCAGTGTCTCCTCATTTAATTTATTGTCTCGTGCGGCAGTTAAAGCAGTAATATTTGCCATAGAACCTCCGCTGACAAATACACCACCCGGATTTTCGCAAAAACCGGCTTGGTGACAAAGCCATTGGATTACTTCCTGCTCAATACAATTGACGGTTGGTGCCAATTTACTTCCGCCGCGTGGATGTTATATGCAGAGGTCATAATATCTCCAAGCCAGGATACGGAAGAGGCAGGCCCCGGAACAAATCCGAAAAAGCGAGGGTGGTTAGCATCTCCTCGGTAACGGTAAACTTCTTTCACCATTTCTGTAATCACATCATCTACAGGCGTCCGTCTTTCGGGATTCCGATTTGCTTGATTTTTTCTGCCTGTCCTTCGTCGGTATGCCATGTTACTTTTTGGGAATGTATATCGTGTTTTTCTAAACAAAAAGTATGTACAAATTTTTGAATTGCTTCTTCTAATTGCGTACTATTTAATACATTTTCGCTGTTAATCATAGGTATCGTTCCTTTCTGTAATTTTATATAATCAAAAGCTTTACGCTTACGAGAGATTATTGTATACTACTT
>ENA-OQJH01001093-OQJH01001093.1-human-gut-metagenome-genome-assembly--contig:-NODE-1093-length-12293-cov-1.439750_pt1 | contig 12293 bp, 17 predicted proteins | sample MGYA00242597_ERZ504763 | MGnify/ENA primary metagenome ERZ504763 (study PRJEB26092, sample SAMD00036359) | human gut metagenome | host: Homo sapiens | study: EMG produced TPA metagenomics assembly of... | reverse complement strand
TACAAAGATCTATGAGAGACATAACGAGCTGATCCGTCCGGCTGTGTCAAATGTAGATCAGGCACTGATCATATTTGCAGCAAAGAATCCAAAGCCAAATTATAATCTGTTAGATCGTTTTCTGATGATGATGGAGAAACAGGACGTTCCTGTGATCGTCTGCTTTAACAAGGTAGATCTTGCAAAAGAAAAAGAACTGAAATTATTAGAGAAAGTCTACGAAACTGTGGACATATCGTTCGTTTTATCAGCGTTAAGGAAGAAGAAGGAATTGACGAGATCAGGGAACTGATCCACGGTAAGACGACGGTTCTTGCTGGACCATCGGGGGTCGGAAAATCATCTTTGATGAACCTTCTGCAGCCAGAGGCACAGATGGAAACAGGGGAAGTCAGTGAGAAGATCAAGCGAGGGCGTCATACAACAAGACATTCAGAGCTGATACGTATCGAGAAAGATACGTATGTCCTAGACACCCCAGGGTTTAGTTCTTTATTCATTCATATGTTTGAAGAAGATGAGATCAAAGACTATTTTCAGGAATTCGAACCATATGAAGATGAATGCCGATTCCAGGGATGCAGTCATACACATGAACCAGACTGTGGAGTGAAAAAGGCATTGGAAGAAGGAAAGATCTCAAAGATCCGTTATGATAATTATGTAAATATTTATACAGAACTAAAAGAAAAGAGAAAATGGTAATGCGAGTATTGATTTTAACAGGCGGAACAGTCGAAGAAAATTTTGCGAAAGACTATATCAGTAAATGGAACCCAGATCAGGTTATTACAGCTGATAAAGGACTGCTTTATGCTAAGAGACTGAATATAAAACCAGATATTATTTTAGGTGATTTTGACAGTTGCAGTAAGAATATAATGCAAGAATTTTCAACAGACAAGAAGATTATCGTACCATGTGAAAAAGACGATACTGATACAGGACTTGCAATACAAAAAGCAATTGAGACAGGTGCAGATGAAATCCTTATGATAGGCGGAACTGGAACAAGACTCGATCATGTTATGGGCAATTTCGGACAGTTGTTTTACGCACACAGCAAAGGTGTGAAGGCAGAACTTGTTGATGCAAACAATCGTATCAGGGTTTTAAATCATGAAGATACAATATCAAAGAAAGACCAGTTTGGTAAATATGTATCCTTGATACCAATATATGAGGCACGAGGTGTCACACTAACAGGATTTAAATATCCATTAAAAGACCATACATTAGTGTTTGAGCAATCGCTCGCGATTAGTAATGAATTAGAAGCAGAAGAAGGAATCATTTCATTTAGTGAAGGAAAACTGCTTCTGATAGAAGTAGAGATTGAGGTTATACAAGATGAAGAAAGAAAAAGTAACAACAAACAAAGTAACAAGTAAGCTTGAAAAGGTTCTCTGGGCTGTTCTGATCCTGATGTTTATCGTATCATTGATCGGAATGTTTTTAGGACAATATATGGATGGTAACGTATTCTATAAAATGTGTGTGATCATGACAGTATTAGCTGCCGCCATTTTATCAGCAGAACGTTTTTATTTTGGAAAAGAAATGGGAAGAGATATGCCAGAAGCATTTAAGATCGGTTACTGGCTGATCATCGCATGGGCAGTGATCTTACTGATCCACGCAGCAGGACTGGCATTTTTACCATTTTTAATGGAACTTGAATACAGAGTATTATGGGTAGTGGTTCCAACGGTCAGCTTATTATGGATGACAAGATATATCTTCGGAGACAACCTAGACTGGGATAAGACAGACAAGAAGGGTTGGAAAGAAGGAAGAATGAACTACTCTCAGAAGAGCAATAAGAAGAATATCGGGAGATAGAACATGAATTACAAACAGGCAAAGATCGCTGATTCAGCAAAAGTAGCAAAAGAAACTGTTTTAGTTGGGGATATTACTATAGGAGAAGAATCTACGGTACTGTTCTTTACAGCAATGCGCTGTGAAGGAGAAGAGTCCATTGTGATCGGAAATCAGAGTAATATACAGGAAAATTGTACGATCCATGTAGATGAAGGGAATAGTGTAAAAATCGGCGATGGAGTGACAGTTGGACATAACAGCGTGATCCATGGATGCCAGATCGGAGATAATTCCATGATCGGGATGGGATCTGTTGTTATGAATGGAGCAAAGATCGGTAATCACTGCTTGATCGGGGCAGGAAGTCTTGTAACACAAAATACAGTGATCCCAGATAGATCTTTAGTTATGGGAAGTCCAGCAAGAGTCAAACGTACATTGACAGAGGACGAGATCAAATATCTTGAGGGAAGCAGAGAAGAATATGTAGAAGTAGGAAAGCTGCTTCGAGAAGATGGGATACTTTAAGAATCAGTTAGAAATGGAAGGTATGGAATGAAACCTGGAATAAAAGATGTGGCAAAAGTAGCGGGAGTTTCTCCCACAACAGTATCCAGGGTATTAAATAACCGAGGATACATCAGCGAAGAAACAAGAAAAAAAGTATATGATGCTATGGAAGAGATCAATTATTATCCAAATGAGATTGCCAGAGCGTTGTTAAATAACAGAACGTATTTTGTCGGGGTTATCGTTCCTACTGTAACATCACCATTTCATGGAGAAGTTGTAGAACAGATAGAATATTATTTATCACAGAAAAATTATAAGATGCTTCTGTGTAACAGCAAAAATCAGATGGATACAGAGAAAGCCTATATTGATATGCTAAGACGCAATCAGTAGATGGAATGATCGTTGGAACACATAACGCAGTCGTAGAGACATACTCCAAGTTAAAGATGCCAGTCGTAGGAATTGACCGTTATTCTTGGAGAACATATTCCAGTCGTTTCATGTGATAATTATGCAGCAGGCAGATGGCAACCAGACATTTGATCGATAAAGGATGTCAGCACATTTTATGTATCCGAGGAAACAGTAAATTAAAGATGCCAGGTAACAATCGAAGTCAGGCTTATATTCAAGAGATGGAGAAAGTAGGGCTTCCTCAGATGATTTTAGAAGTACCGTTCATCATGGAGAATGTGGAGAAGCAAAAACTTATTTATGATATGTTAAATGCACACCCTGAGATTGACGGTATTTTTGCAGGAGATGATTCGCTTGCAGTGATCGCGCTTCATGTCGCAAGGCAAAAAGGAATCAATATTCCGAAAGATCTAAAGATCATCGGAGTAGATGGAACAAAGCAGATTTTAGGATTTGTTCCAGAACTGACAACGATCCAGCAGCCAGTTAAACAGATTGCAAAGGTAGCGGTGGATAAGCTGATCGATCTGATCGAAGGAAAAACAGCAGAAAGCTGCATGGATCTTCCAGTAAAATTACTGGAAGGACAGACAACATAACGGAGAATAAAAAAGGAAGAGAAAATACTACTCTTCCTTTTTTTGATGCCTAAAAATATGTTAGAACGTACAAAATAAAATGAGTTTTGTGCAAAACTACCAAAAATCTTCCTAATATTTTATGCAAAAATAAATGTGGTAACGATTGACATATGAAAACGTTTTGACATATAATAAAGCCATAGAAAGCAACAAGGTAAATCAAAGAAAGGATTAAATTATGTATCAGTTATATTATCAGCCAGAAGGTATTTGGGTAGGAGATATTATGCCTTATGGAAAAGAAGGTCAGTTTTATGTATATCATCAGAGAGATACAAGAAATCCAGGACCTTTTGGAGAACCATTCGGTTGGGCATTAGCAACAACAAAAGATTTTGTAGATTACAAAGACTATGGAGAAAGCTTAAAGCGTGGAACGGATGAAGAAGCAGATCAGTTCATCTATGCAGGAAGTGTTTTTGAAACAGAGGCAGGATTCATGCATTTTATACAGGATATAATAGAGAATTCTTAAAGGCAGGAAAGACATCACAGACATTGCTTCATGCTACAAGCAAAGATGGGATCACATGGAGAAATCGAAAGAAGCATTAGAGATTCCTCCACAGGAAGGATATGATAAGAGAAACTGGAGAGATCCATTTGTCCTATGGGATGAGGAAAGAGAAGAATATCTGTTGATCCTTGGAGCAAGAAAGGGAGAAGATAAGAGAAAACAGACAGGACGTCTCGTACATTTCACATCAAAAGATTTAAAGAAATGGGAATTTAAAGGAGATTTCTGGGCACCAGGAATCTACACAATGTTTGAGATGCCAGAGATCTTTAAGATGGGAGACTGGTGGTATCTTGTATTCTCAGAATACAGTGAGGGTAATAAAATCCATTACAGAAGAAGCAAGAACCTATACGGCCCTTGGGAAGCACCATTTGATGATGCATTTGACGGTAGAGCATACTATGCAGGACGTACAGCATTTGATGGAGAACGAAGAGTACTTTTTGGATGGGTGCCAACAAGAATCGATAACGATGACAAGAACGCATACTTGTGGGGAGGAACTTTCGTGCCACACGAAGTATTCCAGAAAGAAGATGGACACTTGGGTGAAAACCGGTAGACCAGATGATGGAAGCATTCGATGGTTGGAAAGATTTATTTAACCCTTGTATGAAAACGATTGACACAAAAGAAGAAACACTTCTTTGTGAAGATACAGGAAGCATCGCAGCATTCAAAACAACTGTAAAATTTGAAGAAGGAACGAAAGAATTTTCTATCAGATTTTACAAAGATGAAGAAACAGAAGTTTCATATGAATACAGATTCTTTGTGGAAGAAAATAAAGTTGTCTTTAATAAATGTCCAAATTATCCATGGTATCAGTGCTTTAACATTGGACTTGAGCGTCCGATCAAATTGGAAGCAGACAAAGAATATGAAATCTGTCTGATCATAGACCAGGATATTTCAACATTATATATTAATGGAACGGCATTAAATGCAAGATTATGTGATCATCCAGGAAATGGATTGGCACTGACAGTGACAGATGGTACACTAGAAGCAAAAAACACAAAAATAGCAACAAAAATAAACAAATAAAAAGAGAGAAATAAAGGAGACAAGTATAGATGGATTACAAAAAAATATCACAAGATGTGGTAGATCACGTTGGTGGGATCAGTAACATCAAAGGTGCGACACATTGTGTGACAAGACTTCGACTGATTTTAAATGATGAAACAAAATATGACCGTAAAGCATTAGAGAATATCGAAGGTGTTAAAGGCGTCTTATTTAATAGTGGGCAGCTGATGATCATTTTCGGAACAGGAACAGTTAACAATGTCTATGATGCATTTATTGAATTAACAGGTGTCAAAGAAATGTCTCAGTCTGATGCCAAGGCAGAAGGAATGAGCAAGATGGGAAAATTACAGCAGGGATTCAAAGTATTCTCTGATATCTTTATTCCGATCATTCCAGCATTCGTTGCAGCAGCGATCCTGACTGGTGTCAAAGCATTATTGACAGCCAATGGATTATTTGGATTAGAGGGATCCTTAGCAGATCAGAGCAAACTTGTTGCAGATATTGCAGAATTCTTAGCGATCATGGCAACAACATTTAATTATCTGCCAATCCTTGTAATGTATAGTGCTGTCAAACGATTCGGTGGGAATCCGATCCTTGGTATCTTAGTCGGAATCGTTATGGTACATCCAGATCTTGTAAACCGTAATACATTCGTATTAGACCCATCTGCCGCAAGTTATTGGCATTTCGGACCATTAGCAATTGCAAAAGTTGCATTCCAGGGTGGAGTATTCCCAGCAATCTTAACCGCATGGTTTATGTCTAAAGTAGAAAAGATCGCACAGAAATATGTACCAGCTGTGGTATCATTTGTATTCGTACCAACAATTACTATTTTCTTTGCAAACGTAGCATTATTTACAGTATTTGGACCAGTTGGAAATATGATCGGTAACGGATTAGCAGCAGTGATCGATATTTTATACAACAGTTTCGGAGCATTTGGAGCATTTGTCTTTGCAGCATTATTACCAGGCCCATTAGTAGTTACAGGAACACATCAGGCGATCCAGGGTATTGAAGCAAACCTGATCGCTACGACAGGATTTAATTATATTCAGGGAATCTGGTCTGTATCGATCATTGCACAGGGTGGTGGAGCCATCGGAATGTACTTGTTAGCAAAGAAACATTCTAAAGATAGAGATATCGCAATGTCAAGTTCATTCCAACATTAGTAGGAATCTCAGAACCAGCCATCTTTGCTGCAAACTTAAAATATTCCGTGATCCCATTTGTATGTTCTTGCTTAGGAGCTGGATGTGGAGGAGCATTCATGAAACTTGCAGGAGTAAGAGCATTGGACAGGGATTAACAGGAATATTAGGACTTCTGATCGTAGTACCAAATAAATTAGTATTCTATATCATTGGAAACCTGATCGCATTTATCGTACCAATCGTGCTGATCGTCATTTATAATAAAACAAAAGGTGTTCCACATGGTGAAGAAGAGGAAGAAGAGGAAGAAGCTGAATCTGCACTAACAATTGATGAAACAGCGAAGGTACCAGTCAAAGCAGTTGTTGATGGAAAAGTAATTGCGATTGAAGATGTAAAAGATGGAATCTTCTCTGAAAAAGTATTAGGAGACGGAGTGGGGATCATCCCAACAAGTGAAACAGTATTAGCACCGGCAGAAGGTGAAATCTGTACAGTGATGGAAGGTTCAAAACATGCCATCGGTGTCCGAACAACAAACAATAGTGTATTTCTGATCCATGTAGGAATCGAAACAGTATCCATGAATGGGGAAGGATTTGAATACCTTGTAAAGAAAGGACAACACGTTAAAGAAGGTCAGCCAATTCTCAAATTTGATAGAGCAAAGATTGAAGCAAAAGGATTAAATCCAGTCGTCGTATTTGTTAAAACAGATGAAGGTAACCAGACACCTGTAGCATTTAAGACAGGAATCGATGTCAAAGCAGGAAAAGACGTGATCGGGGAATAATATGAAATTTTTAGATGTAGAAAAATATACACCGATCCAAAAAAGCTATGAAGCATATTTAAAGGAGCTTGTGGAGTATTGTAAAGATACTCCACGTCATCCATCCTATCATATTCATCCTCCATGTGGATTAGTGAACGATCCAAATGGACTGGCTTATTTTGGAGGAAAATATCATGTGTTTTATCAGTGGTTTCCATTTGGACCAGAACACGGAATGAAACACTGGGCACATGTGATCTCGGAGGATCTCGTAAAATGGGAATGGTCTGATCAGATGCTCATTCCAGATCAGGAATATGAGAAAATGGATGTTATTCAGGAAATTCCATAGAAGCAGATGGTAAGCTTTATCTTTATTATACAGCAAACTATAAGACAGAACAGGGAAAGATCCCAAAACAGGCAATGGCAGTTATGAACAGTGATGGTACAATTCTTAAATCTCCAAACAATCCGATCATCGATGAACAGCCAGAAGGACTGATCGGGGAGATCAGAGACCCATTTGTCTTTGAAAAAGAAGGAGCATACTGGATGCTTTTAGGTGGTGGAAGCACCGATGGGCAGGCAAGATTGATTTTGTATAAGAGTACAGATCTTGAAAACTGGGTATATCAGGGAAATATTGAACTGACAGGAATTGACCTGGAGCTTGGTTATATGTATGAATGTCCATCTTACATTGAAATAGATGGAAAAGATGTTTTATTCTTATCATTAATGGGACGTACACCAATGGGAGAACGTTTTCACAATGAGTTTTCCAGTGTATATTTTATCGGAGAGTTAAATCTTGAAGATAAACATTTCATGTGGAATCATTTGATGAGATCGACAAAGGATTTGATTTTTATGCACCACAGGTATTCTATGGAAAAGACAGACAACCAATGATGTTTGCGTGGCTTGGGTGTGGGGCACAGGAACTCCCATATGCAAAAGAAGATATGTGGATCCATAGTCTGACAATGCCAAGGTTCTTAACGATCAAAGAAGGAAAGTTATGTCAGGAAGTGCCAGAAAATATTAAGAATGAATATGCACATCTTGATATAGACAGTAAAAGAATTAAACCAGAAGAAGATACATGGTATATCAATCTGACAGATAAACAGATCTCAGAAATTCAGATCGGAGATCAGGAAGATCATCTAAGTATTAAGATTGACTGGGCAGCAGGACATATAGTTGCAGACCGAAGTACACTTAAGCATCAGTTTAGTACAGAATACGGAATTCAAAGAGAAGTTTCCATGTCAGAAGAACTCAAAAACAATTGAGATATATTATGATAATACATTTATTGAAATTTATCTAAATAATGGAAAAGATACAATGACCCTTCGTGCATTTCCAGAAAATGTGGAAATTAATTTAATTTAGAAAAGATAATGGTGGAGAAATCTGCCATATTTTTTTGTTGACATATAACAGATAAAGTCGAGCAATTCTTGAAAACACTAAGATTATATGATACCATTTCCATAAGATAAAAACGAATCAGTAAGAAAGCAGGGTCTATGAAATACGAGAAATGTCCAATCTGTGAAGAAAAGTTAAGAAATGGTGTCTGTCCAATGTGTGGTTATGATTTTAATCGCTTAGGTCGGTCAAGAATATTAAAAGATGGTCATTGGGATATATTAACGACTGACAAAAAGACTTCTCAGCCAAAATATATCCATGATGAAAAACGACATCCAGATTTTAAAAATATCAAGAATACAAAGACGCAGTCAATGAAGACACAGAGGAAAATATCAACCTATAAAATAAAAAAGAAAAGAAGAAGATCAAAAAAGGAAAGATGGGCGGTGAGTTGTCTTTATTTCTTTATCTGTTGTCATTTTAGTCAGATCTTGTACCAGAGGCATTCACTCACATAGAAGATTTTATAAATCAGAATCCTGAATGGATTAAATTTTTAAAAAAGTAAGCAAAAGTCTGTCATTTTTAAGAAAAAACGGCAGACTTTTGTTCATTTTTATATTTTAAAAAGATAAAAATTATGGTAACATTAACTCTATAGGCAATTTAACAGGAGGAAGACTTATGGCAAATCATATTGATGATGCAACGATTGAATATGTCGGAATTTTAGCAAAGCTTGAATTATCTGGCGAAGAAAAAGAACAGGCCAAGAAAGATATGGAAAGCATGCTCGACTATGTAGATAAATTAAACGAACTAGATACAAGCAGTGTAGAACCAATGTCTCACGTATTTCCAGTGAAGAATGTATCAGAGAAGACGTGGTAACGAATGGAGACGGAAGCGAAGACACATTAAAGAACGCACCAGAAGCGCAGGACAACGCCTTTGTCGTGCCAAAGACGATCATATAGGAGGCAGAAGATGAGCATTTTAGAATTAACTGCCGTAGAATTAGGCAAGAAGATCAAAGACAAAGAGAATCACAGTTGTAGAAGCAACAAAGGCAGCACTTGAACAGATCAAGCAGTCGAAAGTGATGTACATGGATATGTCTCTTACGATGAAGAAAGTGCATTAAAGAGAGCCGAAGAAGTACAGAAAGGAATCGATGACGGGACTTACACAGGACCATTAGCTGGAGTTCCAATGGCAATTAAGGATAATATCTGTACAAAGGGATATACAACAACATGCAGTTCTAAGATCTTAGAGAACTTTGTACCAACATACTCCGCACAGGCAGTTGAGAACCTGATCAAAGAAGGAGTTGTATTTTTAGGAAAGACAAACATGGATGAGTTCGCCATGGGAAGTACAACAGAGACTTCTGCATATGGTGTGACAAAGAACCCATGGGATTTAGAGAAAGTACCAGGTGGATCATCAGGTGGTTCAGCAGCAGCTGTTGCAGCTAACGAATGTTTCATGGCGTTAGGATCTGATACCGGTGGATCTATCAGACAGCCAGCATCTTACTGTGGTGTTACAGGGATCAAACCAACCTATGGAACAGTATCTCGTTACGGACTGATCGCTTACGGATCATCCTTGGATCAGATCGGACCATTAGCAAAAGATGTGACAGACTGTGCAACATTATTAGAAGCGATCGCATCTCACGACGAGAAAGATTCTACATCTGTCAGATTAGAATCTTATGATTTTACATCAGCATTAAAAGACGATGTCAAGGGAATGAAGATCGGTATTCCAAAGGATTACTTTGGAGAAGGTCTTGATGAAGAAGTCAAAGAAGCCGTTTTAGCAGCAGCAAAAACATTAGAAGAAAAGGGAGCGATCGTAGAAGAATTCGACCTTGGATTAGTTGAATATGCAATTCCAGCATATTATGTTATCGCAGCAGCAGAAGCAAGTTCTAACTTATCTCGTTTGATGGAGTCAAATACGGATACAGAGCCAAAGACTACGAAGGACTTCACAACATGTACAAGAAGACTCGTTCCGAAGGATTTGGAGCCGAAGTGAAACGTCGTATTATGTTAGGATCATTCGTATTAAGTTCAGGATATTACGATGCGTACTACTTAAAAGCATTAAGAACAAAAGCACTGATCAAGAAAGAATTTGACAAAGCATTTGAGAAATACGATGTGATCTTAGGACCAGTCGCACCAACAACAGCTCCAAAATTAGGAGACAGCTTAAGTGATCCGATCAAGATGTATTTAGGAGATATCTATACGATCTCTGTCAACCTTGCAGGACTTCCAGGAATCTCTCTTCCATGTGGTAAGGACAAGAATGGAATGCCGATCGGACTTCAGCTGATCGGAGACTGCTTCAATGAGAAGAAGATCATTCAGGCAGCATATACATTTGAGCAGACAAGAGCATATGAAGCTCCAGCAATTGCTAAAGGAGGGGCTAAATAGATGAGCAAGAATTACGAAACAGTCATCGGACTTGAAGTCCATGTAGAATTAGCAACAAAGACAAAGATCTTCTGTGGATGCAGCACAGCATTCGGAGGAGCACCAAATACACACACATGTCCTGTATGCACAGGTATGCCAGGATCATTACCAGTGTTAAATAAACAGGTAGTAGAATATGCGATGGCAGTTGGACTTGCAACAAACTGTGATATCACACAGAACTGTAAATTCGACCGTAAGAACTATTTTTATCCAGATAATCCACAGAACTATCAGATCTCTCAGTTATATTTACCAATCTGTCGAAATGGTAAAGTAGAGATCGATGTAGATGGAGAGAAGAAAGATATCAGAATCCATGAGATCCATATGGAAGAAGATGCAGGAAAATTAGTGCATGATCCATGGACAGGAGATTCTTTAGTAGACTTTAACCGTTCTGGAGTGCCACTGATCGAGATCGTATCAGAACCAGATATGCGTTCTGCAGATGAGGTTATCGCATATCTTGAGAAGTTACGTCTGATCATTCAGTACTTAGGAGCATCAGATTGTAAATTACAGGAAGGTTCCATGAGAGCTGACGTGAACTTATCTGTCCGTGAAGTGGGAGCGGAAGAATTTGGAACACGTACAGAGATGAAGAACTTAAACTCTTTCAAAGCTATCAAGAGAGCCATTGAAGGAGAGATGGAACGTCAGATCGACCTGATCGAAGCAGGTGAGAAAGTCGTACAGGAAACAAGACGTTGGGATGACACGAAGGGAGCATCTTATGCAATGCGTTCCAAAGAAGACGCACAGGATTATCGTTATTTCCCAGATCCAGACTTAGTACCGATTGAGATCAGCGATGAATGGATGGACAAAGTAAGAGATGCCCAGCCAGAGTTCAGAGATGAGAAGAAAGTCCGTTATAAAGAAGAATACGATCTTCCAGATTATGATATCGACATAATCACAGGATCAAAACACCTTGCAGATATCTTCGAAGCAACGATCGCACTTGGATCAGAGCCAAAAGAAGTCTCTAACTGGTTAATGGGAGAGACGATCCGTCTGGTCAATGAATCAGAGATGGATATCGATGATGTATCATTTAAGCCAGAACATCTTGCGAAACTGATCGAGATGATTAAGAACAATGAGATCAACCGAAGCGTAGGAAAAGAAGTCTTCGAGAAAGTATTCAAAGAAGATATTGATCCTGCAGCATACGTAGAAGAACATGGATTAAAATCCATGAATGATGAAGGAGCATTAAAAGCAACGATCGAAGAGATCGTAGCAAACAATCCAAAATCTGTCGAAGACTACAAAGCTGGTAAGAAGAAAGCTATCGGATTTTTAGTAGGACAGACAATGAAAGCAACACAGGGAAAAGCAAACCCTGGAATCGTTAATAAGATCTTAACCGAGATTTTAGATAATATGTAACCATAGCATTCCAAGAGGTCTTAAAGTCCTTGAGAATTGCATAGTAGTGAAAAAGATACTTTTATCAAGAAGAAGATAGAAGTGTCTTTTTCTGATTTATGAATCTTTAAA
>ENA-OQJH01001090-OQJH01001090.1-human-gut-metagenome-genome-assembly--contig:-NODE-1090-length-12320-cov-1.551300_pt1 | contig 12320 bp, 13 predicted proteins | sample MGYA00242597_ERZ504763 | MGnify/ENA primary metagenome ERZ504763 (study PRJEB26092, sample SAMD00036359) | human gut metagenome | host: Homo sapiens | study: EMG produced TPA metagenomics assembly of... | reverse complement strand
TTATATACTAAAATCCTTTAGAACAAACCTTTATATTATCTAAAATTATTATTGGATTGATTCTTTTCGAGAGAATCCCTATAAACAAATTGTTTGACCATATTAAAAATTTAAATATAGAACCAATAAATGAAAACCAGCTATCTATCTGGATAGCATTTATATAGACACTAGTATAGTTAAACATTTGCACACTATAATCAAATAATTGAGTAGCAAGCACAATAGCAATGCGTTAAATAAAAACATTCATTTCACAGTATATGTGCATATCATTGCATTCTTCACAATCATTCATACCAAATAACTATTGCAAATATATAATAAATAAGCAGTACATGCTATAAAACACAGCCTACTTCTTCAAGATTTAACTAGTATTAGTATTTTCAACGTAAATTTAGTGCCACTCGTTGCCACCCAATGCGCAATTCTCATTAGGAAACTACGTATATCAGATTGAACGTGTAGCTATAGTCATGTGTGTATAATCATAAGATAGAAAAGAAGAAAAGGCTGGCGGCATAATCAGCGCTAATACATGAAAAACGGAAAAGTTTATTAACTTCCTGCTAAAAGGCAGGCCCCTACATCATGATTTCAGGATGTAAGATACAGATATGTAAATAATATTATCAAAAAAGGAAGAATAATTGAGATCTGTATATAAAAAATGAAGAGAAAAATCTCTAAAAATTAATATTATCCTATTCATTTATAGAAAATAAGGACATTTACAGAATACCCCTAAATAAACTACAACGAGTGGCAACAGCGTGACGGCAAATTCTGCCATCACACTGCTGTCACTCGTTGCCGTCACCATATTTATACCTAAAAATCAGCCTGTTACATCTAAAACAGTGACAGGTGACAGATAATATTTGTTTTTATTTATATAGGATGAAGAAAATATAGATGCTACTGATATTATTTACAGATAAACGTAACCAACAATCCTTTGTGATCGGTTGGCCATACATCAAGCGGCAATAAGAACTTATCTTTGGATGTCTCCTGCACGCGCTGTGCGCGGACAATAGAACCTTTCGGTCCGAAGATGACCGCCTTCCTTGCATCCAGTCCTTCGCCTTTATAGAAAATAAAGTCGATCCGGTCCCGCTCGTCTGCTTTGGGAGCCATGTGATTTTCTCCGGAGTTTTTGCCGGATTGTCCGAAGGATAAGTAAAGCCGGGATGTGTCAAGGGATTGGGATATATCTTGCGGTAACTATCTACAAATCCGGCTTCTTCGAGCAAAGTCGTTACCGTCCAGGGCACAACGAAGCCATTGTGATCGTACATATCTTTATTCTTCTCTATCCAGTCACGGTGAGACGGTTCGTTAAAGTCACCGCCGATAATCACTTTATACCCTGCTGCCAGGTCTTTCTCAGCCTGAGTGATAAACAAACGGATAGCATCGTCACGCTGGGAAGCAACGTTTACTTTCAGTATCTCTTCTACGATGCCGGCAACGGTATTTCCTTCCAGGTAGAACCGTCATAGCCGCGGGCATTGTAGTATGCACAATCCAGATAATCCAGATGTGACGTGTAAACCGCTACCTTATGCCCGTTTACCGAACTGGTCAGGCGATAGATACTTCCGTGATCGTCTTTCTCGGGAAAAACAGTCAGGGAATCGGTGATAGGATGTTTGCTCAGCAGCCCCGTGTCATAACTATAAAAAGAATAATACGAAAGCCCCTTCTCTTTCAGCGAAGCACAGACGCGGGCTGTGAAATTCGTCTTATTGTAATTCCTGACTTCACTGAAAGTTACAAAGTCCGGTTTCAGGCGAACAATCTCATTGACAATAGCGTCATATCCTCCCGGTACCATCGTACCTTCCTGCCATACATTCCATTGCAGTACTGTAAATTCATTACTCTTCTGACTTCGTGCAAAGACGGAAACAAATAGTAAAAGTGTCGTAAATAGTAAGTTGGTTAATCGCATTTCATTTATTATTTAGCGTGATGTATCTTTAAATAGCTTTCCAGAAAGACTGAAAATCACGGTATTTACCGTAGCAGACCAGTTCGTCTCCTTCTTCCACCTTCTCATCTCCGGGCAACTCATTCTTGACATGACGCTCCATCAAAGAAATGCCCAGGCAATTAGTGACTTTGTTCGCACGCTTCAGTGCGATCAGTTTCAGATGAAACTCTTCATCCATATTCAGCTCATTCACAAGTATCCTACAAACTTCTTCGGAACAGTAAACTTCACGACATAATAATCCTGATCAATACGGAACGCTTCCATCGTCGCCCCAAAGTCGAGCAACTGCACCAGGCTACGGGCAGCATCCTCTTCCGGTGTCAGAATCTTCTCCAGACTAAACGCTTCAAGCACTGCCTTGTGCACCGCATCAATGGCACGGGCAAAAATACGAGGCACCTTTTTCTGCTTCAACAACGCGACAACACGTACCGATGCTCCAAAATTCTCGCCAATCGCCACAACAACAATATCTACGCTATTCAAAGGCAGCACCGACAACGACTGTTCGTCCGTAGCGTCAATGACAAAAGCAGTGGCAACCTTATCTTTGATTGAGTCGACACGGCTTTCGCTGATGTCCGCTCCAATGATCTCATGCCCCAATGCCGATAATTCCTCGGCAAGTACATGCCCGTAATTTCCTAGACCAATAATAATATACTTCATGATGTTAGTTTATGATGATGTTATCACTCGGATAACGGTATTTTGTATTCTTTTTCTGCTTGACGATGCCCAGCATCAACGTAATCAGACCGACACGTCCGATAAACATCAGCAACGATACCAGCAATTACTGGCATCGCACAATTGAGGCGTCAGATTCAGGCTCGATCCTACCGTACTAAGGGCGGAAACACATTCAAAGGTCAGTGCCAGCAAAGAGGCTTTCGGTTCGAGTATGCTCAATATGAAGATGAAGAGAAACAATACGCCCAGCGACATGACGACCGTCGCATTGGAACGCCGGATAGAGTCATGAGACAATTCCCTGCCGAAGACCTCCACCCGCTCACTTCCCCGCAATACGGCTACAAGGTTCAACACTACCACTGCAAAAGCATTCACTTTGACACCGCCTGCCGTAGACTGCGAACCGCCGCCGACCCACATCAGGAAGAGATAAACCAACAGCGTCTGCACGCTCAATGATGCCAGATCGACACTGCTAAACCCAGCCGTTCGCGGACAGGTCGCATTAAAGAATGCTTGCGTCCATTTATCGGCCACAGACATACCGGCAAAAGAGGCATTCCACTCAAAAGCAAGGATGGCCAGTGTACCGATCAGCAAAAGCAGGAAGTCATGATCAATACGATTTTCGTATTCAGATTGTAGAGGTGCTGCATCTTATGTCTTTCCAGTTTGCGGGTACGCACAAACGTCCAGAAATGGCGCAAATGGTATAATACGATATCTTTGAAATTAACCAGAATCGGAAAGCCGATACCGCCCAAGATAATCAGTAAAGAGACGGAGATGAACAGCCAGTTGTGGTTGGTCATCACCATCGAATTTCCTAAATTGCCTGAAAGTGTGGAGAAACCCGCATTACAGAAAGCCGAAATGGAATGGAAGGCGGCAAAAGCCAAGTTCCTCTTCCAGATTCATCCCAAGCGTATCGTGAATGCTGAACCAGATGGACACCATGCCAATGCCTCGATGACCAATGTAAACTCAAGGATATATAGTAGTGTGGACAGTAACGACCCCAACGAATTGGAACTGACCATATCAACGGACAACGAGCTGATTGTAAATGGAGGTATTCCCCATAAAGAACATGGCGAAGAAACTGGTTAATGTCATCACTCCCAGTCCGCCGATCTGAATGAGCAGGATAATGACTACAAGTCCGCTGGTGGTGAAAGTGGTGGATACGTCTACCGGCACCAAGCCCGTCACACAGACGGCACTGGTGGCTGTAAACAGAGAATCGACCCAAGTGATGCCATTGACCGTACATCGTGGAAGCATCAGCAATCCCGTCCCGATCAGAATAATAGCCATAAAGCTGACAGCCAGTATCAAAGACGGATTCGTACGGCGTCCTAAAAGACGCACCAAGCCATTGGACAGGTTCAGCAGAGAAAAACCAACAATAATATTAAATGATAAAACTTCCCGTGAAGGAATTCCCAGACTTGCAGAATTGCTCCCTCTTCTTCCGGACGATGGAAGATGACGGGAACCAAAGTTAGGTAAAGCAATACGCTCAATATCCATGCCAACCTTCGATATTGCTTTTTCGTATTCCGGTATTCCAGCGAAATATGCAGGGTAACATCAATTAAAAAGATAATCCATACGGCTTTATACAAGATCTGTATCTGCTGTACCTCGACCGGGGACAATGGAAAACCATGTTCGTAAACCACTCCGACAATCAACAACAGAGATGCCAGATAAGTGAGCGCTTCTACCAACCCAGCAGGATACGTACATAGGGCTTGAGAAGCTTATTCTGATATAACAGAAATTTATGATAAATCTTCATATCACATTTTTTTATTGTCGTATTTGCTATGCCGTGCAAACTTAACTAAAATAACAATCGAATTCGATTCTTTGTTGACAAAATTACACGAATATTAAAAAATTTTGCCTACTTTTGGCAGCAGAAAACTAATAAACCACAATAACATGAGTGACAAAAGAAAACGGTATATCCTACCGGAAGAAGAAATTCCACATTACTGGTACAACATTCAGGCTGATATGGTGAACAAGCCAATGCCGCCGTTGCACCCGGGAACAAAACAGCCGCTGAAAGCGGAAGATCTGTATCCAATCTTTGCCAAAGAACTGTGTCATCAGGAGCTTAACCAGACTGACGCATGGATCGAAATACCGGAAGATGTACGCGAAATGTATAAATATTATCGCAGTACGCCGCTTGTACGCGCTTACGGACTGGAAAAAGCGCTCGGAACTCCGGCACATATCTATTTCAAGAACGAAAGTGTCAGCCCGATCGGTTCTCATAAACTGAACTCTGCGCTGGCTCAGGCATATTATTGCAAAGAAGAAGGCGTCACGAACGTTACTACCGAAACCGGTGCGGGCCAATGGGGAGCCGCCCTTTCTTATGCTGCCAAAGTTTTTGGTCTCGAAGCCGCAGTTTATCAGGTAAAGATCAGCTACGAACAAAAGCCTTACCGCCGCAGCATTATGCAGACTTTCGGCGCACAGGTCACTCCTTCTCCGTCTATGTCTACCCGTGCGGGAAAAGATATCCTGACGGCTCACCCCACCTATCAGGGTTCTCTGGGTACAGCCATCTCGGAAGCTATCGAACTTGCACAAATGACTCCCAACTGTAAATACACTCTTGGTTCGGTACTCAGCCACGTTACTCTCCACCAAACCATCATCGGTCTGGAAGCTGAAAAGCAAATGGAAATGGCGGGCGAATATCCGGACGTAGTAATCGGTTGTTTCGGAGGCGGTTCCAACTTCGGAGGTATCTCTTTCCCATTTATGCGTCACAACATCCTGGAAGGAAAGAAAACCCGTTTCGTTGCTGCCGAACCTGCTTCGTGCCCGAAGCTGACCCGCGGTAAATTCCAATATGACTTCGGTGATGAAGCCGGATATACTCCGCTGCTCCCGATGTTTACATTAGGACACAACTTCGCTCCTGCCCATATCCATGCAGGCGGTCTTCGCTATCACGGTGCAGGCGTCATCGTCTCCCAATTGCTGAAAGACAATCTGATGGAAGCGGTAGATATCCAGCAACTGGAATCTTTCGAAGCCGGCTGTCTGTTCGCACAGGCGGAAGGTATTATTCCGGCACCGGAATCCAGCCACGCGATTGCTGCCGCTATACGCGAAGCAAAGGCGTGCAAGGAAACAGGAGAAGAGAAAGTGATTCTGTTCAACCTGTCCGGACACGGTCTGATCGATATGGCATCTTATGACAAATATCTGGCAGGCGATTTAGTGAACTACGCACTGACTGACGAAGATATTCAGAAGAATCTGGATGAAATAGGAGACTTATCCAAGTAAGCCCCGGTTTCTGAACCGAATTCTGTAAGCATAAAAGCCGGTATGATGCCGGGCTTATTTATTATCTCTACGAAACTATCCAAAAGAATACAGTCTTTTGTACTTTATTCATGGGGTATTTAAAGGAAATTACTATCTTTGGCGTCATTATTAATCTCGTGAACTAATAATGAGCAAGCTTAAGAAGATAGTAATCTACTTGTTTTCCTATGCTTAGGAATGCATTCCGCCTTTTCTGAAACTCCGGAACAAATCACATTTTCCTATATTTCCATCAATGAGGGACTATCACAAAGTACGGTGTTCTCCATCGATCAGGATAAAAGGGGGCAATATGTGGTTTGCCACTTATGACGGAGTTAACAAATACGACGGATATGCATTTACGGTTTATCAGCATAATGAGGATGACCCGAACAGTATCGCCAACGACATCTCCCGTATTGTAAAAACAGACAGTCAGGGACGGGTATGGATTGGTACACGTGATGGTTTGTCCCGTTATGATGAGGAAAAAGACATATTCCAGAACTTCTTCTATGAAAAGAATGGGAAACATTTGCAAGTTAACGGTATCGAAGAGATTTCACCGGAACAGTTACTTATCAGTTACTCCGGAAGCTGATCATGTTCGATATCAAAGAATCCAATTTATAGATGATTCTTTCAGCACAGCGATGCATAAGACAATCGCCTCCACTCTTTACAGACAGGGTGACCAAATTTATATCGGAACTTCGACCGACGGACTCTATACTTACTCTATTACTCAGAAACTTTTGAAAAAGTGATCCCCATTTTAGGGACTAAACAGATTCAGGCTATTCTTCAGCAATCCCCTACCCGCATCTGGGTGGCAACCGAAGGAGCCGGACTGTTCCTGATTAATCCGAAAACGAAGGAAATAAAGAATTATCTGCATTCTCCTTCCAACCCGAAGAGTATCAGTTCCAATTACATCCGCTCACTGGCAATGGATTCACAAAACCGTTTATGGATCGGAACTTTCAACGACTTGAATATTTATCATGAAGGTACTGATTCTTTTGCCTCGTACAGCAGTAACCCCGTAGAAAACGGCAGTCTGTCACAACGTTCGGTGCGCAGTATCTTTATGGATTCTCAGGGCGGTATGTGGCTGGGAACTTATTTCGGTGGTCTGAACTATTATCACCCTATCCGGAACCGCTTCAAGAATATCCGCAATATTCCTTATAAAAACTCGTTAAGCGACAATGTAGTAAGCTGTATTGTCGAAGATAAAGACAAAACCTGTGGATAGGAACGAATGACGGAGGATTGAATCTTTATAATCCGATTACACAGCGATTTACATCTTATACACTGCAAGAGGATGAAAGTGCAAGAGGCATCGGTTCCAACAATATCAAGGCGGTATATGTAGACGAAAAGAAATCTTTGGTATATATAGGTACTCATGCCGGCGGACTGAGTATCCTTCACCGCAACAGCGGTCAGGTAGAAAACTTAACCAACGCAACAGCAGCTGGTAAATGAGAATGTCTATGCCATCTTCCCGACGGAGAAGGGAATCTTTGGTTGGGAACACTCAGTGCACTGGTTCGTTTTAATCCGGAACAACGGAGTTTTACTACGATTGAAAAAGAGAAAGATGGCACTCCAGTCGTCTCCAAACAAATCACGACACTATTCCGCGACTCCCATAAACGCTTATGGATCGGTGGAGAAGAGGGACTATCAGTCTTTAAGCAAGAAGGTCTGGATATACAAAAAGCATCCATACTTCCGGTTTCCAACGTCACGAAGCTCTTTACGAACTGTATTTACGAGGCTTCCAACGGAATCATCTGTAGGTACACGCGAAGGATTTATTGTTTCAATGAAAAGACAAGCAGATCAAACGGTATAACACGACCAACGGTCTGCCGAATAACGTAGTATACGGTATTTTGGAAGATTCCTTCGGAAGACTCTGGTTAAGTACCAACCGGGGGATTTCCTGCTTTAATCCGGAAACGGAAAAATTCCGTAACTTTACAGAATCGGACGGGTTGCAAAGCAATCAGTTCAATACCGCTTCTTATTGTCGTACGTCTGTGGGACAAATGTATTTTGGCGGTATCAACGGAATCACGACTTTCCGTCCGGAATTATTGCTCGACAATCCTTATACGCCTCCGGTGGTTATCACCAAACTGCAACTGTTCAATAAGGTAGTCGCCCGGATGATGAGACCGGTATTCTGACCAAGAACATCAGTGAAACGAAAAGTATCACACTGAAATCCTGGCAAACTGCTTTTCCATTGAGTTCGTGGTATCCAATTATATCTCAGGACAACATAATACTTTCGCCTATAAGCTGGAAGGTTATGATAAAGAATGGTATTATCTGACGGACAGCCGCACCGTCTCCTACTCTAACCTGCCACAGGGAACCTATCAATTCCTTGTCAAAGCTGCCAACAGCGACGGCAAATGGAATCCTATCCCTACAGCATTGGAGATTATCGTTCTGCCGATCTGGTATAAGACCTGGTGGGCACTACTCATCTTCTTCGCAACCTTCGCAGGTTTCATCACTTTGTTTCCGCTTCTTCTGGATGCGCAAAAGTATGGAAGCCCAGCTTGAAATAGAACGCAGAGACAAAGAACATCAGGAAGAAATCAATCAGATGAAGATGCGTTTCTTCATCAACATCTCGCATGAACTTCGTACACCTTTGACGCTGATTCTGACTCCCCTGCAAGAGATCATTAACAAAATCAGCGACCGATGGACACGCAACCAACTGGAATATATCCAACGGAATGCAAACCGCCTGCTGCATCTGGTCAACCAATTGATGGACTACCGCCGTGCTGAACTCGGAGTGTTCGAACTAAAAGCGAAAAAAGGAAACGCTCATCAACTGATACAGGACAACTTCCTTTTCTACGATAAACTGGCACGCCACAAAAAGATTACTTATACTCTACACTCTGAACTGGAAGACAAAGAAGTTCTTTTGATGCCAACTATCTGGAACTGATAGTTAACAACCTCCTTTCCAATGCCTTTAAATATACGGAAAGCGGGCAAAGCATTACCGTAACTCTGAAAGAGGAGAACGGCTGGCTATTGTTGCAAGTCAGCGATACAGGCATAGGTATCCCTATCAACAAACAGGGAAAGATATTCGAACGTTTCTATCAGATAGAAGTGACACGTAGGAAGTGGTATCGGACTTTCGTTAGTACAACGTCTGATAGAACTTCATCATGGACGTATCGAACTGGACAGCGAAGAAAACAAAGGCAGTACATTCTCTGTCTATCTGCCACAGGATCTGTCGGTTTACAAACCTTCCGAGTTAGCTTCCAATAACGAACAAAATGAAGAAGAGCAAGTGTATTCTACCAATTCGAAAGCAATGTATTTCATCGACACGGAGAAAGTGGAAAACGAATCTGTGGAATCCGGTGATAAGAAGCGCGGAACAATTCTGATCGTAGAAGATAATAATGAAATCCGCCGTTACCTGAGTAACGGACTGGCGGATTTGTTCAACACACTGGAAGCCGGGAACGGTGAAGAAGCACTGGAAAAACTGAAAGACAACGAAGTGGATGTGATTGTCACCGACGTCATGATGCCGGTTATGGATGGTATCAAGCTATGCAAGAACGTGAAACAAAATATCCGGACTTGCCATATTCCGGTTATTATTCTCTCCGCAAAGACCGATATCAAAGATCAGATGGAAGGTCTGCAAATGGGTGCGGATGACTATATCCCCAAACCATTCTCTCTTGCCATCCTGACAACCAAGATACAGAACATGATGCGTACACGCAGACGGATGCTCGATAAGTACGCCAAATCATTGGAAGTAGAACCTGAGAAAATCACATTCAATGCAATGGATGAAGCCTTGCTGAAACGTGCCATGGCGATTGTGGAAAAGAATATGGATAACATCGAATTCTCTACCGACGAATTCGCCAGAGAAATGAACATGAGCGTTCTAATCTGCATCTGAAACTAAAAGCAATTACCGGAGAATCAACCATTGACTTTATCCGTAAGATTCGTTTCAATGAAGCAGCCAAGCTACTGAAAGACGGACGATATACGGTAGCGGAAGTCAGTACTATGGTAGGATTCAATACACCGTCATATTTTGCCACCAGTTTCAAGAAGTACTTCGGATGCTTACCTACGGAGTATATCAAGAAATCAAAAGGATAACCTTCTCATTCAAGGAAAGTATGTTGTTAGACAAATTTGATATATAATTCATTAAAACTAATAGTAGCTAATTTGTTTTTGAACAAAGTATAGACGTTATGAACAAGTATTGGCTGTATAACTCTCTACATTTGTATAGAGATATCAGAACCAAAAGAATATAAACCACATTAAAGGAAATGTTTATACTATGAGCTTCAAAAAACGACTTTACATCTATGTAATTTTATCATTCATCAGTATGGGTATAGTTAATGCACGTTCAATAACTATACAACAAACAATTGACTGGCCCGAATTCATGAGCAGTCAGGATATGATATGGGAAGTACTGCCTGAATATTGGCACGAATCAGCCTATCTGGGAAATGGCAGGCTGGGTCTAATGATTTATAAAGAACCGGAAAAAAACTACATACGGTTCGAAACCAGTAACTGCGATGTACACGACCACAGAGAAAAAAGAGACGTATTCGGGACGCCCCGATTACTCACCGGTCACTTTGCATTACACCCCGAAGGAAATCATCAGTGGTAAGATGCGCCTCGACCTTTGGAACGCAGAAGCTACAACAGATATTGTCACTACCAAAGGAGCGATCCATTTAAAAACGTTTGTTCATGCAGACGATATGATTATGATCGTAAAAGCAACGACAGAAGGAGAAGAAAAAGACTTTCAGTGGGAATGGATTGCCGCCGAAGCTAATAGCCCCCGCTATCTTTTCTTCAAGAATCAAGGTAAGATGGACAAAATTCCGCAAGACTATCAACTCAATCCTGCTGCTGAAATCAGTAAAAAGGATGACATAAACTTATCCACCCAAAAGTTACTTGCCGGTGGTGAAACAGTAGTAGGATGGCAGGAAAGTAAAGCTGAAAAAGGAGAACGCATTCTGTGGATAAACCTTACACATACATTTCCACAGACAAATGCCGGAGAAATATGTATGAAAGAAATAAAGAAAGCCGGGCGTCAAGGATTTAAAAAGCTACAAAGTACGCATCGCAAATGGTGGAATGCCTATTATCCTGCCAGTTTCATCACATTGCCCGAAATCCAAAAAGAAAACTTTTACTGGATACAGATGTACAAACTGGCTTCCGCTACTCGCGGTGACCGCGCCTTGATAGACAATACAGGTCCCTGGCTGACAGAAACTCCCTGGCCCAACGCCTGGTGGAACCTCAACGTACAGCTAACCTATTGGGCATTGAATGCCTCTGACCATTTAGACCTGGCCGCCTCACTCGAAAACGCACTTTACAACCATATAGACGAACTACGCCTCAACGTTCCTTCTGCCTACCGTTCTAATTCTTTAGGGATTGGAGTGGCTTCCAATCTGGAATGTATGTCAACGGAAATTGGTATTCCCGGCAAAGGTAAAGCACAAGTAGGATTATTACCATGGGCATGCCATAACCTCTGGCTCATCTACCGCCACAAGATGGATGATAATGTGTTACGCGACAAGTTATTCCCATTATTAAAAGGTGCTGTCAACTATTATCTGCACTTCCTGGAAAAAGGCGAAGATGGCAAATTGCATCTCCCCAAAACCTATTCACCGGAATACGATGCCGTAGAAGACTGTAACTTCGATCTCGCTTTGCTACGTTGGGGATGTCAGACCTTACTTGAATCAGCAAAACGTCTGAACATTCAGGATCCCCTGATGGAAACTTGGCAAAGTGTTCTTTATGATCTGGTGGCTTATCCTATGGATGAAAACGGCTTGCTAATAGGAAAAGACATGCCTTATGCCTTTTCTCACAGGCATTACTCACATTTACTTGCCATCTATCCTTTATATCTGCTCAACACTGAACAAACCGGTGCGGTTAACATCATCGAGAAGTCGCTAGCCTTCTGGCAAAGTAAACCCAAAGCGCTCCAAGGTTATTCATGTACCGGTGCTTCTTCTATCTCGTCAGCTATCGGTAAGGGAAATGACGCGCTTGCTTATTTGAATAAGTTATTCGGAAAGTTTCTTAGCCCTACCACTATGTATAAAGAAGCAGGCCCTGTTATCGAAACCCCATTATCAGGTGCTCAGTGCATTCACGATATGTTGCTACAGAG
>ENA-OQJH01001089-OQJH01001089.1-human-gut-metagenome-genome-assembly--contig:-NODE-1089-length-12324-cov-1.693941_pt1 | contig 12324 bp, 17 predicted proteins | sample MGYA00242597_ERZ504763 | MGnify/ENA primary metagenome ERZ504763 (study PRJEB26092, sample SAMD00036359) | human gut metagenome | host: Homo sapiens | study: EMG produced TPA metagenomics assembly of... | reverse complement strand
CAGATATATTTCTTCTGTTCCGGTGATAACCGTTCATCTGCACACGGATCGTACGCCAGTATTTTCTTTACTGAATTCTGATCCTGCGCATAATCGAAATAGAAATATTCATTCGGACAAGCAATCACTTTCTGCTTTTGCGCGGTCGCCGTAGGAACGCGTCTTTCGCCCAACTTCTCCACCATGTAATAGCGGCATCGGAAGATAATCCGTCGGCTACCACTTCATCCCAGCCGATGAGTTTCTTTCCGTTGGCGAGGAAAAATTTCTCTATGTCACGTACAAACCATGCCTGAAGCTCTTCTACCGAACCCAACTTCTTCGTACGGATACGTTTCTGACAGAGAGGGCATTTCTTCCAGTTGGCTTTTTCCACTTCATCACCACCCATGTGCACATATTCATAAGGGAAAAGCTCGAAAACTTCTTTGAATACATTCCGGCAGAATTCCAGCGTCGCGTCTTTACCCGGGCAGACAGGAGAAGAGAAGGTTTCTCCCCATCCGATTAGTCCGTCGCATGCCAACTCCGGATATTGACTGATAGCCGCGAGAAAATGTCCCGGCATATCGATCTCGGGAATGACATCGATTCCTCTTTGCGTAGCATAGGCTACTATTTCTTTGATATCATCATGAGTATAATAACCTCCATACAGCGTATCTCCTTCCACAATGCGTATCTTATCTTCCGGAATCAGGAAATCGGTATTATCTTCCTCTTTCGCACGTGCCATGCAGATCCGATCCTGCTCATTAAACTTACGCCAGGCTCCTTTTTCGGTAAGTAGCGGGTATTTCTCAATCTCTATACGCCAGCCCTGATCGTCAGACAAATGCCAGTGGAATTTATTGAGTTTATATAAAGACATCAGATCCAATACATGCTTTACCTCATCTTTACTCCAAAAATGACGGGAAGCATCCAGCATAAATCCACGCCATTCAAAACGGGTACGTCTTCTATTTGCACGACAGGGATTGAATAAGTTTGTTTCTCTCCCTGCACTTCTATCGCTGCAGGAAGCAGCTGGCGAATAGTAGTAATAGCAGAAATGATGCCTGAATAGTCACTAGCCTCTATCTGGATATATTCCGGCGTAGACTGAAGCCTATAAGAACCGGGCTTGCCACCGGTATCTTTCAACTGAAAATACATATCTACCTGATCCTTATCAGTAGTGACTTCCACAGAAGTTGATATGACATTGCGGAGAATCTCCTGCAGGTATCCGACTGCCGGAAATAACGACTGATCGGACACTCCAATCTTCATTCCATCTTTTAAAACAAACGAGCCCGACTGCTCGGTCAGACTAACGGGGTAGGTAAGATTGCAATCTCTTGCTTGACGGTGGGCGTACAAGAAGAAAAAACACAAGCTGATACAATGAGTAAAGAACTACTTAGTTTTTTGAACATGCGGTTAACTATTTAATAAATGATTTGTCCTGTCTTTAATTGACCATCTATATATAATACAACTAAAACATAGAAACTACTAAAAGCCCGGAAAAAGTTTTTTTTTGCGACTTGACGTCACAGACTCCTATAAATGTTTATCTTTGCTAGCCAATCGCAATCAAACAATTAATTATAAAGAGTCACTTCAATGTCAAGAGAGAACATCTTAATCAAAACCTCATGGATTAGCACCATTGGCAATGCAATCCTGTCCGCATCAAAATCATCATCGGTTTATGGGCCGGTAGTTTGGCGGTAGTGGGCGACGGTATCGACTCGGCAACCGACGTCGTTATCTCTATCGTTATGATTTTTACGGCACGCCTCATCAACCGTCCTCCTTCAAAGAAATATGTATTTGGTTATGAGAAAGCGGAAGGCATCGCGACAAAGATTCTGTCACTGGTGATATTTTATGCCGGTATGCAAATGCTGATATCTTCCATTCAAAGCATCTTTTCAGATGAAGTGAAAGAGATACCATCGGCTATCGCTATCTATGTGACTATATTCTCTATTGTCGGCAACTGATGCTGGCTTCGTACCAGTACAAACAGGGAAAGAAAATAGACAGTTCCATGCTGACGGCGAATGCGATAAATATGCGTAATGATGTTGTCATCTCGGCCGGAGTTTTATTAGGGTTGATTTTTACTTTTATATTCAAATTGCCGATACTCGATTCGATAACGGGATTGATAATCAGCCTCTTTATCATCAAGTCGTCCATCGGTATTTTTCTCGACTCGAATGTGGAGCTTATGGATGGCGTGAAGGATGTCAATGTGTATAATAAGATATTTGAAGCTGTCGAGAAGTGCCGGGAGCAAGTAATCCGCACCGGGTCAGGTCGAGAATGATAGGAACCGGTATATCATTACGCTCGATATAGAGGTGAATCCGCAGATAACGATTACACAAGCGCATGAGATTGCCGGGGCGGTGGAGAAAAGTATTGAAGTTCGATAGATAATGTCTATGATATTTTGGTGCATGTGGAACCTGCCGGGGAGTGTCAGACGGATGAGAAATTCGGGGTAGACAAGGATATGGTGTGACACGTGAAAATCTTCGGCAACAAAGAAAGCTATTCCGCTTCTTTTTCTTAACTTTGCGTTCATCGTTCACATTTTAATAAAAATTTGATATGGAAGAAGGAACATTCAGGCGCTATCCTATCGGGATACAGGATTTTGAAGATTTGCGCAATAATAATTACATATATGTTGATAAGACTGCACTGATTTATCAACTCGTCAATACAAATAAGATTTATTCCTGAGTCGTCCCCGTCGTTTCGGAAAGAGCCTGCTCATCTCTACGCTCGAAGCCTATTTCTGGGAAAGAAAGAACTTTTCAACGGACTTGACATGGAGCAGTTAGAGAAAGACTGGACAGTGTATCCGGTGCTACATATCGACTTTAGTGGCAGTAAATATATGGAAGCAGAGTCACTTCGCGCATCTATCAATGTTCAGCTGTTACTTTGGGAAAACATCTACGGACGTCAGGAAGGCGAAGACACATTTAGTTTACGTCTGGAAGGTATCATTCGCCGCGCTTATGAGCAAACCGGGCAGCAGGTTGTCGTATTAGTGGACGAATATGATGCCCCGATGCTGGACAGTAACAATAACCATGAGTTGCAGCATGAGATTCGTGGTATCATGCGCGACTTCTTCAGCCCTTAAAAAGTCAGGTAAATATCTTCGCTTCCTCTTCCTGACGGGCATCAGCAAATTCAGCCAGATGAGCATTTTCAGCGAACTTAACAATCTTCAGAACGTCAGCATGAGCGACAATTACAGCACTATCTGCGGTATCACCGAACAGGAGCTGCTGACACAGATGAAAATTGATGTCGAACAGATGGCACAAGCCAACGATGAAACGTATGAAGAGGCGTGTGCCACTTGAAGAAGCAATATGACGGATATCATTTCAGTAAATCCTGTGTGGATGTGTACAATCCTTTCAGCCTGATTAATGCTTTTGCCCAAAAGAGTTATGAGAACTACTGGTTTCTACCCGGTACCCCTACCTTTCTGATAGAACTCCTGCAACAAATGAACTTTGACATCCGGCTGCTCGACCGTATGGACGCCAAGCCGGAAGACTTCGACAAGGCTACGGATTGTCTCACCGACCCTATTCCGGTGCTCTACCAAAGCGGTTATCTCACAATCAAGTCGTACGATGCTTTCTTTCGTACCTATACATTAGGCTACCCGAACGAGGAAGTAAGAATCGGCTTTATCGAGTCGCTCATCCCTTCTTATCTTTACCAACCTACGCGCGAAAGCAACTTTTATGTAGTGTCCTTTGTGCGTGATTTAATGAAGGGAAACCTTGAATCTTGCCTTGAACGCACCCGGTCATTCTTCGCCTCTATTCCGAACGACCTGAACAACAAAGAGGAAAAACATTATCAAACTATATTCTATCTTCTGTTCCGCTTGATGGGACAATATGTGGATACCGAAGTCAAAAGTGCTGTCGGACGAGCGGACGTGGTTATCAAAATGCAGGATGCCATTTATGTACTTGAATTTAAAATGGACGGCACCGCGGAAGAGGCTTTGGCACAAATTAACAGCAAAGGGTATGCGATTCCTTATGAGGCAGACCACCGGAAAGTGGTGAAGGTCGGCATCAACTTCGACAGTACCACGAGAACGATTGGAGACTGGGAAATCGAAACAGATTAACAGCGTACGCCACTTGCTTGAAGTAGACAAGGATATGGTTGTGACACGTGAAAAAGGCAGCAGTTGCTCTCGTCTGTGAGTAACTGCTGCCTTTTTGCGTGTTCTGTGCTGTCGTAGCCGGGAAATTAGGGTGTATTGCCACAGCTTGCTGTGGTGCGTTTCCCTAACTTGTTGTGGCATGCTCCCCTTGCCTGCTGTGGCATGCTTCCCTAGCCTGCTGCGGCACGTCTCCCCAGCCTACTGCGGCACACATCCCTTTCCGCCGTTCCGGTTTTACGTATTCAATAGGCTGTTGCTTTGATACGCAGCTTGATGGCATTTTCGGCTGTATCCAGTACCAGTTCGCAGTTTTCAGAGGTTACAGAACTACCGGTGACGTCCATTTCCAATGAGGTGATTTTCTCAAGATCGAGTTGGGTTAAGGTGTATCCGTCTCCTTTCACCACCGTGAATCCACCTTCGGGAAAATGGGATGGCCGCATCTTCATTGAGCCACAAACGTCAGTTTGTCCTTGTCAAGGGTGATTTTCTCTACCGGTGTAGAGTTGTCTTTGTCGTCGCCGCCGCAGGCGGTTACCAACGTTGCTGCCACAAGGCAGAGGAAAAAGATTCTTAGTTGTTTCATGCGTCTTTCTGTTTTCTTTAAAAGGGTAAATTATGAAAGGCTGCCGCTTTTTTGTTTGCCATGAGGGCGGATGCGCTGTCTGCAGCCGGACTGTCCGTCCTCATTCGTGACCTGCTTCTTTATGCAGCCGGGTCGGGGGCTTCACCTCCTCCGGGGATTTCAGGGTCGGGCGCTTCGCCGCCGCCACCGCCACCACCCGCGTTTTCGTCACCCAGCAGAATCGGGAAACGGTAAGAGCGTGGCGTTTTCAATGCCTTGTTGCTTCCGCTATATTGTGTCGTGATGCTTAGCGCATAGAGCTTTCCGGCTTCTATGGCAGGTAGCATGATGGTGAGTTGTGACGGTGCGTTGTGAACGATGACGGACACTTTCAACGGGACGGCTCCCTCTTCGTCTTTGGTGAGATAGATGCCGACCGAAGGGTCGTCACCGAGGATTTTAATGTTGCTTCCGCTGATAACGGCAGGACGCCGGAAGTGATGACCTGGCTGATACTCTTCGTCACGGAGTCGGTGATGGAGTTGATGACCGGCCCCGTCTGTGCCAGCCCGTTGCAGATTACTTTACGGCTTTGAGCTGGTCGCGCAGCAGTTGTCCCGGTGTGTAGGACACACCGAGCGAGTGCTTCGTGGCGTCAAACTGGGCGTTCTCCCCGAGGAACGAACCGCGTACGGTGACGATGTACTGTCCCACACCGTCTACCACACTCTTCCTTCAGCGATGGCTTCCACCTTCTTCTGGTCGGCAAGGTCGAGGATGTTCTCGATGGTCTCCTGCCGGTACTCGGTACGCTCCTTGATGATGCGTGCTGCGATTTCTTTGTTGTGCAGACTGCCTGTGATGCGTGCGCGTCCGGTGTAGTCGCCTTTTTGTTCGGTCATGATGTTGTCGTAAAGGTCAACATTGAGCGTGATTTTTTCGTTTGTTGCCATGATAATGATTGTTTTAAGGAAAGTGAATATCTATTTATTGGTTACGTTCTGTGCTGTTTGTCATTTCGCACGCATCTTGATAGCATTACCGTCCAGATAAGTTCGAAAAGACTGTCATAATATGTCATGCCCCCAGTAGTATTAGTCATCAGATGGAACTTCATAAGATCACTGTCAGTCAAGGTGTAGCTGTCGGTTCCCTTAACAACGGTTTCGGCTCCTGGCCGGACAGTGGAACGACTCAACACGTAATCATATAGATCTAATTTAAAATCAGAATCCGCCGGAAGTTCGTTTTCAACCGTAACGGTGGGGATGGTCACTTGATTGCCATTAATCGCAGCTTGCAGACAGAGGCTCCGTTCACTCCCATAGTTTCCCTCCTCCCTTGCTTTTATTTTTCCGCCTTTCAGTTGCAGTATTCCTGTAGGGGCAACAAGCACTTCCTGCCCCTTTATGCTTTTGGAGATTTCAGCATCGCCTTCCATAATGAGCGTGGCATTATCACCGACAGAGATACCAATTAGTTGGTCATTATCATTCCCATTGCCGGAATATAGTTCGAAGCCGTTACCCAGCGTTAGTTTGCAAGACGCCCTAACAAATATGCAGGCGATATTAGTTGAATAGGTATCAGCATTTCCAGAAATGTAGAGGTTGGTCAGCTTCAATGACGCGCCGTTTGTAAGCTCAAAAAGGCTTTTGTCGCTAGCGGTACGGGAAATATTATAATTTCCGCCGATAGGACTATTTCCGCCGTCGATAGCAACGTGTTTGCCGTCTATTGAAAAGATAAAATGCTCTGCATCCGCAGCAACCCTAATATATCCACCGAGGATGATTTGTGTTGGTGCATCCGCAGTGCCGTCTGCCGTTTCAATAGCGGTTTTCAGTTCGGCTGCGGTAGTGACAAGCGTCTTGTTGCTGACCGTCACAAGGCAGGTGGCGGACTTTTCGCGTGCGGTGGCGGTGATGGTAGCTGTTCCTTCAGTACGGCGGCCACCAGTCCGTCTTTACTTACGGTGGCTACGGAAGTTTTGTCACTGCTCCATACTACGGATTCGGCAGTCACCCGGTCGGGGACAATGGTGGGAACCAGCGTTTCGGTCGCTCCCGATTTCAGGGTCAGAGTCTCATGATTGAGGGTGATGCTCTCTACGGGCACAGAGTTGTCGTCATTGTTGTCGTCGCCACAGGCGGTTGCCAACGTTGCTGCCATAAGGCAGAGGAAAAAGATTCTTAGTTGTTTCATACTTCTTTTGTCTTTCTAAAAGGGTGAATAAATCGTGTTCTCTTTTCGGACAAAAGTAATATGCAACAACGAAAAGGTATAGCCAAAATCCTGCATTGTATAGCCAAAATCCTGCAAATCTTGCAGGATTGCCGGAAATTCCATTGTTCGGAGAAACTTCTACCTATGCATTGATGGAAACAACAGCATTTGATGATAAAAGAGTATCGCCTTCTCCTTTAAAGTACAGACTTTTGTCGGCGGAACTCGGTAGGAGTCATTTTTACCAATTCGCGGAAATTGCGGTTGAAGGTGCGCATTGCCTTGAAGCCCGACGCTCCGGCAATGTCTTCAATTGTGTGGTTCGCGTAGTCCGGAAGCAGGAGCAAGTCCATGGCATGACGGATGCGCAGGCGGAGAAGATAATTTTGCAAGGTCAGTCCTGTGGCACGCCCCACAGCGGCGGAGAGATTACGCTCGTTTGTGCCAAGAGCTTTAATCAGGTCGTCACGCTTGAAGTTGTAGTCGAGGTACGGTTGTTCTTTCTGCAGATAGGCTTCGAGCTCTTCAAACAAGTGGTTGCTATCGCCGGATTGCAGGTAACAGATGAGGTCGCCCATATCGGCTTCGAGCGGTGGTTGGGGCAGTTTCCCATCCTGTTCGACGATAAAACGGCGTAGCATCTCGTAAGTGTAATGATAGTTAGTGTACAGCCATGCAAAAGCAGGATAGAAAACCACGATAAGGAAACTGAAACTAAACTCGGGTATCGGTCCCGGACAGACAAGTAAAACCCATGCGCCAATGCCGATACTCAACGCATAAAGGAAAGCGCGCATCGTCCACCGGAGTTCCAGTTTTGAGATACACTCTCCGGTCAATTCTTTTAAATGCGTGATGTAGCGGTGTTTTTTACGGAAAAAGAGGCGGACGTAAACGAACAGTTGTACGGTATAGGTGACACCGAACAAGGTCCGCACTGCCAACGGGAGATTGTGAACGACACACGCACGCCATTCTGCTAAAGAATATACACAGACGTCCGCTTCAATGCAGCAACTCACCACATACAGCAGAATGAAAACGAGCGAAGGCGCCGCATGCTTCATCACATTGGCAAAAGTGACGTATCTGCTGTCGAACAGCAATATCAACATAAACGTGAACATCAACGCCTGCGAAGAAGCAAGCACCAACACCAATATTGAGAATAAGTCCAACGACCGGTATACGCCGAACCCGTCAACCAGCAACTCCGCCAAATGACCGGCAGCGATAATGAGAGAAGCAGCGATGAAGAAATGGCATGCACGCCTGTATTTGGGATTAATGCGTGCGCCATCTGCTTGAAGCAGACAAGACCGAAAGATATAGACAGACATATTCCGATAATAATGCCGTTTGTTAGTGTGTGTAAAGCCGGTATATCCATTGCTTAGCATTTATTTTCCCGACAAAGTTAATGAATCTTGACGAGAAACCGACTAGTTACACCCTGTAAAACTCGACAAGTCTGCAAAATCGTATAGAAACAACCTAATAGCTAATCTTCACTCCGGCAAAGAAACTTCTCGCAGAGAAGGCCCGATAAATACTAAGCCGGAATCCCGATTACTCCTCTATCAAAGTCCTTCTGATAAGACTCAAAGAGGTTCTGAACTCCGCCGTTTAGTTGCAAATCGACTGTTTTGTATAGCTTGAAGTCATAAGCCAGTTTCACTCCCAAATCGAAGAAACGGGGTGTACGGATGGCTTCCGCCTTTCGTTCGGGCATTGCGCCCAGTTCGGCGTTCTCGGCGGTGATATCCATGCGTTGCACTAACATTCTCCCGGTATAAGTTCCTGACAGGGCAATGGATAAAGGTTTGATGGGAGTATAAGTAGCTGTGAAGTAACCATATGTATCGGGAGTACGGAAAATTTTCTTTTCTGCCGGTGCGTCGTCATGCCATTTATGAGGTTCATCGTATCGGCTGCGTTGCAAAGTGAGTCCCGCTTGTATTTGCAGGATGGAAAGATAAGCCACTTTGCCCTCCAGCGTTAGCCCCATCACTTTCGCGCCGGGACCGTTACTGCGTGTTTTTACCAATATCCCATCGCCACGGTCATAAGGTTCGCCCAACACGAAGACATCTGTCAGTCTTGTATAAAAGCCCTCGATCAAGAAATTCGTCTGGAATACTCCGAAACGGTGATACATATCTGCGGACGCACTGAAACTTTGGGATTTCTCTTCTTTCAAGTTCTTCGCACGCTCAATCATTGCCACTGTTCCGCCCACATTTTCAATATGCATATCTTCATCAAAAGCCTGCGGAGCACGGAATCCGGATGAATAGCTCAAACGCAGGTTTATATTCTGTGTCGGGTTGAAACGCAAGTTGGCACGGGGGCTAAAGATGACATTATCTACCATGTTATGCTTATCCAGCGGCCGCCGATCAGAATACCCCAACGGTCGTTCTTCCACTCGTTCTGCAGAAAAGCACTGTAAATATTTACCGTCTGATCCGTGTGGCGGTCATATCCCCACATATTATCTTTCAGACGATCACGGTTATATTCAAGTCCTGCCGTGAGGTCAGAAGGCATAAAAAAACACTTATCAAACGTATGTACATACTGCGCGCCGCCCATAGCGGTTAAATCCGTTGTTTTTCCATAGGCTTTCAGAGGATCGTTACCCGGTCCGTAATAACTGTCCCGATCTGTATTGGCGGCTGACGCAAAGATACTTAGACGGTTCTTTTCATCTGGCGAGAAATAATCGAACTTCAAACTTCCACCATCAATCGAATGTTGCAACTGCTCTGCAATATGGGCTTCGTGAGGAGGACGGTCCAACATATCCCCTCCCCGACGGAATTCCTGCATGTGGTGATATTCGAAGGTTAGTTTGGAGTAAGTGCTTGTTTTCAGATAAGAGCGGAAGCCCACTGTCTGATTCTTCAATTTAGGTAGTTCGGTGAATCCGTCTCCGTCATAATCATATCCGGACCGGTGACGGTTCTGACCAAAGATATACAGTCCGGCACGATGATCGTCCGTCACTAATGAAGCATTCAGGGAGGTATTGTTATCGAATGAGGAGCCGCCTCCTAAAGCAGTAAGGGTGTGCGACAGCTGGCCGGAATTGCGCAAAGGCTCTTTGGTGATTATATTGATGGTTCCTGCAATGGCCGAAGAGCCGAACAAGGCGGAACCTCCCCCACGCATCACTTCTACGCGTCAATCATGCTGGCGGGAATCTGTTCCAGGCCATACACTCCGGAAAGGGCACTGAATACGGGACGGGAATCTATCAAAATCTGCGTATACGGTCCGTCCAGTCCATTGATGCGGACTTGCTGGAAACCACAATTCTGGCAGTTGTCTCTACACGTACACCGGGCTGAAAGTTCAGCCTTGCGATAAAGTGGAAGAGTTAGTCGTTTCAAATAGCTTCAGATCGACGACATTTACCAAAGTAGGAGCCAAACGGCGCGTCGTTTCACTGCGGTTGGCGGAAACCACTACCCCATCCAAAGCAATCGCGTCCTCTTCTATTTCAAAATCCTCTTCCAGTGTCTTTCCTTTTTTCAGAGTCACGTTGCGGGTCACGGTCTTGTAGCCGACCGAGCTAACCTCCAGTATAAAGTTACCTTCCGGCAAATTCTTCAAAAAATAATGTCCGGTAGCGTCGGTCACGGTTCCTATCGTTGTTCCTTTCAGTGCAATGGTGATGTAAGGAAGGTGCTCTTTCGTTTTCTTATCCAGTACATGGCCTATGATGTTCGCATCGGATTTTTTCAGTTCAGGGTAGTCCGGATGTTCAGCCAATGCGTATGACAGGACACAATACAGCCGGCCAGGACTAAAAGATATTTCTTCATTGTCGTTAGTCTTTTAATGTTTAAATCAAAATAATAATAAGGGAAAGGGAAGCAGCGATCATTAATCGTTGTTCCTAACTGATAGAATACTGTTCCCGAAAAGATAGATAAGCGGAGAGGAGGTGCTCTAAGAGATATGACGCCCGGGACAAGAACGGTGATATGCTCAACTTGCGGGCGGATAAACAGGATACATAATAGAGATAAAGCAGCGACCGCGAATGTAGGTATTAATCCGCTGTCTGTCACCAATACATGATTCAACAGGTGAATGAGTTGGAATTCAACCGTCGTATGCTATGTTCACTGCCTTTTTTAAATGGATGCGAATGGACAATCGTTACCCCGTTTACTACATGGGAGTGAGTAAATAAAGTGATTCCTGCCATGTACGAGATAAACAGTACAGGCAAAAACCACTTCATTATATGTAGGTACAATTGTTTCATCCGGTAATCTTGCACATCTATTCTGTGCAGTAAGTCAGGGTTTAGTTTGTTTTTTTGCAAAGATAAGGATTGTCTCCATGCAAAACAATCCCTATTTATAACGATTTTAAATCTTAACCGAATCTTAATAACTGATCTTCACCCCGGCAAAGAAGCTTCTCGGAAGTGACGGACCATAGATATAGCCGGAGTCACGGTCAGCTCCTTTATCGAAGTCGTCCTGATAGGCATTGAAAATATTCTGTATGCCGGCATTCAACTGGAGGTTCATCGACTTGTAAAGTTTGAAGTCATAAGCAGCTTTCAAACCGATATCGAAAAAGTCTTTGGTATTCACCGTTATCGGATTTTCAAGGAATCCCGGAACCGGCTCGTGGGGAACCAGCATCGAACCGGTATAGGTACCGGAAAGAGCGATAGATAACGGTTTTATCGGGGTGTAGGTTGCTGTAAAATAGCCGTAAGTATTTGGCGTACGCATCATTTTCTTCACCGCCGGAGCTTCTTTGTTCCAGATGTGCGGTTTGCTGTAATGGCTCTGTTGCAGAGTGACTCCCGCCTGAACTTGGATTTTATTCAGGTAAGCCATCTTTCCTTCCAGTGTCAATCCCAGAACTTGCGCTCCTGATGCATTGTGACGTACGTGTCAGAATTCCATCCACTACCTCTCCGTCGGTAAGGGCAAAAACATCCGACAACTTTGTATAGAATCCTTCTACCAGGAAGTTAACCTGAAACGCACCAAAACGATGATAAATATCTGCCGAAGCACTCAAGCTCTGTGATCTTTCTTCTTTCAGATTATCCGCCAGTTCAACCATCGCTACATTACCGCCTACATTTTCCACATGCAAATCTTCGTCGAAAGCCTGCGGAGCACGGAAGCCGGATGAGTAACTAAAACGAAGATTGATGTTTTCTGTCGGATTATAACGCAAGTTGGCACGCGGACTGAATATCACATGGTCAATCAGATTATGCTTATCCAAACGGCCGCCAATCAGGAATCCCCAATGATCATTTTCCATTCGTTCTGAAGGAAAG
>ENA-OQJH01001088-OQJH01001088.1-human-gut-metagenome-genome-assembly--contig:-NODE-1088-length-12329-cov-6.313555_pt1 | contig 12329 bp, 16 predicted proteins | sample MGYA00242597_ERZ504763 | MGnify/ENA primary metagenome ERZ504763 (study PRJEB26092, sample SAMD00036359) | human gut metagenome | host: Homo sapiens | study: EMG produced TPA metagenomics assembly of... | reverse complement strand
TGCCGGGTGGCGGAAGTCCGTCTCCCCGCGCCCCCCAAGCCCGCGGCAGAGCCTGCCGCACCCCAACAGGACCCAAGCACCGTGCAGCCCGGCCTCTGAGCCGGCAGCGCAAAGCGCTTTTCGGGATAGAAACCACAACATAGGGAGGAACACATTATGGCAAAAACGATCATCACCATTGGACGTGAGTACTGCACCGGCGGCAACTACATCGCAGAGGATGTTGCAAACGCACTGGGCATCAAGCTCTACGACAAGGAGCTGATCACCATGGCCGCAAAGCACTCCGGCCTCTCGGAGGAAGCCGTAGCCGCCAGCGAAAAACGCCGCACCCACAGCCTGCTGTACAGCCTGTATACCATGGGCAACGAGCTCCCGCTGGGCGATCAGGTGTTCATCCTGCAGAGCCGCATCATCAAGCAGCTGGCCGAGGAAGGCCCCTGCGTCATTCTGGGCCGCTGCGGTGACTATGTGCTGCGGGAGCGCAAGGATGTGCTGCGCGTGTTCATCTACGCACCGGTGGAATGGCGGCGTGAGCTGGCCAAGACCGACCCGCTGGTCAAGGCACACGACGAGAAGGGCATCAAGGAAGAGATCGAAAAGACCGACCGCAACCGTGCTGCCTACTACAACTACTACACCCAGAACCGCTGGGGCGATGCCCACAACTATGATCTGGCCATCAACGCCGCCCTGGGCCGCGAGACCTGCGTCAAGATGATCCTGGACGCTGTCGCCGCCAAGGAAAAGACCATGCTGAGTGATCCCCGCCGGGCCGGACGGCCCAAAAAACAATGCTGCTTCGTGGGTAGGGTGCTTTTGTGCTCTGCCCACGTTTTGGGCAACGGCATCGCCTCCTGTTCAAGCATAAACCCTCGTCTATCATTCAACGTCAAAAGGAGAAATCGTGGAAAACAAACAGCTCAATCTTTCCGAACCCGAAAATATCATGGGCACCATGGATGTCAACCCGCTGCTGATCAAGCTCAGCATCCCGATGATGATCTCCATGCTGGTGCAGGCACTGTACAATGTGGTGGACTCGATCTTTGTCGCCCGTGTCAGTGAGAACGCCCTGACCGCCGTCTCTCTGGCCTTTTCGCTGCAGAACCTGATGTTCGCCGTGGGCATCGGCACCGGCGTGGGTGTCAACGCCCTGCTCTCCAAGAGCCTGGGCGAAAAGAACCAGTACCGCGCCAACAAGACCGCCGAGAACGGCCTGTTCCTGGCACTGTGCAGCTACCTGGTCTTTCTGGTGCTGGGCCTGACCGTTGTGCGCCCCTACTTCTACGCCCAGACCGCCGATGCCGACATCGCCGAGCAGGGCATCCGCTACCTGACCATCTGCTGCGTGCTCAGCCTGGGCATGTTCATGCAGGTGATGAACGAAAAGCTGCTGGCCGCTACCAGCCGCACCACCCTGAGCATGATCAGCCAGCTGGTGGGTGCCGTCGTCAACATCATCCTTGACCCCATCTTCATCTTCGGCTACTGCGGCGAGGCCCTGTCCGGCACCACCGGTGCAGCCTTGGCCACCGTCATCGGCCAGTTCTGCGGCGCAGGGGTCTCCTTCTACCTCAACCTCCGCAAAAACCCCGATATCCAGCTGGATTTCAAGCTTCCGCCCCAGCGCCGAAGCCATCAAGCGGATCTACGTTGTCGGCCTGCCCAGCATCGCCATGCAGTGCGTGGGCAGCGTGATGACCTTCCTGATGAACCAGATCCTCATGGCCTTTACCGCCACCGCCGTGGCCGTGTTCGGCGTTTACTTCAAGCTCCAGAGCTTCGTGTTCATGCCCATCTTTGGCATGAACAACGGCATGGTGCCCATCATCGGCTACAACTACGGTGCCCGCAAGCCCGACCGCGTCAAAAAGACCATCAAGTGCGCCATGTTCTATGCCGAGGCCATCATGCTGGTCGGCTTCCTGCTGTTCCAGTTCCTGCCCGACAAGCTGCTGGGCCTGTTCTCCGCCAGCGAGGCCATGCTGGCCATCGGCAAGCCCGCCCTGCGCATCATCTGCTTCCACTTCCTGCTGGCCGGCATGAGCATCATCCTGTCCTCCACCTTCCAGGCGCTGGGCAACGGCATGTTCAGCCTGATCATCTCGGTCTGCCGCCAGCTGGTGGTCCTGCTGCCCGCCGCCTGGCTGCTGAGTAAGACCGGCAACGTGAATATGGTGTGGTGGTCCTTCGTCATTGCAGAGCTGGTCAGCGTGACCCTGAGCTTTGTGTTCTTTGCCCGCTTGGACAAAAGATCATCGAGCCCATGTACGACAACGCTGCCGCTGCACAGTAAACCGTTTCAGAACCCGTCCGGCACAAGAAAGGAACGTGACCTTTTATGGCAAAGAAGTTGAATGGAATCTGATCCTGATGAGCGTGCTCTACCTGGGGCTGGGCATCTTCCTGCTCATGCGGCCCTCCACCGCCCTCAACGTGGTCTGCTACGCCCTGGGCGGCGTGGTGCTGGTGTGCGCCGCCGTTCAGCTGGTGCGCTACTTTGCCGTGGAGCGCGGCATCTTCCAGAGCCAGCTCACCCTCATCTCGGGCATCATCTGCCTGGGCCTGGGCGCGTTCCTGATTCTCCGCAGCGACATCGTGGTGCGCATCCTGCCCATCGTGTTCGGCCTGTTCGTCATCTTCGACAGTCTGGGCCGCATCCAGAACGCTCTGGACCTGCGCCGCTGTGAGTACCCCAGCTGGAAGGGCTTCCTGCTGCTGCCGGTGCTCAGCGTGGTGCTGGGCGTGGTGATGATCCTGAACCCCTTCGGCACCATGGAGACGCTGGTCATGGCCATTGGCATCATCCTCATCATCGAGGGTGCCATCAACCTGCTCAGTGCCCTGTACACCGTGCTGGCCATCCGCCGCTTTCCAAGCTCCACCCCGAGACCCAGTCCATGCTGGAATCCCTGACCGGTCAGGACCTGAACGGCGACGGCGTGATCGCCCCCGACATCGCTCCTGCCGATGTGGAAGCCTCCGCCGTGGAGCTGGATCATGTGGATGAGAGCGCGGAAGTGGAGCAGGAAGACGATTAAACTCCCTCCGTCATCGCTGCGCGATGCCACCTCCCTCCATGAGGGAGGCTTTGGCCACCCCCATAAAGCTTCCCTCCGAGAAAAGGCTCCCTCTCCGAGGGAGCTGTCGCCGACAAGCGACTGAGGGAGTTTGTAACTAATAGTAAAGGATAAAACTAGAGATGGAAAAATACGATCTGATCATTGTGGGTGCCGGTCCGGCCGGCATCTTCACCGCTGTAGAGCTGCTGCGCCACGGCAGCAAGAAAAAGATCCTGCTGGTGGAAAAGGGCAAGCCGGTGGAAAAGCGCCACTGCCCCAAGGCCGAGCTGGGCCACTGCGTCAACTGCCGCCCCACCTGCGCCATCACCACCGGCTTCTCCGGTGCAGGCGCGTTCTCGGACGGCAAGCTGAGCCTGTCCTATGAGGTGGGCGGCGACCTGCCCACCCTGATCGGCGAGGAGTTCGCACAGGAGCTCATCCATTACACCGATAAGATCTACCTCGAGTTCGGTGCCGACCCCCATGTGGAGGGCATCTACACCGGCGAGGACATCAAGGAGATCCGCAAGAACGCCATCCACGCCGGCCTGAAGCTGGTGGACTGCCCCATCCGTCATCTGGCACCGAGAAGGCCCAGCAGCTGTATCTGCCATCCAGAACTATCTGGCCGACAACGGTGTGGAGATGCTGTTCAGCACCGAGTGTGAGAATATCATCCTGGAGAACGAGGAGTGCAAGGGCGTGTTCATCAAGGGACCCAAGGACGAGGAAGCCCATGCTGTTTATGCCGATACCGTGGTCATCGGCACGGGCCGCCGCGGTGCCGACTGGCTGGAGAAGATCTGCGCCGAGCACCACATCGCCCACAAGCCCGGCACCGTTGACATCGGCGTGCGCGTGGAGTGCCGCAACGAGGTCATGGAAAAGGTGAACAAGGTGCTGTACGAGTCCAAGCTCATCGGCTACCCCAAGCCCTGGAAGAACAAGGTGCGCACCTTCTGCCAGAATCCCGGCGGCTTTGTGGCTCAGGAGAACTACGACAACGATCTGGCCGTGGTCAATGGCCACAGCTTCAAGGAGAAGAAGAGCGAGAACACCAACCTGGCCATCCTCGTCTCCCACAACTTCACCGAACCCTTCAACCAGCCCATCGCCTACGCCCAGAAGGTGGGTGAGCTGACCAACATGCTGGCGCGGGCCACATCCTGGTCCAGCGCTACGGCGACATTCTGGACGGCAAGCGCACCTGGCCCAAGGAGCTGGCGCAATCCAACGTCAAGCCCACCCTGAAGGATGCCGTAGCCGGCGATATCACCGCCGCCATGCCTTACCGCGCCATGACCAACATCATCGAGTTCATCAAGATGCTGGATATGGTCGTGCCTGGCTTTGCCGCCAACGAGACCCTGCTTTACAGCCCTGAGCTGAAGTTCTACTCCAACAAGGTCAAGATGGACGAGAACCTCGACACCAACATCCGGGGCCTGCACTGCTGGGTGACTCCTCCGGCTGGACCCGCGGCCTGATGATGGCCTCCGTCATGGGCGTGCTCATGGGCCGGAAGCTGGCCGAAAAGGAAGGGTGCTGATCGCACCTTCCCTCCCCCTCAAACACAAAAAGGACTGCTCCATCGGAGCAGTCCTTTTTTCACTTTCGGCACCATGCATAAGAAAACCGCTGGATCCATTACGCCGCCCCCAACACACAGGCCGGTTTTGATGCACCCTGCGTCAGGAAATCCCGGTTTATTTTGGAATGATATGCATTTTCTTGCCAGATTCAATTGATTTTTCACCAAAAAATCGGTATACTATTCCCAGAGTACTGTGCGTTGTGCCCAATGCACAGCGCGCACAGGGAGGTATTGCTATGCACGATTCCCCGGGAAGCGTCGTCACCCAGCTGTGCTCCGGCTCCAGCTTTACAGCGCCGAACGGCGCATTGCGGACTGCATTCTTGCAGATGTAAAGTGGGCCTCGGTCGCCACCTCTGCGGAGCTTGCAAAGGCCAGCCACTCGTCCGAAGCCACGGTCACCCGGCTGTGCCACAAGCTCGGCTACGCAAATTATCGCAAATTCCAACTGGAGCTTGCGCGGGATGTGCTGGAGCAGCAGGAAACGGAGGCCCGCAAAAGGCCCCCCAATGACCCGCTGCATCAGGCCCTGCTCGATCTTCAGAACAATCGTCAGGAGGAGGTTCAGGCCACCATTCAGGCTTTGAACCTTGTCCAGCTGAGAAAGGTGCTTTCCATTCTGCGGGCGGCAGAGATCATTGAGATCGAAGCCAACGGCAGCAGCCTGCCCGTTGCCATGGAGCTTCGCTCAAGCTGGGCAGTCTGGGCAAGCGCTGCATGATCAGCCGGTGCCGGAAAAGGCAAAGTCTTTTTCTTTCGGCACTGACCCAAAGATGCCCTGCTGCTCATTTCCAGCGCAGGCCGCTGCGAGGCGCTGGAGACAGCCGCCCGTGCCGCCCGGAAGAACGGCACACCGGTCATCCTCATCACCTGCGACAAGCGCTCGGCGCTGGCAGGCCACGCCAGCTATACCCTGCTGGCCTCCAACCGCATCCAGCGCATTGCCAGCGATATGCTGCCGTCCCAGCTTTCGGCAGCGCTGGTGGTGGAGGCGCTCTACTACCTGCTGGTGGGCAATTTTGATCTGAATTAAGCGCAAAAAGTCCCGGCCGTTCTGGTCGGGACTTTTTGCTGTGTTCAAGCGATCATGCGTTAAAAACGTACTTGTCCATGCGGTGGAACGCCTCCTCGATGCGGGAACGGGGAGAAGCCAGATTCATGCGCAGGTGGCAGGGGCCAAAGAACATGGTGCCGTCCTGGATGGCAGCGCCCACATCCCAGCAGGCGTGCTCCACATCCTCAATGGTCTTGCCGTGGGCCTTGCACCAGTCGGTGCAGTCCACGAACAGCATGTAGGTGCCTGCGGCTTGGAGACGGTCACGCCCTCGAAATGCTTCTCGATGTAATCGCAGGCAAAGTCGATGTTGCCGGTCAGCACCTCGCAGAGCTCGTCGGTCCACTCGTAGCCCTCGGGCTTGTAAGCACCGATCAGGCGTGCATGGAGAGAACGTTCATCATGTTGTAGTGGCTCAGGCTGGACTCCTTCTCCATGCGGTCACGCCACCAGCTGTTGTAAACGATATGGTAGCTGCCCACCAGACCGGCCAGATTGAAGGTCTTGGAGGGGGCGTAGAAGGCGGCGGTGCGCTGGCGGGCATCCTCGCTCACAGACTGGGTGGGGATGTGCTTGTTTCCGCTCAGGATGATGTCCGACCAGATCTCATCGGAGACCACGTACACATCGTACTTCTTGTACAGCTCCATGGCCTTTTCCAGCTCCCAGCGCTCCCACACACGGCCGCAGGGGTTGTGGGGATTGCACATGATGGCGGCATGGATCTTTTCCTCTTTCAGGTGCTTTTCCATGTCCTCAAAGTCCATCCGCCACACGCCGTTTTCATCCTTGACCAGCGGGCTGTGGACAGCCTCGTAGCCGTTGTTCTTCAGGCTCATGGTGAAGCCGATGTAGGTGGGGCTGTGGATCAGGATCTTGTCGCCCTTGGAGCAGACGCAGTTCAGGGCGCTGATCACGCCGCCCAGCACGCCGTTCTCGTAGCCGATGCACTCCTTGGTCAGGCCCTGCACGCCGTTGCGCTTTGCCTGCCACCGGATGATGGAATCGAAGTACTCATCGGTGGGGTTGAAGTAGCCAAACGCGGGGTGGTTGGTGCGCTCGATGATGGCTTCCTGGATGGTGGGCACGGTGGGGAAGTTCATATCGGCCACCCACATGGGGATGGCATCAAAGCCCTCCTTGGGGGCGGCGGGGGCAAAGCCGGTGCCAAGGCCATCCACTGCAATGGCATCCTTGCCGTGGCGGTCCATGATGGAAGTGAAATCGTATTTCATAGCGGTGCTCCTTCTCTCAAAATTTTTATCTGGCCCCACTTTAACACACTTTGCCGCCGGGCGCAAGCAGCCAGCACGTTTCCCCGGATATCGTGCGGAAAAATCACGAATTTCTACGGTAATTGCACGCAAAAAGCCGGTCGGCATACGCCGACCGGCTTTTTTATTGGTATTGACTTTCCGGATCAGCCAGCATCTCGTGAGCGGTCTTGCAGATGGTCGCTGCATCCAAACCGTACAGCTTGAGCAGGTCCCATGCAGGGCCGGAGCAGCCGAACTTGTCCTGCACGCCCACGCGGCGGACAGGGGTGGGCAGCTTCTCGCTCAGGACGGCGCAGACGGCCTCGCCCAGACCGCCGATGACGCTGTGCTCCTCGGCGGTGATGACCTTGCCGCACTCCTTGGCGGCCTTGAGGACGATCTCCTCATCCAGAGGCTTGATGGTGTGGATGTTGATGACCCGGGCGTGGATGCCTCGGCAGCCAGCTGCTCGGCAGCCAGGCGGGCCTCGTTGACCATCAGACCGGTGGCGATGATGGCAATGTCGCTGCCTCGGTGATCTGCTCGCCCTTGCCCAGCTCAAGTGATAGGTAGCCTCATCGTGGAACACAGGCACAGCCAGACGGCCAAAGCGCAGGTAAACAGGCCCTGCATGGCGTAAGCGGCACGCACAGCGGCGCGGGCCTCCACATCGTCTGCGGGGCAGATCACGGTCATGCCGGGCAGGCTGCGCATCAGGGCAAAGTCCTCGCAGCACTGGTGGGAAGCACCGTCCTCGCCCACGGAGATGCCGCCGTGGGTGGCACCGATCTTGACGTTCAGGCGGGGGTAAGCGATCGAGTTGCGGATCTGCTCAAAGGCACGGCCTGCGGCAAACATGGCAAAGCTGGAAACAAAGGGAACATAACCCATGGTGGCCAGACCTGCGGCCACGCCCATCATGTTGCCCTCGGCAATGCCGCAGTCGAAGTGACGGTCCGGGTATGCCTTGCGGAACATGCCGGTCTTGGTGGCGGCAGCCAGGTCAGCGTCCAGCACCACCAGGTCGTCGTGGCCCTCAGCGGCCAGCTCTTTCAGGGTGTTGCCGTAGCTGTCACGGGTAGCGATCTTCTTCACTTCTGCCATCTTACTTGTCCTCCTCTTCCAGCGCGGCGTAAGCTGCATTCAGCTCCTGCATGGCCTGTGCGTATTCCTCATCGTTGGGGCCCTTGCCGTGCCAGTCAACGGAGTTCTCCATAAAGGAAACGCCCTTGCCCTTGAGGGTATCCAGAATGATGCAGGTGGGCTTTTCGTTCTCAGCGCGGAAAGCGGCGATGGCGCTCTCAATGGCATCAAAATCGTGGCCGTTGATGGTCAGCACGTTGAAGTTGAAGGCCTTCAGCTTCTCCTCCAGCGGGGCGCTGTTCATCACGGTCTCGGTGGTGCCGTCGATCTGCAGATGATTGCGGTCCAGCATGACGCAGAGGTTGGACAGGCCGTAGTGAGAAGCAAACATAAAGGCTTCCCAGCACTCGCCCTCTTCCACCTCGCCGTCACCCAGGATGGTGTAAACATTGATGGGCTTACCGGCGTGCTTGGCACCCAGTGCCATGCCGCAGGCGGCGCTCACGCCTTGACCCAGACTGCCGGTGGACATATCCACGCCCGGCACACTGTTCATGTTGGGGTGGCCCTGCAGGTAGCTGCCGATCTTGCGCAGGGTCTTGAGGTCCTCCACCGGGAAGAACCCACGCTCAGCCAGCGCGGCGTACAGCGCCGGAGCCGCATGGCCCTTGGAGAGCACCAGACGGTCGCGGTCAGGTTCTTGGGATCCTTCGGATCCACCTTCATCTCTACGAAATAGAGGTACGCCAGCACCTCGGCGATATCCAGGCTGCCGCCGGATGGCCGCACTTGGCGCTGTGAGTGCCCTCGATCACGCCCATGCGGATGTGGCAGGCGTGTTTTGCAGGGTAAGCTTTTCTGCATTTGTCATCTTTGGTCCTCCCGTATGAACCTCAGCGTTTGCATCGGATATGGTACGCACCCGGGCCATACGCCCCGATGCGCTATTTCTCAAGTCTATATTATCTATTCTATGCAAAAACGTCAAGGTTCTTTCGTCAAAATGTACATCCCTTGGCAAAATCGCTTGTAAATGTTCCCGTTTTTGTTGAAAATGCAGGTCCATTTTGCCCCCGCAAAACATTTTTGCAGCTTTTGGCTGCTTTGCAATATCATCTTTTGCCGCTGTATGATATAATAAGATGAATTTGTTTGCTTTTTTTATCATTTTGGGAGGTTCCTATGTCTTTTTCCTCACCCACATCCCGGGCACAGCGCAGCCGCAGGATTTTGCCCTGGCTGCTGTACCTGTATGCCTTGTGCTGTTCGCCATGCACTTTGTCCGCATTTTTGACAACTCCTTCTGGGGAGATGAAGGGTTTAGCATCGGCCTTGCCCAAATGAATGTTTTTGAAATGCTCCAAGTCACAGCGGCAGATAACCATCCGCCGCTGTACTATCTTTTCACGCAACTCCTATATCATCTTCTGGGCAATCACGGATATGTCTATCATCTGTCGGCTCTGATTCCTTATGGACTCATTCTGATTCTTGCCTGTACAGTGATTTTCAGACAGTTCGGATTGATTCCCGCAGTTGTTGTTTCCACTTTTGCCTCTTTGACTGATACCGCTATCATGTTCAATGTCGAGGCCCGAATGTATTCACTCGGCGCTTTCTTTGTGTTAGCGGCCTATCTGGCACTCCATAACATTCTTCATTCCGGTAAAACCTCCGATTGGGTCATTTTCAGCGTCGCCTCTCTTTGTGCCGCTTATACGCACTACTATGCCCTGATTTCCGTTGCATTTTTCTATCTGGCTCTGCTTTCTCTGCTTCCGCAGGATAAGAGCAGCTTCAAAAAAATCCTTATCACTTATTGTGCCGCAGTGGTCGTCTACCTTCCCTGGCTTCTGGTATTGCTTCCCACTTTCAAACGCGCTGCGGCAGACTGGTGGTCCACCTTCATTCCTTCTCCGATCAATTGTATCGGATTCTTCTTCAACCCTTCTTGGACAGTCCTCATTTTCGGTCTTGCATTCCTTCTTTATTTCACAGCACAGGCCAAATCGTCCTCTAAATGGCTCTTCGCCCCCGATACGATCTGGCTTTTGACCGGCTTGCTTTCTGCCGCCGGCACCTCCGCAGTCGGACTGATCGTTTCACATGCCGTTCGCCCGCTTTTTCTCGTTCGATACCTTTATCCGCTCACCGCAGTCGTTTACCTGGTTTTTGGCTTTCTTCTGTCTAAAGTCCGTTGGAGAACCATTCTGTCCAGTATTCTGATTTTGGGCACGCTGGTGTGCAGTCTACCGGATTTCTACCAAACCTATCAGCGGGAAAAGCGCATCGACCTTGCGACCACTCAGTGTCTGGAAGTTATTACCCCCTCTCAGGATGCAGTTCTTTATACAACGAACTACTTCCTAGACTGGACACTCTTTGATTATTACTTTCCGGGACGTGTCCATGCTCAAATCGAATCCTCCAATACTTCTCAGTGCTTCACTTTTTCCGATCCTGAGATCTGGCTCTTTATGGAACATGCGCTTTCTGATGCCGAATTGAACACAGCTTCCGACAATGGTTATTCTCACACCAATGTCTGTAACAGTACATTTGCAGAAGGCCCCGGTGAAGATTCCTTTTATTACATCTACAAATTTCAAAAATCCGCAAACACCGCCCCGTAACTATCCTCATCCGCTGAGCTTGACAAGGCGGCTTTGCATCTGCTATACTTTTTGCACAATTCCCGGCTGAAGCCGGGGCTTTGCGGGCCGAAGCCCGTGTTTCTCCCCGCAAACATTATTTTGAAACAGACACCATGAAGGGGTCTGCCGCTGGCGCGCGTGCCGGCGGCAGGCCCTTTTTGTCTGCACATTTTCAGGAGGAATCATTGATGAATACCAAGACCCGTTCCGCGGCCCGTGATCTGGTGCTGGCCGCACTGTTTCTGGCACTGGCCTTTGTGCTGCCCATGATCACCGGCCATGTGCCTCAGATCGGCAACATGCTCTGCCCCATGCACTTCCCGGTGCTGCTGGCAGGCTTTGTACTGGGCGGCCCCTGGGGCCTGGCACTGGGCTTTGCCGCCCCGCTGCTCCGCTCGGTGCTGTTCGGGATGCCCCCGATGTACCCCATTGCCATCGCCATGGCCTTTGAGCTGGCCACATACGGCGCTGTGGCCGGTTTCATGTACCGCAAGGTGCAGCACACCCTGCCCATGATCTACGCCACCCTTGTTACCTCGATGGTGGCAGGCCGCCTTGTCTGGGGTGCGGTGCGCTTTGTGCTGGCCGGTCTGTCCGGCTCCAGCTTCCCGTTCAGCGCGTTCCTGTCCGGTGCGGTGCTCACTGCCGTGCCCGGCATCGTGGCGCAGCTCATCCTCATTCCGCTGATCGTGGCCGCGCTGCAGAAAGCAAAGCTGACGGCTTAAAATCCCTGCGCTGACCAAACCCACACAGCAAAAAAGCCCGGAACCGTACCTGCTATGGCGGCAGGTGGTTCCGGGCTTTTCAGTTCATATTACAGTGTGGCAGCAGCTGTAACAAAAAAGAAGGAGAATCTTCAACCGGCAAATTGGAGAAGATCAGCCGGCAAAGCTTGCATTGACAGCGCGGCGGTTGCTCTGGTTGACAAGTTCTTCTTTGCGCTCTCGAGCAGGCTTGCAAAAGCCAGGCCAATGCCGCAGTTATCGGACACGCCTCAGTGACAGTCAGGTAAGCGTCCATCATAGTGTTGTCCAGGATAGCAGTGTTCTTGTTCATCATAATAAATATCCTCCGTATATCGGTAAATGTCATTGTGTCTTTTGGCAGGGCCTCTATCTCCCTGCATCCTCAAAGCGGAACCGTTCAGAACCCTTCGTTCTTTTGTTCCCCTCTCTGAGGATGGCCATATTATGCCACTCAATTATGAAATCGTTTTATAAATTCTATGAATAAACTATGAATTTAGTGATACATTTTTAACGTTCTTTCGTTCTTTGCGCAACTAGCACAAAACGTTTTTTTATGAAAAATAAAGTTCTTGTATACATGGACGATTGAAACCTTGTTTGGAAAGTTTTTTTCAGATTTTCTCTCCGTTTTGCCCAGAATTTCTTCTGTAAAAGGGGATACTCTCATGCAAATCCGTCAGAATCCGTCAATTTCCAACCGGGCGAGGGCTTTCCTGTGCAAAATGCCCAGAAAAAAGTTCCAAACAAAAAGGCCGCCGTGCCCAGCAGCACAGCAGCCTTTGAAAAGCCATTTCAGTTTTGCATCACTTGCACAGGAACCGCCGGCAGGGGCTTGCCCTCCTTGCGCCCACGTGGTGATATTCCGCAGTGGCGG
>ENA-OQJH01001087-OQJH01001087.1-human-gut-metagenome-genome-assembly--contig:-NODE-1087-length-12344-cov-1.605222_pt1 | contig 12344 bp, 19 predicted proteins | sample MGYA00242597_ERZ504763 | MGnify/ENA primary metagenome ERZ504763 (study PRJEB26092, sample SAMD00036359) | human gut metagenome | host: Homo sapiens | study: EMG produced TPA metagenomics assembly of... | reverse complement strand
GTGTATCGTACAAGCTGGGAAGAAATTGTAAATAATGAAATTTTCAGGCAGAGAGATAAGTCTAATAATAATGATATAGGATATTTTCATCAGAATATTTTTTCTTATTTCAAAGGCTGCGAAGTACACAGGCAGGCTGGGATGTTATTTACAGAAATCCAGATGGAATACAAATGCCAGATGGAGATATTGTACATACAATATATGTAGAAATGAAGAATAAACACAATACTATGAATTCTGCATCTTCTGCAAAAACATATATAAAAATGCAAGGACAGATTCTGGAAGACGATGATTGTGCATGCCTGTTGGTTGAAGCAATTGCAAAGAAATCACAGAATATAAAGTGGTCAACAAAAGTTGATGGAAAAAATGTACAGCATAGATTAATTCGCCGTGTAAGCATGGATCAGTTTTATGCAATTCTTACTGGTGAAGAAGATGCATTTTATAAGATGTGCATGGCATTGCCAGAAGTAATCAATTCTGTTGTAAATGAAGAAGGTGGCGTTGAAGTACCACACGATACTGTTATTGATGAATTGAGAAAAGTGGCATCATTGTATGGTGATGAAAATGGTGAATTATCTATGGCAATGGCTGTATATATGCTTGGATTCAATACGTATATGGGATTTGGTGAAAAAATCTGTGGAGAATTAGGAGAAGATAGAGACGGAATGCTTAAGCGAATTTATGAATATGTGAGAAAAATGCAGAAATAAAAGCATATCTCGGAGGTGAAAGATGGAGAAGGTAATGAATGAAAAAATTATTATGAACTATGAAGTGGTGGAACTATTACACAAATCTTCTTCATGGGGGAATATCGTATTTAAAGTAAAACCGCAAAATAAAGAAAAGTTGTATGTGCTTAAGTGCTTTCCGAAGATTGAAAATGGTTTGCAAAAACTAATTTTTAAAAGAGAGATTGAAGCCTTACGAACATTGAATGTTTGTGAAGGAATAGTAAAGTTAAGAGATAGCAGTACAGAGTTATATCCTTTTAAGGAGAACGAATGCTATGGTGGAATTCTTATGGACTATGTTCCGGGTGAAACTTTAGACCATATAAATTGGAATAAATATACGCAACTAAAAAAGTATGAAATATGTCTTCAGATTTTAAAAGCAGTAAATAACGCTCATTCGAATAATGTGATTCATAGAGATTTGAAACCTTCAAATATAATTTATGATAAATATGCAGATAAGGTTACGTTAATTGATTTTGGAACAAGTAAAATAAAAACAGTTATGGATTCCGAGACTACTATGCCATTATATTCAGAAGGTTATTCTGCACCAGAACTTATATTGGGTAAAAATATCACAGAAAAATGTGATTACTATTCAATAGGAATAATAATGAGTGAAATTTTATTATCACAAAAAAATGGAAGTGATATTAATAGTAGAATTGAGGAGTGGACTGGAAGAAAAGAGATAAAAGAATATTCTATTATCATTAGTTCAAGAAAAGCCTGAAAATAGACCAGAGTCACTGGAAAATGTAATTGTGATTTGGAGCGGTTAATAGGAAATCTTAATACATCAAGTTGTAGCTATAGTATTGCAATTGATTCTAGAAAGCTGGTTCAATTAAAAAGGAATTCTATTGTTGAAGAAAATATGACAATGGTACAGTTTACTAATTCATTTCTCAAAAATGAATTTAAACAATCCTATGGTTATTATGATGTAAAAGATCAGCAGTATGTAATTACTGGTGAAAAAATGATTATGAAGTGTGGATACGATGAAAATGAGCAGAAAATGTATGTAACATATGTTGGAAAAATTACTGCTGATAGAAGAAATATAAATATTAAAAGAAGCTTTAGAATTGTTGGACAAATATCCTTTGTATTAAATAGCAGAGATAATGGGTATGATCCACAAGACAATCACCAACTGGTTGTTATGTTTAAAACATCAAGATGATAATAAACAATATCAATTGCAAGAAGAAAAGTTTGAAAATTTGTTTGGTGGTTGGGAAATTGGTCTTACAGAGGCTGTTGAAAAAGAAAAAGGAAAATCTGCGATTATAAAATATGATAAATATGAGATTAATGGAGGTCAACTGATTTTCAATCTGATTGATTGCGAGAAAAAATCAATTGATGAATTGATGCCACCAACTAGATTTGTTGTAGAAAGCCAAGCCAAAAAGGAGTTATTTATACGGAGGTAGGAAATTTTGAAGAGGTTGTATGTGATGATGATTCAGTAAAAATTGTCTTATCATTAACAAAAGGGAGATTGAAACCAACAGTAAGACAATTATTGAATAAAAATACACCACTTCTTGAAGATTTTCGTGCGAAGACTATGGCTTATAAACGACAATTTAGAGCAATTTTTGATTTGAAAAAAGATGAATATTCTGCGAGAAGTTTAAAAGACATTATCTTATGTTTGGATGAACCAGAGGAAATAAAGACAATCTCACAGCCTAGTTTTATTTCAAAAGTATTAAATCAATCACAGAAACAAGCTGTGATGAAGGCTCTAAATACGGAAAATATATGCTTAATCCAAGGACCGCCTGGGACAGGTAAGACATCTGTTATAAAGGAAATAGTTGGGCAAATTATAAAAAGGGATATAAAGATGACCGATAGTCCTAAAATACTTATTGTTTCGCAGTCACATACGGCAGTTGATAATATTTTAGAAGGATTGGGGAAAGCTATTGATAATCCATTGGAGATAATAAGAATTGGTGCGGAAAGGAATATTTCTGAAGAAATTGCGACAAAATACACAATTGCTGCACATAGAGAGCAATTGGTTTCCGAAATAAAAAATAATGTTCAGCAATATGTAGAGCAAAAAATGATTTGATGAATACTATAACCGATAAAAACGAGGTGAAAAAATGGGAAGAAGTTAAGAAAATACAGGAAGATTGGATAAATAGATTAGTAGATCAGAACAGTTTAGATTATCAAATGATTCGAAGTGCAGTGGTTATTGCGGGAACATGTGTTGGATTTTTGTCTAATGAAGTAATAAAAGATATGTCATTTGATTATGTAATTATTGATGAGGCTGCTAAAGCAACAACACCAGAATTACTGGTATCGATTATTAAAGCAAAAAAGATTATCTTAGTAGGCGATCAAAATCAGTTGCCAGCATATGCAGATGCAGAGGTATCACCAACATTGGCTAAATTGACTAAAAATCCAGACTATAGATTATTTGATATTTTATACAATTCGTTGCCGGATACACATAAACAAATTTTGACCACTCAGTATAGAATGATTGAAAATATAGGAAATCTGATAAGTAAAGTATTTTACAGAGGAATTATTGATACAGGATGTAATGACGATGAAAAACGACATGGATTGAGCAGGTATGTTGGAAAATCAATAGTGTGGTTTGATACTTCTGCAAATAAGAAAAAATCACAGAAAAGAACAAAAGGTGGTTCATATATAAATGAAGAAGAAAAAAGAATTATCTTAGAAATATTAGATGATTTAAAAAGTACTGGAGAATTGAAGGGGCTAGATATAGGAATTATTACAGGGTATAGTGGTCAGAAAGAATTATTGCGAAAATCTATTAAGGCTACAGGACTTGACAAAATAGCATCAAAAATTGATATTAATACTTTAGATGCATTTCAGGGAAGAGAAAATGATATTATAATTTATAGCACTGTAAGAACAAGAGATTCTATTGGATTTCAGAAGGAGAAGGAACGAGTTAATGTAGCTTTTCTAGAGCAAAAAAAATTATTAATTGTGTGTGGAGATAAAAATTTCTTTTACAATTTTGACGATCAAGATAATAAATTTGTTGAAATAATAGATTATATCTCTGAGGAAGAAGAATGTGAAATTATACAATGCGATGGAGGAAGTTATTTGAAAGAGAATCTAATTCATAAATGGGTAACAAACATTGTTAGGCAAAATGATGGATATGAATTTTGCTTGATGATGAAGTATATTTACCAGTTTATAAATATGCACTAAAAATCACAAAAAGAAAAACTGTAAAGCTAAATCTGGTAGAGGAAAAAGTGTTACAGATTGTTTCTATAGGCGTTCACCAAGTGGATGAGATTGCGAAAATTTTAGGAATTACTAGGCCGTTATTGGATGTTACTCTCGCAGATTTGCATGTAAAAGATTTAATATCTGTATCATCTGATATTTGTTCGTTATTAAAAAAAGGTGAGCAAGCCCTAAGCAATTTAGAAAGAGTGGAGAAACAGCAAGATATTATGAAAGATATCTATATGGATTCTTTTAAAGGAAAAATATTAGAGAATATTACTAGATATCAAGTTGTTGAAAAGGGGATAATTGATGATAACAAACTAGAACCACTTGTTCAGGCAGAAGATATGAAGGTTATAGTCAGTAGATTTGAGGATATTCAAGAAATTTTTCAAGATGAATATTCTGCAACACGAATTGCCGATGGGATAAGAACTGAAACACAGGAACTTTTGACAATAGATGGAATTGAAAGTGTATATGTAGTATTTATAAAGATTCCATTGCAGGTTTTTGTAAGTACAAACGGTTGGGATATAGACATTGTAGCAGCAAAAAAGAAATACAATGAGTTATTGTTAGAATATAAAGATGAAATTATTAGGCAAATAAATAACAAGAAAGTATTACGGGCTCATTGGAAAAAGAAGACGATACAAGAGTCATATAATGGAGAATGTCTAAAGGAAGTTGAAAGATTAGTAGAGACAATAAAGGCTGCTGATTTTAAGAAGAAAAAGAAACAAAAAGAAATAGACGAACTTCAAATGAAAATATTATCATAAGAAGACTATTAGATGGAGAAGTAAAAGTCTTATTGGACTATCTGGCTGAGAATGCACAACAAGTTGAAATGAGCGTAGATAATATCGATGATTGGGCATATGATAAAAATTTTGTGGGTAAATTATCACATTATGTTGGAAAAGCAACCTTAAAAATAAAATATCAAAGTAGTAACAATATTGGAAAAGCGATAGAACGAATAAAGCAAGGACATGATGTTGCTGAATACAAAAAACACGAGCATGGATATTTTATATGTTGGAAATTTGATGATATCTATGAAATTTATGGGCTGCCTTCAGAACAAATTGCTATAGATAGAGACACAACTTGTATAGTAGTTGACTATTATTTGCGAAATTTAAATAGTAGTGTATGATAAAATCATATATTGTAAAATTTAATATTAATTTAGAAATTGAAGCAATCCTCATGATTTCAATGAAGTCATAGGGTTGTTTTTTATGCAGAAAATAAAAAAATTCCGTTTCCACCCTGTATTTTCCCCTCTGAGCCTTTCGTTATATGAGGCAAAAAAATAAAATTCCTTTTTTATTTGTAAAAAGCCCTCTCTACGTTCTGATATATGAGGAACAAATTACATTTGCCTTAAAAGAATCGGGCCTGATTCAAGAACAAAGAAAAAACGAAAAGGGAAAGGAGAAATTACATGAACAAAACAATCTTAATGGGAAGACTGACAAAAGATCCGGAGGTGAAATATCTCCAGGATGAAAACAGTACTGCAATGGCACGATACACGCTGGCAGTAGACAGACGATATCGAAAGGATGGAAAGGCAGAAACAGATTTTATTTCCTGTGTTACCTTTGGGAAGAATGCTGAGTTTGCAGAAAAATATCTGAAAAAAGGTTTGAAGATTTTAGTAAGCGGACGGATCCAGACAGGAAGCTATGTGAATCAGGAGGGGAATAAAGTTTATACCATCAATGTGATCGTAGAAGAACATTATTTCGCAGAAGGGAAGAATCCAGAGGAAAAGGACAGTCTGCCATTGCCAGTGCTGCTTACCGAGCCGGTACAAAACTGGAATGTACGTATTATGGAGAAGTAAGTGATTATACGAGAAAAGGCGGTGTGGTATTAGCGGAGATCCATCTTCCCAAACAGGCTCTGGAGAGATTCAAAGACAGGGAGACCCTTTGGAATGAGGTGGAATGGATCGAAGGGAATAAGAAAGCACAGCTGGCACACAGCTTTGATATTGCCTTGATGAATGAGTTTTCCATGGAAGAAAATATTGAGCTTGCAAGAAGATTTGTAGAAGAACAGTTAGTCGCAAGAGGGATGATCGCAGATCTGGCAATCCATGATCCGAAGAAGGCAAAGGATAAAATTCCCAATCCCCATATGCACATCATGGTTCCCATCCGCCCTTTACAGGAAGATGGTACCTGGGGACAAAAACAAAAAAAGGTTCCAGTATTAACACCGGATGGACAGACGGTTTTGAATCAGAAAGGACAACCGGTATTTCGGGCGGTACATACAACGGATTGGAGCAGGAAAGAAACCTTGGAAGAATTGAGAAGTGCCTGGGCGAAGATGTGCAATGAACTGTATGAAGAAAAAGGACTTACAGAAAGAGTCGATGCCAGATCTTATGAGGAACGGGGGATTGATAAGATCCCGATGGTGCATGAAGGACCGAATGTACAAGCAATGGAAGCACGAGGAATTTCCACTGCACTGGGAAGTTTAAACCGACTCATCCGAGCCTTAAATGATATGAAAGAACGGGCAAAGAATCTTCTTCAATGGTCTTTGCTTCGACAAAGCCAGTTGATGGAACGGATGCTGTTCTTACATCAGCCAACCTTAGCGGATTATCTAAGAAACTATTATGACAAGAGAAATGCAGTCGCAGAATCCTACGCTTATGGAACACAAAAGGCGAAGAATACAAATCTGAAACAATTTGCAGAGACGATTCGCTTTCTGGAAGAGCAGGATGTGAGAACCCCGGAACAGCTGACAGAGAAAATCCAGGAATTCGATACGCAGCTGAATGAAGTGAGCCAGCGGTTGAAAAAACAACTGGCTGCTTTACAAAGGTCAATGTTAACCTTTATGCAATGAAAGAGTATTTTGAAACGAGACCTGTTTATCTGGAATTAAAGAACAAATATTTTGGCAGGGAAAAATTCAAAGAGGAACATAAGAAGGAACTTAGCGGATATTATCGTTCGGAAAGGATCTTAAAAGAAAATCTGGATGCGAATGGAAAAATACCAGAAGGAAAATGGAAGCGAGAAGCAGATTGTTTATCGGAAGAGATTGCTGCTTTACGAAAAGAAGATAAACGGATCCATGCCATGTTACGAAAGTATGAGAAAGTCAAAAATCATGTGGAAGTTTTGATGGCAGAGGAAGGAGAAGGTGTCTCTCTTCCAGAAACAAACAAACGGGAGCAATCCACAGAAACAAAAGAAGCAGTGAGAACCATGAAACCAAAGAAGAAACATCATGGAATGGAATTATAGGAGGAATTTTAGAAGATGGAAGAATATACAAGAGAACAGCTTCAAAGAGCAGATGATACCGATTTATATGTTTTTCTTTCTGGGAGAGGAGAACAGTTCAAACGATGTGGAAAGGAATACCGGTGGTTACGACATGACAGTGTGATGATCAACAAGAACGAATGGTATCGTTTTAGTCAGAATAAAGGCGGTCATGCCATCGATTTTATGAAAGAATTCTACGGTCTTTCTTTTGCAGAGGCAGTCAAAGAATTATTAGGAGAAGAGGGAGTTGGAGAAACCAACAGAAGAACGGCGAAGGAAGATGCAGGCAGACAGAAGGTCTGCCCCATCCCCTTGCCTGGATTGGAATTGCCAGAAAGAAATGAAAGCTGTGAGATTGCAAGGAAGTATCTCATTGAACAGAGAAAACTATCGGAACAACTGGTAGATCAGATGATTGAAAAGGGGGATATTTATGAAAGTAAAACTATCACAATGTGGTGTTCGTTGGAAGAGATAAAGAACAGAATCCCAGATATGCAGCTATGCGTGGAACTGATGAGAACAGATATCGTGGGGAGGCAAGAGGTTCGGAAAAAGCCTATGGATTTGGCCATATAGGAACGGATGAAAAACTGTTTGTGTTTGAATCTCCCATTGATCTTTTGTCTTATATCACTGCAGTTCCAGAAGAATGGGAAAAGCATAGTTATATTTCCCTGGGAGGATTGAGTGAAAAAGCAATGAAACGGATGTATGCAGAATATCCTCATATCCATTCCATCTACTTGTGTATGGATAATGATGAGCCTGGAAATGAGAGATGCAGGCAGTTTGTTTCTCTTATTCCGGAGGAACTGAGTGTGTACCGATTAGAACCGGTGAAGAAAGACTGGAATGAATGTCTGGTAGCAGAAGTTCCGGTAGAAAATATGGCAAAGCAGATGTGTTGGAGAGATGCCAGGGAAAAACCAGTTCCGGTCATGAAGATGTCGGAGGTTGAGGAAACGGTGGTTCAGTGGTTATGGTATCCGTTCATTCCCTTTGGAAAGGTTACTTTGAGTCCAGGGAATCCGGGAAAAGGAAAACATGGCTTGCAATGGCAATCGCCGCATACTGTACGAATGGAAAAGAACTTCCCAATGCACTTCCTATAGAACCCTTTAATGTATTGTATCAAACAGCAGAGGATGGCATAGCAGATACCATTAAGCCTAGATTAGCAAAATGTGGTGCAGATATGACAAGGGTGCGATTTATCAATGAAGATGAAAAACAGCTTTCTATGACGGACGATCGGATTGAAAAAGCCATCCGCCAGAACAATGTACGCCTCATGATCATGGATCCCATACAGGCTTATCTGGGAGCCAATGTGGATATGAACCGGGCAAATGAGATCCGTCCTTTATTTCGACATCTCAGCACGATTGCAGAGAGAACTGGATGTGCCATTGTTCTCATTGGACATTTGAATAAGTCATCGGGAAGTCAGAGCGATTACCGTTCCCTGGGATCCATTGATATCGCAGCGGCAGTACGAAGCATCTTATTTGTAGAAAAGGTGGAAAAAGAGAAGGAACAGGATATCCGAGTGGTATATCAGCAAAAGGATTCTCTTGCTAAGAAGGAAAATCCGGTAGCATTTTCTTTAGGAGAAGAAGGCTTAAAATGGTTAGGAGAATACGATATATCCATTGAAGATCTGCTAATGGGGAAAGCAGGAACGAAAAAGGAAACGAAACTGGAAAAGGCACAGAAGTTGATCCTGGAGTTATTAACCAAACGAAAAGTGATGTGTTTAGAAGAATTAGAGGCAGAACTACTAGCCTATGGGATTTCTTCCAGAACAGGAAGAGATGCAAGAAAGCAGCTGGAAAACAGATTGAGCTACGACTGGTGTCAGGGAAGAAAAACAGTTGCGTTAATTACGGAATAAAGGATGACATTGGCAAAAAACCACTTTGGCATTGGCAGTCTTTATAGATACCTTTGCCAGCCACCAATGTCAGAGTAATTACGAATAGATGATAGTTAAGGTCTATTTTAATAGGTATTTTCATAGTAATGGACAAAGAGAAAAGGGAGGTGGGAGCACCGCTATGAAGAAACAAAAACTGAATTATCGTTTTCATAATCCGAATACTGCGGAAGTGACCGCCGATTACATATTAAAAGTATTTATTGAGGTGAATGCGAAGAAAGTTGAACGAGTTATGCAGGAGGTAGCTGAGAAGAGTGCAGAAGAGGACAAGCAGGAAGCAAAATAAAATTCTCTATTCTTAATGATGAAAAATACAGAAAAAGAAATTATAAAGCAATATATGAGAGAAAATCTCAAATATAGTTTACAAAAACTAAAATAGAGTATAATAAGAGTAGATAAGATAAAATCTGAAATGGAGGTAACGATATGTTATGTCAATTTACAGTTAAGAATTTTAAAAGTATACGAGATGAGATGACTTTTGATATGCAGGCGGCGGCTATTTCGGAGCATGAAGATAAAGTGATAATGGATAAAAATGGGGAGCAGTTTTTGCCGGTTTCTGCAATATATGGTCCAAACGGTGGTGGAAAATCAAATGTCTTGGAAGCATTGCATACTGTGGCAGCAAAAGTGTTACGCCCGTTGTATGCAACAGGAGATAACGAGGAACGTGTTTTTCTTCAGAAAAAATTGCTGATTGAGCTTGCGTTCATGAGAAATAGAAAAGTGAAACCGCAGAATTTGAAGTTTTCTTCCGAACAGAACTGGCAGAGTATAGATATATTCTTCATGTGAAAAGAGAGATTGTTGTATATGAATGCTTGATCGTGTGAAATTGGAGACGGGAAGACGTTCAGCTCTTTTTGAGCGAAATGCAGAAGAAACAATATTAAAGGGTGTGTTTGCAAAATTAAAGATTAGTGACGAACTTTCTGAAACATTATCATTATTATCTTATTTAGGAATTACCTATAAGAAAAATGAGGTGGTAAAAGACGTTTTTAGAATGGTTTGAATACGGCATTGATTTTCTAAACTATGGGAATCCGATTGAAGAACTTCGTATGGCAGTATCAAATTCAGAGGATGTAAAGCAGTTAATGTTGGATATGATTCAGGAAATGGATTTGGATATTGTGGATTTCCGAGTTGTGAAGATGAAAACGATCGAATTGATGTGTATACAAAACATATGGTAGAGGGATATGAAGCAGAACTAAATTTGTTTGATGAATCCAGCGGTACGAAGAAATTGTTTGGGTTAATGCCATTTATTGCTGATAGCTTATTATCAGGAGCAACACTGGTAATTGATGAGCTAGATGCAAAAATCCATCCAGTGTTATTACGTCATATAATTATGATGTTCAATGACATGAGTATCAATAAGAAAAAGGCACAGCTGATTTTTACATCTCATGATTTATCTACAATGAATAGTGAGGTATTTCGCAGGGATGAAATCTGGTTTGTGGCGAAAGGAAATGCACAGAATTCTCAATTGTATTCTCTTGTAGAGTTTAAAAATGAGAAGGGCGAGTCTGTTCGTAAAGATGCCAAATTTGATAAACAGTATCTTGAAGGTAAGTATGGTGCAGATCCATACCTCAGAAGAATTATAGATTGGGGGAAGGTTAATGCCTAAGAAAGCCAGAACAGAAGCGTGGAGAAAGAAGCGCCGCCAAGAGCATTTGGAAATGAAAAAATACAGATATTACATTTTCTGTGAAGGTCAAGAAACGGAACCGAATTATTTCCAAGGGTTCAAAAAATGGATTGAAGAAAATCCGATTTACAAAGACATGGTTTTGATTGAAATAGAGCCTTGTCAGGCGGAGACCATGCGTGTAATCGGAATGGCAGAAGAATATGTGAAAAAGAACCGACTTCAAAAAGGGCAGATATGGTGCGTGTATGATAAAGATAGTTTTCCAGCGCAGCATTTTAATGGCGTGGTTGAACGTGCTGAGAAATCGAATAAACAGAATCCAGAGTTACAATATCATGCGGCATGGAGTAACGAGTGCATTAGAGTTTTGGTTTCTTCTGCATTTTGCATATTATACTTCAAACAATCACAGATCTGAGTATAAGAAGTTCCTTAATGAGAATTTCAAGAACTTGGGATTGGTAAGTATGAGAAAAACATGGATAACATTTTTGAACTGTTAATGGAGTATGGAAGTCCCAAATTGGCGATACGATATGCGAAGCGAATTATAAAAGAGGGACAAGGGAAAACACCGACAGAGATAGCACCGGGAACGAAAGTTTATGAGTTGGTGGAGGAATTGGCGAAGTATTTATCGGATGAAGTAAGAGAATGCTATATATAAGGAGATAGTTATGATTAGGTTAAGTGAAAGCGAAATGAGGAACGGTACAAAAGAAGTGTTAGAATCATTTGAACATTGGTCCAGACGTATTATAAATGATAAATTTGTTGAGAAATATGGGAGTGATTATTTTAATTATAAACTTGCAAATGGTGAAAATCTTATAAAAAAGATATTTTACGATTAGTCGAGGATAGAATGAATGACAATCCAATCCGTTTTCCAAGAAAAAATTGATGCTATTTTGATGGAAGATATAGCATATTTTTTCTGTAAAGACAATTTCTACCAAGAATTTTTCAAGAGTATATTGGAACGTGATTTTTCTGGACAAGATGAAGTTAGACGGAAATTAAATATATTAAAAGATATAAGAAATAAATTATATCATGGTAATGCCATATCTTATAGAGAGTCTGAGAAAGCAATATGTTATTCGCATGATTTTGTTGATTGCTACAAAGCATACTATGTAGACAATGGAAGAGAGAAAGAATATAATGTCCCTGTCTTTACTAAGGTAGAAGATTCATTAGGGCGGTGTGGATATAGAGATGAAACAAAATGGGAAAAGATATCATTACCATTTGAAAAACGAAGTTTCGACCAGGAGAAGTATATAAAATTTGGGTTGAAGTTGATGAAAGTTTCCCAGAAGACTTTTATGAAATCACATGGACAATGAGTGATAAAAAAAGTGGCAACAGGAAAGGAATTT
>ENA-OQJH01001086-OQJH01001086.1-human-gut-metagenome-genome-assembly--contig:-NODE-1086-length-12374-cov-1.633706_pt1 | contig 12374 bp, 20 predicted proteins | sample MGYA00242597_ERZ504763 | MGnify/ENA primary metagenome ERZ504763 (study PRJEB26092, sample SAMD00036359) | human gut metagenome | host: Homo sapiens | study: EMG produced TPA metagenomics assembly of... | reverse complement strand
CAAAAAAAAGAAAATACTAGACTTTATTTTTACTAAAAAAAAATATTGTTGTCTCATTTTATAAGATCTCTATTATTGCATCTTTTACCCATCCACGGATAATTATGACAATTCTTAATTACTTTTTTGCATATTCATCCGTAGTCATTATAAATTTAGCTGGAACTCCTCCCCATACTTCCCCGGCTGGAATATGCCTAGTAACTATACTACCTGCAGCAACTATAGAGTTTGCACCAACAGAGGTACTTAGGTAAAAGTATTGAATATGCCCCTACAAAACAGTTCTCAAAAAGTTCAATACTACCGACCTTATCTACTTCTGATAATGAAATCCCCAAATATCGCGCTATATTAAAGCAACTTACATCATGAGTTATAAACCTTACATTTGCAGCACAAATTACATTATCATGAATACTAACTAAATATGGTTCTGGTATACTACACGAATATAACTGTACATTTCTACCAAGATAATAAAACTTACTCCTCATAAGTTCAGCAGCCCTATGTGGACCTACCATTTAAACAAAATCTTAAAATAAAAATTCTGTATTTTTTGCCAAAACATATATTCGTTTATTTATAATAAGTATCTTTTGATCGTTGACTCATAAGACCAAAATCTTATATTGTTAATTATTATATTTCAGGCAGATGTAACTTCTAACCTTTCTATTTCCACAATATCTCCTAGTATTCCCATCTCACATCCTTTTTCAAGACACCGTTATCTTTCACAACTACAAACTCCTTATCTATATTACGCTGATAACTGAGTTAGCAGCTACAACCACATTTATCCGAGATACTTACTCCTTTAAGAATAACACTTCTACACCCTATCCATACGTGGTTTCCTACATTAATTGGTTTGGAAGGATTTAATATTCTGCTATCAGCCGTCGAAATCACTGAATGCCAATCCGTATCCATGATAAGTAAATCCCATGAGAGGAGACATTCATCTCCAAATGTAATGCGATTAGTACAAAGTATAACGGAACGACCTGTAACAATAAAATCTCGTCCAAGAATCATCACAACCTTTTCCCCTACCTCTAAGCAATACCCCTAACCAATTGAAGCTCTACCATACACATATAATGTACCTGATATATTCCATTTCGTAAGACAGTTCTTTTTATCAAGAAATCCCAAACCAGACTTCCCTATTTGAAGAGTGCCTGTTTTTAGTGGACAATTAAAAACCATTTTTCCCTTTCGAGCATTCTTTATACTTATCTTTCCAAATATAAGAATAGGAAAACGTACCGCCTTTTTAAATGGAAAAAGTGATGAAATTAAGATATATAGTAGAAAATAAATTCAACTCCCTTATTCCTGTTATAATACATTTAATAGATCTCATTATAAATTAGAAATTCATATTAAAACACTAGTAAAACGGTACATATTCCCCAGTCATTTCATATTTCAAATCCTTATTCCGTTCACCTATTTTTTTTGACCGGAAAATAATATAAGAAAAAATCTCAATTATCTACCAAATTTTATTAAACATCACATATTGCGTCCTATCTACTTCAGACCTTATAATCCCTCCAACATCCCCCTAAACATACAGAAGTATTAAATGCTTATTTGTATGTATTTACTCCAAAAAGTATCAAATTCCCACTTTTCAAAAGCATGACATCCGAATGGTAATTTTCCATTCAAAGCATATAGATAAGATGGATTCACTTCTAAAGAAAATAAAGAAGCTTCCGTACACGATGGCAAATTTACTTTTACTCCCCACGCATGTAATGCCCATTCACTAAAATAGATATCCTCATTTACTATACCCGATTTAATAAAATGATTCGATGTATTCCTAACTCCTAGCGTCTTTAAAAATATTATATAAGCAACAAAAGGAAACAAATAAAATTTCTTCCAGCCCCCTCTTAACTTTTCTGCTGAATATATTTTCCATAAATAACCTGGAGTTAAATAAGGAAGCCATTTCCATCTCTCAAGCAACTTTATACAATATTGTATTCTACGCAAAGAAAAACCTCCATTACCTACACCTAACATTTCCTTACTATACATAGGAAATTCTCCTTGAAGAGATATATTCTTAAATAAAGGACTACCAATATAATCATATCCTTTCTCGCACCACATTTGCAATTCATCACGGAACACCCACGCGTCTAACTGATATATTAGCATGTAATCATAATTACGAAATGCCGAATAAAAATCAATATTATAGCACAGCTAATTGTAACCTGTTACAGAAGCAAAAAAATGGCGTTCAAAACACTTAACCTTAATTTCTTTAGAATATTCTTTTGCTATTCCCTTATAGACAGTTAAGTCCAATTCCTCATAAGTTACTAGACATAAATCAAAACTCTTAAGAACTTTAATACATTGTCTAAAAGAAGCCAATTCTGTTAGTTTAGGAACAGCTTTATATACTGGGATAACAACAATACAACTATTCACTTCTTTATCAAATCTTTAATAAACTTGACCCCCTTTTCACCAACTGTATTCTTTATCCCCTCTTTAATTTGATGCTTCATAGAAGCTACATTCGCCATTATCTTCAAGGCTGCATTTTCATCAATATCCCGAGTAAAAACCTCAAAAACACAGGAGTTACTAATAACTGGATTGACAAAAGCTTCCATATTTGCTAAAAAAGTCTCCTTAGTGTTTGCTGTAAGATAATCCATGCCTAAATTACGCGCATAATCACGAACCAGTGTTGGTGACTGATTCCCATAATGTCCAGCTGCTGCAATATATTGATTTACATCCTCTTCAAATATATGACCAGGATTCAGATGATGAGTAAACTCACATCCCTTACCGTTATTCACTAAAAGAATACGTAAATTATTATCCAAATGTCTATTTCCCAACGCATTCATATCATAGAAAAAGGCTAAATCACCTATAACACAAAAATGAAGCTTGTTCGGATTAACCAGCGATGCTCCTAACAAAGAAGATAATATACCATCAGTACCAAATCCACCAACATTACTTGCCGAGTGGATTGAATTTGATACCTCAAAGAAATTCCATGAACGAAGCGAAGTCAGAATGCCAAAATGAATAATTGAAGATTCCGGTATTTCAGGTGCCAAAGCTTTTGCCATCCACACATTGGAAAAAGGAAGTTCAGGTAATTCATCATATATTTTGTTATAATCCGCCTGGCATTCTTGTATAAAAGAAATACCCGGGCAACAATCTTTGTTTGCGTAGGATTCAAAAAAATGCTTATCACTCATTTCAAAAAGATAAGTAAGCTTACCATAACGGTCACGCAATTGTCCATCCTCATTTACACGCCAAACTTCTTTAGCACAAGTTCCCATATTGAAATGATCACCTGAAATTTCACCCAAATGGATCAGTAAACGAACATTATCCAAACATTTAGCTCCTTTCAAGGAAAGCAATGCATCCAACTGTCGAAAACGCCCTTTATAACCACTTGTATGATCACAAAAAACGACTGCATTGTGGTTTTCACAGAAACGATCAATGCTCATTGTTACATCTTCAGTAAACGCTCGATGAGAACCTATAAATATAGCTATCCGCCCCTGCGGTAATGTAGGTAATTCATCATCATATGAAATACGTTTTACCACCTTAACAGGAGGTAAACAAGTCACTGAAAGATCACGACTATACACCGTTTCCAAATTTATATGCGCAGGCCCTCCACCGTGAAGTGTCAAAGCCGAAATCGCTTGATTGATTTTCAGAGCAGCACTATCAGCATCTTTATCATCACGAACTGTAGGTATATAAGTACTAAACGTTAAAATATCATTCGGATGTACACTACGATCGGTTACTTGATCATATAGATTGCCCAAACGACGTAAATCCTGAGTTCCTGTTACTACCAGAATAGGCAATTTACGATAGTATGCTTCTGTTAATCCAGGCATATAATTACGAGCTGCTGTTGCTCCTGTACAAGTAATCATAACGGGTTCACCCGATTCTTCTGCCATACCGCAAGCCATATAGGCCGCAGAACGTTCATCTACCGATGAATACATTTCAAAACTTCCATCATACATTAATGAAGCATTCAACATCATATTTGTAGTACCTGGTGAAGTAATAACCCGTTTTATATGATGTTCTTTAAGTAGCTTAACAAGAATCTGTATCCCTTTTTCACTTGAATAATGAGTATTCATCTTTATACTTTATGTTATTTATAAAACTTTCAAAAATATCATTCGAGTGGAGAGTTAACTCTTCTTCCTTTCTTCAATTTTCCTATCTTTTCTACAAATAGTGATTTAAAGTTTTCTACAAACAAAGCTATAAAAGAACCTATAACAAATATCAATAATGCTACAACAAACAAAGCAACATAGCCATGTTCTTCATATAAAGTCCTAATATAAGTAACCCTATAATAGATAAAAATAGATGTCGTATGCAAAAGAAATACACCAAATACCCCTTTAGCCAATTTATTAATCAATAAATTATTCACCTGTATAACAGAAAAAGAAAGAAATAATCCTACAGCAGATAAGAGTACAAATGGATTATTATAACCAAAATACTTCTGAGACAAACTTTCTCGCCAAGGAACAAAATGAGTCAATAATAAAAAGCCTATAACTAAAGGAACCACACACAACAGCCACAATATATAGCCATGTGATGCCCATTTTTTGTAAAAGGATACGAGCTGCAATATCTCAAATAACGCCCCATTACATATAAATAAACAAAATTTATAGCATTATACCCATTAGTATTTAATACCCCCACACAATATCCAAACAAAACATTAAAAACCGTCAATAAAATAATGAATTTGCCCAATGTCTTTATATCTATATTTTCAAGTGCCCGTTCTACTAATGGAATCATAAGCAAAAACATAATAAAAGCCGTGACAAACCAATTATTAAGAAAATTGCAGCTAAAAAATAATTCATGCCAACTGAACGGATATCCAAACACAAAAATGCACAACAAATTTGCTATCAAACAATATATCACACAATCAACAATAAGTCGAACTATTTGTGACCATATTCTTTTTACACCAAACCAACCACTGAATCAACAAAAACAGATTCACACCACAAATTGATAAACTATTGATTATCAACCCAATACCCCCCCCTAAAACGTCTTCATTTATATTAAAAGGATGAGTATAGCCACAAGTTTGTGCACTTCTAATAACTAAATGGTGGCAGATAATCAAAAACATAGCTAACCAGCCTACAATAATTTCAAAATTCGAATTTTCTTTAAATTTATTGTGTTTAAGTTATTTTCTCCTTATTATTCATAAAAAAGCATTGGTTAATTATTCTTCAATAGCATTCCTTAGATAATCAATACATTCTTCTCGGTCATGAATCACTTTTAAGTTTATCAACTCATAAGAAATAGGTTGATAAAGTTTCAAATCTTTATTCTCATATATGTGATGATCCAATCCATAATGCTCAAGAACATCATAAATACGCGAATTTTGAGATTTCTCGTCTGTATCTTGAAAACGTTTCAAAGCGATAAAATCTTTCTGCAAATTGATAGAAAGTGCTATCGCATGAAAAGAATCTGTACAAATGAAAGAAGCACAAGAACAGTAAACGAACAAATTCCTTAGGTCCGGCAGCTTTGTATATTTGTGCATAAGGTAATTGCATATGTTTATTTCCAAAGACGGAATAAGAATCACTTTTTCTATACCTAAGTGCTGTTTTATATCCTCCACTTGCTGCTGATACGAAAGGATTATTCCCCACCAAATAGCACAGAATAAAACGAGACGGTATTTCAATCTCAATATCAGCCGTCATTGCAAAATCCAACCATTGAGTAGATGAAAGCAAAAAAGTCGGGTCAGACACTTGAACAATATCAGTTCTTTCCAGCAATTCACTAATAATGGGAACAGCAGTCTTTTCACGCACACCAATATGGCTGAATTTTGTAAGCAATTCCTTTACAACTGACTTATACGCTGGAGGGATATCACTCGTACCCATACTTGAAGCATAAGCAATCCTTTTGACATCTCCCGCAAAATCTAAAAAATAGAAAGGAGCAAAACCATTGTAACAATTCCAAATCTGATCACTGCCAGTAATAAATATCTGCGTTTCTTGAAGCAAACCTTTATACTGTCCATTAGTCTTAATTATCTGATGACAATAATTCTGTTTAATTAAACTTGCGTTATTTTTTCTTGTTTTTTGAGAAATACTCCCCTTTGAGCATCTGTGATAATAAAGTCCGACCCAACATCAACCATTTATAGATCCTCCTTCGAAAAGTAAAATCATCAGGGGTAAAGCAATGAAGTATTGATACGTCATACCCCATTTCACGAAGCTTCATATGTAATGCATAAGACTGTAAACTTGTACCAAAATTGCCAGTACCAAGCCAAGTCACGATACAAACTTTCATCTATTATTCCTTGCTATAAATATGATATAACTTATTCCTTATAAAACCTATCACCTCTACACGTTCAGACTTCTGCATACCTATATAAAACATAGATACTACTAGTGATAAAGTACTCACAAATCCCACTGATATCAAACGTAAAAATCCTTCATCCATAATATTAATTAGTATTATCGGCAATATAAACGACAATACTGTAACGAAAACGATGCGCCCTATCACCTGCTTCAAGAAAATATTAATAGGAAAACCGATTTGTTTATTCATAAGAATAAGACGTACATAAACAAGACAAGTGTAAATTACGATATATGTTACATAAGCCGAATATGCAGGCCATCCCAAATAAAATAAAAAGTATGAAATTGGAAATACAAGCGCTCCTATTAAACTCATATATATATAGTATCTCCGAATATGACCTATGGCTTGGGCAAGAATTGTTAAAGGAGCCCCCGGAAGATCCACTAATATTCCCAACATCGTTAGCTGCCAAAACACAACTGTTTGATCCGGAAATTCTTTCAACCACAAATGAAGTATATAATTTGCCTCTAATACAAATGGTATGAAAAAAAAAGCATTAAACAATATGAGTACTTAGCTCCTTGACGTACCGTAGAAAAACAAATATCAAGATTATTTTCTGCATAAGTTTTAATAATTTGGGGATTAAGTGCAGTAGTAAAATTATTAACAAATTGCCGAACTACATTACCTGCCTGATTAGCGATTCCACGAGCAGCATTTACCGTAACGCCAAAAAACATATTAGACAATATATCCACTCCATTTGTACCTGTTAAATAAGCTCCAGTCCCTAAGAAATTCCACCCCGCAAAACCTAACATATTCTTCAACAATGATTTGTTCAACACAAATACATATCTACACTCTGCAAATTTATGTGTGCAATACCAACCATAGATCAGACGTATCAATAATGAAACCAAGGCAAGAAGAAATGCATAAAAAATCAATTTATCAATAGGTGATAATAAACAATAAATAAACAACACCTAATTTCAATGATGCTTCTAATAAAGATATATATGCAAACACATCCATCTTTTCATAGGCTACAATTAAAGCATTATATGGTAAACTAATGAGATTGACAACAAATGTAAATAACGAAAACTGCATAACCCAATTTGCAGCATACAATCTATCCGATGGAATATTCAATCGATAATTTAGAAACCATACACCTACTAATTCTACCAACAGAACTATTATAAGAGAAATTATTATTTGTATATTAAGCTCATAGAAAAGACTGTACGTAACCTTTCCATATTATGGCATCCTAATTCAAATGTGATATAACGTGTAATGGAATTTGATAATGATGCGGAAAAAACAGAAAACATCACAACAAATCCTCCAACCACATTATAAATACCATAATCTTCTATTCCTAATACATCTAAAATTACTCTTGATGTATATAAACCGACACACATAACTATAATTGTGCGCACATATAATAATAACGTATTTTTAACTAACCGTTTACTGTTATGATTTTCCATCTTAATACGCATTCTTCTCCCCCACAATCACATTCGCCACCGTCTTATAAATGATATATATGTCAAGCAGCATTGTCCAATGTTCCATATACCAGATATCAGCCTTAACACGTTCCTCCATCTGCGAAAGTTCCCTCGTTTCACCACGGAAACCATGTGTTTGAGCCCAACCGGTTACCCCTGGTTTTATAAAGTGCCGTACCATATATTTATCAATCAAACGAGCATAAGTCTCCGTATGGGCTAACATGTGAGGACGGGGACCTACTATCGACATATCACCCTTAAAGACATTGATAAACTGGGGAAGTTCGTCTATATTAGAACGACGAAGAAAATTTCCAAATTTTGTTTTACGAGGGTCATCAGCTGTAGCCTGTTTGCTGTCAGCTTCATCATTCACTTTCATAGAACGAAACTTGTAACACACAAAATCCACACCATTCAAACCTGTACGCATTTGCTTAAAAAATACAGGACCGGGAGAAGTCAACTTTATGATACTTCCAACTATGAGATAAATAAAGGGGAAAACAGTAACCAGAAAAAGACCGGAGAAAACAACATCAAACATCCGTTTCAACATACGGTTCTCCATCTTACCCAAAGGTTCATAACGCAGATTCAAGATAGGCATATTGCCAACCATACTGTGCCAGATACGACGCGGAAAACCTTTACATACATTAGGAACACCATGAAAATAAAGAAGATGGTTTTCACAATGATTCATAATAGAAAAATTATAACGTCCCTCCTCCATCGACAGAGAACAAAAAACATGTTTGATACCCGGGTGTGCAGACATAAAATCTGAAAAACCGTCGGGATTACCCAAATAAGAACATTGCGATGAAAGGGCATCATTCGGTTTTATATCAAAATAACCCACGACCTCATACAGCGAAGACGCCAAAGAATTCTCCATCTCCTCATACAAAACTTGCATATTATTGCCCCCTCCTATAAAAACAGCATAACCGTCTATGTTTGCCCCTACGCACAATAGAACTATCAGGAAATGGCGAATAATAATGCGATAAATACTTAAGATAACAAAGAGAAAAAGAGAAATATGCGACAAAGAAAAGAGGAGAATAGATAGAGATTCCACTAAAAGTCATGATACATGCCCAAAAGATGGAAAAAGCTATAATATTCTTCAACACGCGCAATACAAGTTGGTCGGGACGAATTCCCCGACTGTCCCAAACCCTCCCACGAGAACTGGAACAGGCCAGATAACAGAGACTTAACGAAGTCATCATCCAGGAAACCCTACAAGAAAAAGGTAAAGAGACAAATACTTCTTCCCAAAAGAAAAGGAGAAAGAACAATACCAGATTCAGAATGACCAAGTCTCCCAGAACTGCTACATATTCTATAAATTTATTGATTTGACTGGTGGTTGATACCATATCACATTAAAGATTGATTTTAGGCACATACTTCTTTGAACTTATTCAGAAAATCTTTCCCGAATAAATTCCAAAAGATAACAATACAAACTGATAGGAAAATAAAAACTAAAACATATACCTTTCTACTGGTTCCCGAAGGTTCCAAGGGGACAACAGCAGGTTCTACAACAGCAAACACTGGCTTCTCCTCCTGAACTTTAGCTCTGGCAACCTGAAGCTGACTGGCAACCTGACTGTATACCTGATAAGCAAGGCTCATATCATTCTGCAAACGTTCCTGTTCAGCACGAACACTCTGCAAAATTATATTGTCATGAGAGTCCAGATAATCAGCATATTTCTGCTGTGCAGCATAATATTCCTGCTGGCGTTCCTTGAAGAGTTTCTCCAGATAGCCACAATCCTCTTTCGCTTTGGAAGTACGATAGTCAATAATGTGTTCCTGCAACTTCTTCACTACCGAATCAGCAACTACCGCAGCCACTCTGGGGGTCTGAAAAGTGACAGCAACGGAAGTCATGGATGTCTTCTTATCCACAGAGGCACTTATCATTTTCTTCAAAGTCTCAATCTTTTTTAACTCCTTCTTTGATAATTCGATTGCACCTGACTTGCTTTATCATAAGATATTGGCTCATCCCCTCCAGTAAACAAGGACTTACCCCACCAATTACCATCCTGGAAACCCGATTACATAACTCCACCAAGAGAAGATTCTTCATCCAAATAAATACTCAATGCCATAACTTCATTTTTCGATATCGGTATTTCCATTGCGGAAAGCTCTAGTAAAAAAGGAGTAGAAGAGACAATATCAGCTGATAAGGAAGCATTCAAGCATCAGTACCATCTCCCATAGTAACTCCACTTCCTAAAAAAGAAGCAGCTAAACCGGATAAACCACCACCTTTGTTATTACCCATTTCCGGAGAAAGGGTAACTTCAACCGTGTACTGCTTAGGGATACTTATTGCAACAATAATCCCAATCACCAAACCAATACCGGCCGCTTTATAGATCTTCTTACGAATACCTATAACCTTACGAAGAAGATCCATCAAATCGATTTCGATCTCCTCATCATTGTGATTATTATGCAACTGTTTTGTTTCCTTTTCAGATGTTTGTTCCATCAAAGTAGACATAAATAAAGGTATTCGTTATTTCTTGATTAAATTAGCAATAGAGGCAATCATCATTCCCAAGGAGCTGAAAGAAGTGGCATATCCCAGGATTTCTCCCATATTAGTACGCTTCTTTGATTTACTAGGAACAATGATCTCACAACCAGGCTCGATCTGTTTCTTACCGCTACCTTTAACCTTAGTTACCTGACCATTCATATAAACAATGAACTTCTTGCTCTTCTTCGCATTGTCTGAATAACCACCGGCCTGATTCAAATAATAATCGATATTCTTACCAGCTATATAAGAAACGGTATTAGGAACCATGACAGCACCGTTAATTGTTACCGTATTAGTATTCTTCGGAATAAAAACCACATCACCTTCACGAAGAACCAGATCTGATGCACTGCCAGGATTAGCTATAGCTTTCTCCAAATCAATGCCGACTGTAAAATGATCTTCCACACGGACGCCCAAAGAATCCATCATAGCCTCACCCAACTGTCGACTCATCAAACGGATCACATCTCCCATACGTTTCTTCTCACCTGCAGTAGCGACACGAGTCAACTTGGCACCACGTAAGTAAGCATAATTCGTAGCACCTCCAGCTTTATTGATCAAATCTGAAAGGCGTTCTTCACGGCTGGTCATGGCGTATGAGCCTCCGAACAGGATTTCACCTTCAACAACTACATTCTGCTGAGCCTGATAACCCGGACTGCGGCGAACATAAACCTCATCATAAGGTTGAAGTACGAAACCGGTGTGCCGTCGACGACAAAGCCTTCTTTCAGGGAGAATGTATATATCTGACCAATAGTATCGTTATCTACTGTACTACGGGGATTCTTGATTCTACGGGATACATCCACACGAACTACAGAAGCGGCTTCACGCAAGCCTCCGGCCTGAATGATCAAGTCTTCAAGAGTCATGTTGTCAGCATAAGGATAGGAATCAGGTTTGGCCACTTCACCATGGATTACAACATCACCTCTATCTTCCAAATCATGGATACTCGGAATATAAAGAATGTCGTTTTTCACCAGGATGATATTTTGAGAAGTGCCATCCATGATGGCTTTAATGTCAACAGGGATAACTTCAGTAGTAAGATCCTCACGCTGACGATAAAGGACAGCACGGTTCAAGAAAGCATCACCGTCAAGCCTTGGGCTTCGTTCACCAGTTCACGGACGGTATTCAGTTTACCGTTTAGCTGGTAGATACCGGGACGGTAAACGGCACCACGGATTTCAAGCTTATTAGTGAAGCGGTTAAGGATAGCCTCGGCAGTCACAACATCACCATTCCGCATTTTATAGACACTATAATCAAGGTCCTTGACTGTGTTTACTTCATACTCCTGTCCGTTTTGGCGTACGATACGCAAAGAACGGGTGTAAGCGTCAGCATCAAACCCACCGGCATAACTGATTAGAGTAGATAAGTTTTCGTCCTTTTTCATTTCGAAACGCATGGGGCGTTTCACTTTTCCGTCGATCTTAACCAAGATATCATAAGCAGGAACAATCACAACATCGCCTTCTTGCAGACGAATGTCATCCTGAATGTTTCCTTTCATGATAAATTGGTAGACGTCAATTGTGGCGATGTTTTTGCCGTTACGTACAGCTGGACATTACGAAGGCTACCTATGTCACTCACACCTCCTGCACGGTAAAGTGCATGGAAGACAGTAGAAAAGGAAGAAAGAGAGTAAGTGCCCGGCTGGACTACTTCACCCATCACATTGATCTGGATAGTACGGATGCTCCCCAAAGTCAGACGGATGTCAGAAGTGGGATCATTCGTATTATTAAGACCATTATATATCT
>ENA-OQJH01001085-OQJH01001085.1-human-gut-metagenome-genome-assembly--contig:-NODE-1085-length-12385-cov-2.616985_pt1 | contig 12385 bp, 22 predicted proteins | sample MGYA00242597_ERZ504763 | MGnify/ENA primary metagenome ERZ504763 (study PRJEB26092, sample SAMD00036359) | human gut metagenome | host: Homo sapiens | study: EMG produced TPA metagenomics assembly of... | reverse complement strand
AAAATTATCGGCATGAACAAGCATATGTATATTTTGGCGGATTGGCGGCAGGGATTGCCGCTCCGACCCTTCCGAGTTTGTACGCGTCCTGCGTGAGGGCAGCTGGTTTGACAGCGAGTGCACCGACGGGAGTACATGGTAAATTTCTCCGGGCGGTACAGGGAACTGCACGGGGTGACGGTGAGAACCGACACCCCGGAGCAGTTCATGGACGACCTGAAAAAGTACGGTTACATCACGGGTTGAGAAGCCCGCTCCTTTATTATTGCGATCCCCGTCCGGCACACTTCAAAGGCCGGCGGGGATTTTCTTTTTCACGGTATCGGATATCCGCCGTATCCCGTTTCCCAAAGGGGGGCTGGCTTCACGCCTCCCTTCGGGAAAGCCTTTTTTTCTTTTCACCGCCCCTTCCGCCATGACAAAAACTGACTATCCATGACAATCCATGACAGGGTATTTGAGGTCATTCCGCTTGTTATTTCCTTTGTGACATGAAACGGCAGGAAAGCTTGCCGGCAATAACTATAAAAAAGAAATGCATATGAAAAAAGAACCTTTGTTTATCGCATTTGCCAGCCAGAAAGGAGGAGTCGGCAAGACCGCCTTCACCGTGCTCACGGCCGGTATTCTGCGTTACCAGCGGGGATACAACGTTGCCGTGGTGGATTGTGACCCGCCCCAGCACAGTATCGGTCTGATGCGGGACCGTGACCTGGAATGCGTCAAGGAAAACGATTCCCTGAAAATGGCCCTTTACCGCCAGTACAAGCAGAAACCGCAAAAGGCCTATCCGATCATCAAAAGCGAGCCGGAGAACGCGGTGGAGAACTTTTACCGTTATATGAGAGAACAGGAGACAGAGTTCGATATCGTGCTGTTCGATCTGCCCTGCGCATTCCGCTATATGGGGATGATCCGTACCCTGGCCTTGATGCACCACATTTTCATTCCGCTAAAAGCGGACGATGCCGTGATGCAGAGCACACTGCAGTTTGCCTCTGTAATCCGGAAGGAACTGGTTTCCCATGAGGACTATCCCCTGAAAGGAATCCATCTTTTCTGGAACATGATCGACAAGCGGGAGGACAAAGGGACCTTCGAGGCGTGGAACAAAACCATATGTGACTCAAAACTGCACCTGATGACAACCTGCGTCCCGGAGACCAAACGTTACAATCGGGAAGCAAGCAACATGCGAGGCGGCATTTTCCGTTCCACCTTGTTGTTACCCGACAACCGACAGGTAAAAGGTTCGGGACTCATGGAGCTGGTGGATGAGATATGCGGTATCATCGGTCTTGCGGAAAAACAAGGGGAATCCCCCATGACAAACCTTATGTAGACCGGTATGGAGTACGCATTCATTCTTCTGTTCCTGTATGCCTCCTATCTGAGCATAGAAAAGTACGTCCACACGGGCAGCGTCCTTAAATGGAGGGGAGGACAGCGTCCTGCCTCCGGTCTCCCGGTGAAGGAAGAACCGGCGGAGCCACGGGAGGAAACGTCCGAGGAAGCTGTCATCGGCAGGAGCCGGTACCGGTTATGGCAATCCCCGCCTATGGACGAGGAATACGCGATGAGCGAAAAGCGGACGGATACGACATGAAAGGGAGAAAGGCACCCGTGCCCGAATTCCCCGCCCCTTTCGGAAGACCGGAGGAGGGTGAGGTGCCGGAACGCTACGAGATCACCGGTTATGTGGAACGTCCCGATCCGCACCGCGCCAGAGGCGTGACCTTCGACGACATGGACCTGCTCTCCAGGTTCATGACCACGGACCGCCTTTCGGAACCGGAACAGTCCCATGCCCGCCAGACACTGGAACGGCTGGAGGGGACCGACATGGAACGTATCCTGCAGGCCGGCATCCTGGGCAGTGACGAGACATTGAAACGGTACATGAAACTGTACGTGGACAGTGACAGGGAGCCGCCCCTGCTGGCGGGAAAAGACAGGGAAAGCATAATCAGGGATTTCGATATCATGGATTTCATACCCCGATAACCAACAATATAGTGTATATGGCGAAGTATCATGATTCAAGCTGATCCGCTTTGCGGACATTCCGTTCCGAAGAGAGAGCAACATGAGTGACGAATGAATTAAAGAAGGAGGTAACGATGTACGGTTATTATGATTCCGGCTGATGCCGGCAGTAAACATGCGGTTGCAAGAACGGTCCGCGGATATCCGGGTCCGCAGCCCGTTAAAAGAAAAATTTGACATAATAGAATACAGGCATGAAAGAATATCATGACTCGGGATGATCCTTACGGACATCCGTCCCGAAGAGAGAGCGACACGAGTAGCAAACAATTAAAGAAGGAGGTAACGATGTACGGTTATCATGATTCCGGCTGATGCCGGCAGTAAACATGCGGTTACAAGAACGGTCCGCGGGCATCCGGGTCCGCAGACCGCTAAAAAAGAAAATCCGACATAATAATATATATAGGTATGAAAGTGTATCATGACTCGGGATGATACTTGCGGACATCCCGTCCCGAAGAGAGAGCGACACGAGTAGCAAACAATTAACAAAGGAGGTAACGATGTACGGTTATTATGATTCCGGTTGATGCCGGCAGTAAACATGTGGTTGCAAGGACAAGCCGCGGGCATCCGGCCCGCGGCTTGTCAAAAAAGAAAGTCTGACAAACATTTATTATAATAATTGGTATAAGAATAATGAGACATTCAAGAACCCATTCATTTTTACGATTCTCCCTATGGGCAAAGTGACGGACGTATTGGTATCCTTATCGGGCGCGTACCTGCCAGAACAGCCTTCCTGCTGGCATGACTGGCCACATGAGCAGCCCCCACGTTCGCCGCCGGTGACGGGTCCGCCGGGCTGGTACAGGCCACGCAGATGGTGAACAGCTATTTTGATCCCGCCGTGAAACTGATTTATGCGGCCGGCGCGCTCTGTGGCCTTATCGGGGCCATCCGCGTGTATTCCAAGTTCTCGTCGGGCGATCCAGATACGGGCAAGACCGCCGGAAGCTGGTTCGGGGCCTGCGTGTTCCTGATCGTGGCGGCCACGGTGCTGAGGTCGTTCTTCCTGTAACCCCCATGCCATATGGAATACAAGCTGAACAAGGGCGTCGGGCAGGACGTGGAGTTCTGCGGCCTGAAGGCGCAGTACCTCTACCTCTTTGCCGGCGGCCTGCTCGCCGTCTTCCTCGTGTTCGTCATCCTCTACATGGCGGGCGTGAACCGTCTGTTCTGCATCGCCCTCTGTGTCATGTCGGCCACGGGAATCACCCTCGGCGTGTTCCGCCTGAACAGGAAATACGGCCCCCACGGGCTGATGAAGCTGGCGGCGGCAGGTTACCGTCCCTACTACATCATCAACAGAAAACGTATCACCTCACTTTTTAAACGAAGAAAATATGCGAAACATACTCAAAGCGTCCACCCTGGAAAGTAAGTTTCCCCTTCTCGCCGTCGAGGACGGGTGCATCCTCTCCAAGGACGCGGACGTGACCGTCGGCTTCAAGGTCCGCCTGCCGGAGGTCTTCACCCTCACCTCCGACGATTACGAGGCCATGCACGGCGCATGAGGGAAGGCCATCAGGGTATTGCCCTGCCATACCATCGTCCACCGTCAGGACTGGTTCCTTGAGGAGGGCTACAGGGCACGCACCGACAGGGAGGAGCTGGGATTCCTTGACCGCAGCTTCGAGCTCCATTTCAACGAGCGGCCCTTCCTGAACCACTTCTCGTACCTGTTCATCACCCGTACCACGAAGGAGCGCATGCGGCAGCAGAGCAACTTCTCCGTCCTCTGCAGGGGGCATATCCTCCCCAGGGAGGTCCGCGACAAGGACGGCGTCCTCCGTTTCCTGGAAGCCGTGGAGCAGTTCGAGCGCATCATCCGCGACTCCGGGCTGGTCCGTCTGGAACGGCTCACGACGGAGGAGATCACCGGAAAGGGAAAGGAGGCCGGCCTGGTGGAGAAATACTTCTCCCTCTCACAGGAGGACACCACCACGCTGGAGGACATCCGGCTCGGGGGCGCGGAAATGCGCGTCGGCGACAAACGGCTCTCGGTGCATACGCTTTCCGAGGCGGATGACTTGCCCGCCGCGGTGCGGACGGACGGGCGGTTCGAAAAGTATTCCACCGACCGCAGCGACTGCCGCCTCTCCTTTGCCGCCCCCGTGGGCTGATGCTGCCCCATAACCATATCTGCAACCTGTACGTGTTCATAGATGATCCGGCAGAGACCCTCCGGAATTTTGAGAAAGCGGCCAGGAATATGCGCTCCCTCTCGCGCTACAGCCGCGCCAACGAGATCAACCGGCAGTGGACGGAGGAGTACCTGAACGAGGCGCATTCCTTCGGGCTGGTCCCCGTGCGTTGCCATTGCAACGTCATGGCCTGGTCGGAGGACAGGGAGAGGCTGAGGAACATCCGGAACGACACCGGCTCGGCCCTTGCACAGATGGGCTGCAAGCCCCGGCACAATACCGTGGACGCGCCGACCCTTTACTGGGCGGGCATCCCCGGCGGGAGGGCGATTTTCCCGCCGAGGAGTCTTTCCATACGTTCATCGAACAGGCGGCCTGCCTCTTCATCGGGGAGACGAACTACGCCTCCTCCCTCTCTCCCTTCGGCATCAAGATGGCGGACCGGCTCAGTGGCAGGCCCATCCATCTGGACATCTCGGACGAGCCGATGAAGCGGGGCACCACGACCAACCGCAACAAATTCATCCTGGGGCCTTCGGGCAGCGGCAAGTCCTTCTTCACCAACCATCTCGTGCGCAACTATTACGAGCAGGGCGCGCACATCCTGCTAGTGGACACGGGAAACAGCTACAAGGGGCTGTGCCGGCTCATCCATGAGCGCACCCGCGGGGAGGACGGGATCTACATAACGTATGAGGAGGACCGCCCGATCACCTTCAATCCCTTCTACAGCGAGGACCGGCAGTTCGACGTGGAAAGAGGGAGAGCATCAAGACGCTGATCCTGACGCTCTGGAAGCGGGAGGACGAGCTGCCGAAACGCTCCGAGGAGGTAGCCCTTTCCGGCGCGGTGAACGCTATATCCGCAGGATTACGGAAAACCCGGAGCTCCGGCCGGACTTCAACGGTTCTACGAGTTCGTCCGCGAGACTACCGCCGGATGATGGAGAAAAAGAGGGTGCGCGAGAAGGACTTTGACATCGACGGGTTCCTGAACGTGCTGGAGCCGTTCTACAAGGGAGGGGACTATGACTTCCTTCTGAACTCGGACAAGGAGATCGACCTGACCCACAAGCGGTTCATCGTATTCGAGCTGGACAACATATCATCGAACAAGGTGCTGCTTCCGGTGGTGACGCTCATCATCATGGAGACGTTCATCTCCAAGATGCGCCGCTTAAAAGGTATCCGCAAGGTCATCCTGCTGGAAGAGGCCTGGAAATCACTGATGTCCCCCAATATGGCCGCCTACATTTTGTACCTTTTCAAGACGGTCAGAAAGTATTTCGGGGAGGCGGTGGTAGTCACGCAGGAGGTGGACGACATCATCTCGTCCCCGATCGTGAAGGAGGCCATCATCAACAACTCGGACTGCAAGATCCTGCTGGACCAGAGGAAGTACCTCAATAAGTTCGAACGGATACAGACCCTTTTAGGACTGACCGACAAGGAATGCTCGCAGATCCTCTCCATCAACCGCGCCAACGATCCCTCACGCCGGTACAAGGAGGTCTGGATCGGACTGGGAGGCGTGCAGTCGGCCGTCTATGCCACGGAGACCTCCACGGCCGAGTACCTTACCTACACGACGGAGGAGAGCGAGAAGCTGGAAGTGGAACGGATGGCGGCAAAGACCGGCAGCATGGAACAGGCCATACGGATACTGGCCGCCGAAAAGAACAGCGGCAAGAGATAATCTTTGTAAAACATTTAAAAGAACGATTCAATGAGACGAAAAATTTTCAGCGCATTGTGCGCCTTTTTACTTACCGTACCGTCCATGCACGCGCAATGGGTGGTGACCGACCCGGGCAACCTGGCGCAGGGCATCGTGAACAGCGTCAACGAGATGGTGGAGACCTCCGAGACGGCGCAGAACGCCATGTCCACCTTCAAGGAGGCCTCGAAAATCTATGAGCAAAGCCGGAAATACTACGACATGCTCAAGAGCGTGAACTCGCTGGTGAGCGGGAGCCTGAAGGTCAAGGAGTCGGTGCTGATGCTCTCGGAAATCTCGGAGAGCTACGTGACGAACTACGGAAGATGCTCACCGACGAGAACTACACGCGGCGGGAGCTGGAGGCCATCGCCTTCGGCTACAACAACATCATGAAGAAAAGCAGCACGTCCGTGGCCGAGCTGAAGAACATCATCAACCCCACCGGCATGTCCATGACCGACAAGGAACGGCTGGACCTCATAGAAAGGGTGTACCGTGAGATGAGGCATTACAGGACGCTGGTGAACTACTATACCGAAAGAACCTGCGCGTCTCCTACCTGCGGGCCAGGGAGAAGGGCGAGACCGAGCAGGTCCTGAAACTTTACGGGGAGAACGAACGCTATTGGTAAACCTTTAAAAAGATACAGACTATATGGTATTACTATCCCTATCTTTCGACAGCCTGCACGGTATCCTGCGCCGGCTGTATGACGAGATGACCGAACTCTGCCAGCCGATGATGACGCTGGCCACGGCCATCGCCGCCCTGGGCGCGCTCTTCTACATAGCCTACCGCGTGTGGCAGTCCCTCTCGCGTGCCGAACCGGTGGACGTGTTCGGCATGCTGCGCCCCTTCTGCCTGGGAATCTGCATCCTGTTCTTCGACGTGATCGTGCTGGGAAGCCTGAACGGTATCCTGAGCCTGTCGTGCAGGGAACGGGTGCCATGCTCCACGACCAGACCTCGACGTGAGGAAGTCCAGGAGGAAAAGGACAGGCTGCTCTCCGAGATGCCGCTGAAGGTGGCCGTGACCGGGGAGTTCAACCCCACGGACGAGGAGCTGGAGAAGGAGATCGCCGACATGGGCTGGAGCGAGGAGGACTACACGGTGATGCAGCGGATGTCCCACACCTGTTACTCCTTCTCCCTGCAAAGCATCGTGCAGACCATCATGCGCAAGGTGATGGAGTTCCTTTTCCGCGCCGCCTCGCTGGTGGTGGACACGATACGCACCTTCTTTCTTATCGTCCTCTCCGTGCTGGGGCCTATAGCCTTCGCGATCTCGGTCTTCGACGGTTTCCAGGGCACGCTCGTGCAGTGGCTGGCACGGTATATCAGCGTATACCTCTGGCTGCCCATCTCCGACCTGCTGGGGGTGATGCTCGCCAGGATACAGACGCTGGTGCTGCAAAGCGAGATGGAAATGATCCGGGATCCCTGAGCGTCTTCTCCCCGGACGGATCGACGGCCATCTATCTGGTGTTCATGCTCATCGCTGGTGGGATACTTCTGTGTCCCTACCGTGGCGAACTGGGTGGTACAGGCCGGCGGCATGGGGGCGTACAACCGGAACATGAACAACACGGCAAGCAAGGCCGCCAACGTGGGCGGGGCCGTAGCCGGGGCATCCACGGGCAACGTGGCCGGAGTGCTGCTGAAGAAGTAAGGACGAACCGGGTAATAACATTCATTCATTTCAAGACATGGAATTCAAGAGCTTAAAAAACATCGAGTCCTCGTTCAGGCAGATCCGCCTGTTCAGTATCGTCTTCCTCGCCTCCTGCACCCTCCTGACCGGTTTTTCCGTCTGGAAATCCTACCGGTTCGCCGAGGCGCAGCGGGAGAAGATCTACGTGCTGGACGAGGGGAAGTCGCTCATCATGGCCCTCTCGCAGGACGCCGCGCGCAACCGCCCGGTGGAAGCGAGGGAGCACGTGCGCCGCCTGCACGAGCTATTCTTCACGCTGGCCCCCGACAAGGCGGCCATCGAGTCGAACATAAACCGGGCGATGTACCTGGCCGACAAGAGCCTGTACGGGTATTACCGGGACTGGAACGAGAAAGGTTCTACAACCGGCTCATCAGCGGGAACGTCAACCAGACGGTGGTGGTGGACAGCATGAGCTGCGATTTCGACAGCTATCCCTACCGCGTCACCACCTATGCCCGGCAGATGATCATCCGGGGGAGCAACATCACCGAACGCTCCCTGGTGACACGCTGCCGCCTGCAGAGCACGGTCCGCTCGGACAACAACCCGCAGGCTTCCTTGCGGAGCATTTCGAGATTCTGGAAAACAGGGACCTGCGTACCGTGGAAAGGTAACGCCTCCCTATAGTAATCAACCTTTTTGACAACATCAGAAGAATATGGATATAAAATCAACAGCGGGGGAAAGGCTGAAGACATACCTGGAGGGCCTTTCCGAGAAACAGAGACGGGGCATCCTCGTGGCGATGCTGGCCTTCACCTGCGTCGCATCGGGTATCGTCCTGCTGCGCGCCGCCGGCCGGCTGACACCGGCAAGGGAGCGCATGGAGCTTCCCTTCGGGGAAGGCAGCCTTGCGGATACCCTGCGCAGGCTGCCCGATCCCCTGAAAGGACAAGTAACAAGTATTTACCGGACCATTAAACAACCCCAGCAGAATGGAAAACAGGAAGAGTAACATGGAAGAAGAGCACGTGCCCGCCGGGGAAGCTCCGGAAGGCACACGGCCGGCGGAAGCCGGGGATATCCCCTCCAAAGGAACAAAACCGGAAAAGCGGCTTAGCGAGGAGGAAATCCTGCGCCGCAGGAAATACGTCGTCATACCGGCCTTCGTGCTGGTATTCCTGGCGGTCCTCTACTGAATATTCGCCCCTTCCGGTGACAACGGGGAAACGGTGGCGGGTGGTTCCGGATTCAACGTGAACGTGCCGGAACCCACGACGGTCCAACTGGAAGGGAATAAAACGGACGTTTATGAAAGACAGCAGGCCCGTCGTGAGAAAGACAGACGGATGCAGTCGCTCTCCGACCTTGCCGGAAGGTTGTTGGAGGGTAAGGGACAGACGGACAGCCTATCCGGCCCGGACGGAAGCATACGGCAGTCGGCGGACACCTACGAAAGGATCACGGAGCAGCTGGAAGTTTCTACGAGACACCGCAGGAAACGGCCGGCGGCTGGAACAGAAGGTGGACGAGCTGAACCGCCGGTGGAAGAGGCGGAGGCGGAAAACAGCGCGCGGAATCCCGCGAGCGATGATGGAACAGTCCTACCGGATGGCCGCCAGGTACTTGAACCCCAAACCGGAAGCCACGCCCGGCGAGACGGAGGAGGAAGAAAAGCCGGAGCCTGTCCCCGTCAGCCGGGCGGAGAGCGGAACGACCTCCTCCCTGGAGCAGCCGCTGACGGACTCCGCGTTTGTCGCCTCACTGGCCGTGGAGAGGAACTACGGTTTCAACACGGCGGTGGGCAGCAGCTACCGGATGGGGATGAACACCATCCCGGCCTGCATCTCCGAGAGCCAGACCCTCGAGCAGGGAGGACGGGTGAAGTTGCGCCTGCTCGAGCCCCTGCAGGCCGGAAGTATCACCGTGCCGGCCAACAGCCTGGTGACCGGCACGGCAGACATCCGGGGGGAACGCCTGGACATCCTGGTAAACAGCATCGAATATGCCGGGAATATCATCCCGGTGGAACTGGCCACATATGACATTGACGGGCAGCGGGGCATCTTCGTGCCGGGATCGGAAAGCCGGACAGCCGCCAAGGAAGTATTGGGGGACGTGAGCCAGAGCATGGGCGGTAGCATCTCCTTCGCCGGTTCCGCCGGGCAGCAGGTGGCGATGGACCTCACGCGGGGTGTCCTGCAAGGCGGGACACGGTTCATCTCGCAGCGGGTCAAAGCGGTCAAGGTAAAGCTGAAGGCCGGGTACAAGGTGCTGCTGGTCACAAAAAAGCAATAATGACGTTTAACTGTAATCTTTTTTAAAAGCAATCATTCAAGATGAGAACATTCATTCTTTTAATCATGGCTGCGCTGGCGGGAGTGACCTGCCGGGCGCAGGAGCCAAGCCGGAGGCGGGGTCAGGATCCTGACCGCCGGCCAGCACATCACGCCCTACAGGATCGGCGTGCCGTTCAGCAAGACGGTGCATATCCTTTTCCCCTCGGAGGTCCGCTATGTCGACCTGGGTAGCACGGACATCATCGCGGGCAAGGCGGACGGCGTGGAGAACGTGGTGCGCGTAAAGGCGGCCGTCCGGGATTTCCCCGGCGAGACGAACTTCTCGGTCATCACGGGCGACGGATCGTTCTATTCGTTCCTCGTCTCCTACGAGGAGGAGCCGGAAGCGTTGAACATCAACATGGACCGTTGGATTGCACCGGAAGGTTCCGGCTGCGGGAGTGCCGTCCGTGTGACCGAGCTCGGCGAGGAGGACCCTTCGGTCATCGCCAGCCTGATGTACACCGTACACCGTCTGGACCGCAGGGACCTAAAGCATATCGGCTGCCGCCAGTTCGGGATGCAGGCCCTGCTCAAGGGCGTCTATGTGCATAAGGACCTGCTGTTCCTCCACATCTCATTGGCCAACTCCTCGCATGTGCCCTTCGACATTGACTTCGTGCGCTTCAAGGTGGTGGACAAGAAAGTGGCCAAGCGAACGGCACAGCAGGAGACCTACATCGAGCCGGTGCGTGCGCTCAACGAGCTGAGGCGCATAGAGGGCAAGGGGGAAGGACGCATCGTCTATGCTTTCCACAAGGTGGTCATCCCCGATGACAAGCTCATCGAGGTGGAGATTTACGAGAAAGGCGGCGGACGCCACCTGCGGTTCCATATCGAGAATAGTGACCTGGTGGACGCCAGACTGGTGGACGAACTGATAAAGGAGTAATTCTATGGGGAAATATCTGTTTATAATAATATGCGCCTTCCTGTCCTCTTTGGCGGGCAAGGTTTCCGCCCAACGCTACCTGCCCGGGCAGACGGGGCTTGAACTGAGGCTGGGCGGCGTGGATGACTTCGGAAGGAACGTAAGGCACCTGAGGGGGAATTTCCAGGTCGGACTGGCCCTGAGCCGTTACAACCGCAACCGCTCGCGCTGGGTATTCGGGGCGGATTATGTGAAGAAGCATTACGCCTATAAGAAAATAGCGGTTCCCAAGGAGCAGTTCACCGCGGAGGCGGGCTGTCTCTTCCCGTTCCTCTCGGACAGGGGCAGGAACGTGTTCCTCTCCGCCGGCCTGTCCGCGCTGGCCGGTTATGAGAGGGTAAACCGGAACGGCAGGCTCCTTTATGACGGGGCGACCCTGCTGCACAAGGGTGCCTTCATCTACGGCTTCACCCCGGCATTCGAGATGGAGGCGTACCTGACCGACCGCTGGGCTTTTCTTTTCAATGTCCGGCAGCGTGTCTTCTTCGGATCGTCCGTAGGGCATTTCCATACGGTAGTGGCCGTCGGACTGAAATATATCATCGATTAATCTTTTAAGAACTGGAAACAATGAAATTAGGAACATTCATCATGGGATGCGCGCTGGCTCTGCTGGCGTGCACCCTTGCCGGCTGCGATGACCATCTGGAGGTGCGGCAGGCATATGACTTCTCGCTCTCTTCCTGGTACCTGCAAGAGGGTATTGAACCGGATGAGACGGTGGAGATCCGTCTGACGCTTAACCGCGAAGGGGATTACCGGGAGGCCCGTTACCGCGTCGGATACATACAGCTGGAAGGTGACGGCGAGGTGTTCGCCGCGGACGGAACCAGGCTGGTGAACCGCGAGCTGACGGAACTCTCCGGCATCGCGGGGCTGGACACGACGGACATCCTCCGTCAGGTATTCACCCTCTTTTACCGGAACACGGGAGAAGACAATCCCGGGATCCGCTTCGTGGCGGTGGACAACTTCGGCGTGGAACGGACACTGGACATCCCGTTCTCCATCGAGGATAAAGATATAACCAACATCGTTAAAAATAAGGAACCATATGTTGATTAGGAGAGTTTGGCAAATGCCCAACAGTCGTACATTCAGTATCAAGCCTATTCGGGAACTCATTCAAAAATACGCGAACGGCTATACCATAGATCCGTTTGCGGCCGGGAACAGGCTTGCGAACGTAATGAATGATATTGATCCCCAGTATGATACTGATTTTCATATGGATGCCACGGATTTCCTGAATTTATTTAAACCAGATAGTGTGGATACGGTTCTATATGATCCTCCTTATTCTCCACGGCAAGTTGCGGAATGTTATAAAGCGTTAGGGATCACGGTCAATATGCAAACCACCCAGGCTTCATACTGAAGCAGGCAGAAAGAGGCCATCGGCCGAATTGTAAAAAAAGGAGGCATTGTAATCACCTGCGGATGGACTCTGGTGGAATAGGCAAGAAATACGGTTTTGAAATCATAGAGATTCTTGTTGGTCGCCCACGGCGGGTGGCATAATGATACGATCGTGACAGTGGAAAAAA
>ENA-OQJH01001084-OQJH01001084.1-human-gut-metagenome-genome-assembly--contig:-NODE-1084-length-12392-cov-2.320098_pt1 | contig 12392 bp, 20 predicted proteins | sample MGYA00242597_ERZ504763 | MGnify/ENA primary metagenome ERZ504763 (study PRJEB26092, sample SAMD00036359) | human gut metagenome | host: Homo sapiens | study: EMG produced TPA metagenomics assembly of... | reverse complement strand
CTCAACTTCACAAGATAATCTTCTTTTTTTAAATTCTGTAAGATTAAACTGTGATACTTCTTCTACAGTTTCCACTCCGGCTTCTGACGTTGTCTTATGGTACAGTGTCACACCGGACACTTTTCCAAGACGAAACGAGATCTTTTTTTCTTCTTCCGGCAGTTCTTCCGGTTTATCTACCGGAGCGAGAATGTTATCTTGAAGCCACTGTTTTGTCTCTTCCGTCTCTGTAGTTCCGTTTACAGCCTCTTCTGCAATCCGATATACCTGACGGTCGATTTCACTCTCACTGTATACAACTTCTGTCGTTGTTTTTTCTTTCCGTCGTCTTCTGTCACAGTTCTCGTGATTTCTGCATAAGCTCTCGCCGCGTAATCATTTTTATATCTTTCTTTCGGCAGATTTGCCAAAACGCTGTAAAGTAAATCCTATCATTGTCTTCTGAAAATTTCTTTACTGCCGGTACTTTTGCCGGCTTATAGACCGAGCCGTTATAAAGGTACTTGCCGTCAAGCGTCAATGCCTGACCTTCTGTCAAATACTTTTTCGGAAGCAGTACGATTCCATAACTTACCGTGCTCCGCTTTTTTCCAACTCTTGAATATATGATTTCTTGATGCAGGCAACCATTCGCAGCCCCATCGGATCGATCGTACGAATCTGCCTCCAACCATCTGTATGTTTACATCTTGTATCTGCGGCTCGGATGCCTTAACCGGAACGGTGAACTGCGTCAAAAGCAGCGCCGCCAGAAAAAGTATCCATAACCCTAATCTCTTTCTCTTTTGATTCATCCCTCTCATATTCCTTCCTTAATATATACCTGTGATCCACCCCGGTTCATTCACCTGCGGCAATGCCGGTTTCTGCGGGGTTGACGGTTGTTCATCCGGTACGGACGGTTTCTCATCCGGTACGGACGGTTTCTCATCCGGTACGGACGGCTTCTCATCCGGCACAGACGGCTTGTCATCCGGTTCTGACGGTTGTTCATCCGGTTTTGATGGCTTCTCGTCCGGTTTGGATGGTTTCTTATCCGGCTTCTTTGATGTATCTGTATCTTTTGATGACTCCGGTTTTTTTGCCCCGCCTGATTGCTTAGAAGAATCCGACTTTTGAGAAGAGCCTGACTTCGTCGAAGAATCTTCTTTCTTCTCCGTTTTCTCGCTCGTCACATCTTCTTTTCCCGACGCCTTTTCTCCCTCGAAAAGCTCCTCCAAATCTACAACATTGTCGCGTGAATTCAAGCTTTCAATTTCCGCAACTTCATCTGATACGATCTGCTTTTCATTTTCTTCTGCATTTTTGCCGTACATATTCCATACGAACAGACCGCCTCCTGCTAGCACACAGACTGAAAGTCCTACCGCAGCAGCTTGCACAAGTTTCTTGTTCTTCTGCATCTTCATGCTTTCCCTCCTTACAAAATATACCTTTACATAAATATAACCGGAGAGTTGTGGAATAGATCACGCAAGACTCCGGTTATTATTCTGTTACACTATTTTTCCCATTTGATAATATACTTTCTTTTTTTACTTTCTGCAAGCGTTTTTTACAAAAAAACAACGAATTTCCAGTATTTTACGAATAGTGCATCTTTCCCCTCTATTTCAGTTCCTTTGCCCCGCTGTAAAATTTCTATAATCCGGTTACGCAAACTGACTCATATAAAGAGCCGCATATTTCCCGTTCTTTTTCATCAGTTCTTCATGATTTCCGACTTCTTTGATATCTCCGTCTTCCATATAAAGGATCATATCTGCGTCACGGATCGTAGAAAGTCTGTGGGCGATCACAAAACTTGTGCGTCCTTTCATCAGTTCTGCCATCGCTTTTTGAATAAGAACTTCCGTATGGGTATCTACGTTACTTGTCGCCTCGTCTAAGATCATGATCTCAGGATCGGAAGCGATCGCTCTTGCGATCGTCAGAAGCTGGCGTTCTCCCTGCGAAATGTTCTCCGCTCCTTTACTAAGCGTCATATCGTATCCGCCCGGGAGTGTTTTGATGAAACTGTGGGCGCATGCCGATTTCGCGGCTTCTACTATTTTCTCTTTCTTCATATTATCCTCGGCATATCCGATATTCTCTCCGATCGTTCCTTCAAACAGCCATGTATCCTGAAGAACCATACCGAATCTGTCGCGCAGTTCTTCCCTTGCATATCCGTGATCTTAGTTCCGTCCACTTTGATCGATCCGTTATTTACCTCATAAAAGCGCATCAAAAGATTGATCAGCGTTGTTTTTCCCGCTCCGGTAGGTCCTACTACCGCAACTTCTGCCCCGGTTCTACCGTCAAATCGATCCCGTTCATCAAAAGATGATCCGGCGTATATCCGAACGTCACATTTTCAAATGTAACGCGACCGCTGCGGTCATCAGGTACGATGCACTGGTCTGAATCCGGAATTTCCTCTTCTGCGTCAAGCAGTCCGAAAATACGGTTTCCTGCTGCCGCTGCCGCTCCGAAACTTCCTACCATTCCGGCGATTGCGGAAAACGGCTCTGCAAAACGCCATGTATACTCCAACATAGCCTGTACGTTTCCGACTGCGATCTTTCCGGCGATCGCCCAGAGACATCCTAAAGCGGCGCAAAGAACATACCCAAGATCATTCACAAGAGTTGTAATCGGACTGATCGCCCCTGCTGTTGTCTCCGCTTTTCTTGAACTGTTTTTAAGCGCGTCATTCAACTGAGAAAATTTCTTTTTCGCACGTTCCTGATAATTAAACGTCTGCACAACGGACTGTCCGTTATACATCTCTTCTACATATCCGTTCAGCTTACCGAGAAGCTCCTGCTGTTCTCCATAATACTTTTCGCTCGCTTTCATCACTCCTACGGCGCTCAATAGAGAAAGAGGCACCATAACAATCGGGATCAAAGACAGCTTCGGGCTGATCATCAGCATCATAATAAGTACGCCGATGGCAGTCGTAACCTGTGTTACGATCGAAGTTAAGTTCTGACTGATCGTATTGTTGATCGTATCTACATCGTTTGTAATTACACTGAGAATATCTCCGTGTGTATGAACGTCATAATAATTCAGTTTCAGCCGATGCATTTTCTCATCGATTTCCCTGCGGATCGTCTGCATCACATTTGCAGTGATCTTTGCCATACCGAATCCCTGCAAAAAGGAAAACAACTGTGATACAAAATATAACGCTACCAACGCCGCCAAAAGCCAGATGATCGTTTCCCAGTAAAAAACTTTATCGGCAATACTTGCAAACAACGTCGTCGTCACCTTTCCTACAAGAAACGGAGCAAGAACCATAAAGCAGTGCTGATAACTGCTGAAAGCAGTACAAAAAATAACCGAAGTCTGTACGCTTTTAAATAGCCCAGCAGCCTCTTAAATATTGTCGTATTTTTCATATCAAAGCGCCTCCTTTCCTAACTGAATCTCTGCAATTTCCCGATAAAGCGGACAAGTATCCAACAATTCCCTGTGCGTTCCGTTTCCTACGATCTGCCCGTCGTCAACTACTAATATCCGGTCTGCGTCAAGAACTGTGCTAATCCTTTGCGCTACCATGATGACCGTTGCATCTTCGATGCTTTCCTTCAGATTCTGACGGAGCTGACGGTCAGTCTTCATATCTAAAGCAGAAAAACTATCGTCAAACACATAAATTTCCGGTTTTTTCATCATCGCTCTCGCTATCGCCATACGCTGACGCTGCCGCCGGATAAGTTCGTGCCGCCCTGGGCGACCGAATCGTGATATCCTTCTTTCTTCTTACAGATAAACTCATCCGCACAGGCAGTCTTTGCCGCCTGTTTCCAGTCTTCTTCCGTTCCGTTTTCATTTCCGAAATTAAGATTATCTGCAATATCTCCCGAGAAAAGAACATTTTTCTGCGGTACGTATCCGATCAAAGAACGAAGATCTTCCGTGCGGTATTCTTTCGCGTTCACTCCGTCGATCAGCACTTCTCCGAACATCGGATCATAAAGTCTGGGGATCAGTTTTAATATACTTGATTTTCCCCGTCCCGTTCCTCCGATGATCGCCGTAACTTCTCCCGAACGGGATTCAAAACTAATATCTTTCAGGATCGGCTCATCCGCTCCCGGATAAGCGAATGTCACATGACGAAACTCAACCGTTCCGCGCACCGGACGATTTCCATCTGAAACTTTCCACCCCGTATCGAGCTGTCTGTCTGCAAAACTTCCGCGATTCGTTTCGCACATGCATAACTTGTAGGAAACATCATAATGACAAGAGACAGCATCATCACAGATGTAAGTACCATACTGATATACTGGCTGTTTGCCACTAAAGAACCTACTTCCATAGCGCCTGTACTTACATAATATGCGCCCATGCCCAATACAGCCGCCGTCGTCACTCCGAAGATCACACTGATAGCGGGCATCAGAAGGCTTGTGATCCGCCCTGCTGCCATTGCCGTCATCGCATAATCTTCATTTGCCTCTTCAAAACGTGCATTTTCTGTCTTCTGCTTATTAAACGCGCGGATCACGCGTACTCCTTCCAACGATTCCAAAAACAATCTGTTGATCTGATCGAGCTTTTTTCTCAGACGGATCGAATACTTCGATGCCAGTACCATGATGATCGTCAATACAGTCAGAAGAACCGGTATCGCGACAAGAAGAACCGAACTGACTTCTCCTCCCGTAGCTGCGGAAAACACTAGTCCTGCCGCAGCCATCATAGGCGCAAGCAATCCGACTCTAAGCAGCAATGTCAAAAAGTTCTGTACATTCGTAATATCCGAAGTGCTTCTTGTGACAAGACTCGCTGTTCCGAACCGATCCATCTCTGCCGCCGAGAACTCCTGCACTTTAGAAAAGACCTGAGTTCTAAGCTGTGCCGCAAAATCTGTAGAAATATAAGATGCAATCTTAACAGAGAGAAAACTGATCACGCAGGAAAACAATGTTACTCCCGCCATGATCACGGCATACATCCAGACAATACGGTTTTCTCCTTCCGCCACGCCATGCTGATCATCTGTGCCAAAAACGACGGTAAAAGCATCTGCCCTACTGCCGACAGCAATACAAGCAAAAACAACTGAACGATCTGACCCGGCTTAACTTTACTTTTGAAAATATTGTTTTCATCCCTGGTCAGCCTCCTCTCTTTTCTTATGCGGCGTTTTCTCTGCCACTTTGATCTTGGACAATCTGAACATCACCGTTCCAAGCGCATATTTCTGCAGATCTATATACGCTTCTTCCGAAACCTTTTCTCCGAAATTCATAATCTCCATTTCCCCGCTTGCTCCCGTTATAAAAATATCAGACGACGTAAATCCGTTTTTCAAATAAAATTTTCTGCGGGCAATCCTCTGTTCTTTGTTCTCTGCCTTATCATCAAGGCGCTCGATCAGAAGAACAATTTTTTATCTTTGTACTGCCTGCACACATTCTGCATAATATAACTTCCGGTTCCTCTGCTGCGAACTTTAGATGACACTGCCAGATAATCTGCCATTACCATATCTTTATATGGAATAAGGACGATAAATCCCAACACCTGTTCACCTTCGGTTGCTGCCATAACAACCGCTTTTTTCGTTTTTACGGAATGCCGCAGTGCAAAATATGGTTTTCTCTCCCGCTTCGGAAATGCTTCCATATAAATTGTTTTTATCTCTTTCCACTGTTTCTCCTCGGCACATATAAACTCCATCCCGATCTCCTTTCTGCGCTTTATCATTGATTTTCTTCTTTTCATCATGTATCATATAATGTACAGTAACTGTACAGTCAAGGAGTTTTTTATGAATCGAAAAAATTATTTATATTCTTCCGGGGAATTTGCAAAACTGACCGGAGTCAACAAACGCACGCTGCACTATTACAATGAAATCGGGCTGTTCCGCCCCGAAATTATCGGAGAGAACGGATACCACTACTATACATGCTTTCAATTTACAGAGTTAGACTGATCCTTACATTGCGCAAGATCGGTCTGTCCATAGACGAGATCAAAGATTACTCATCCCGCCCTTCCGACGAATCTTTACAGAGATGATGACAAAAAGAAAAAGCTGATCGACGAGTCCATCGAACAGCTTTTATCTGCACAGGCTTTTTAGAACAAAAAGCAGAGAGATTAAAAATAGGAATGTATTCGCAGCACGGAACGATCGAACGCTGTACGCTGCCCGAGAGAAAGATCATCTTCTCATCCCCTATTTCGGGAGAATACGACGAAGACGATTTTTCCATCGCCGCGGAGTTCTCTCTCCGCCTGAAAAATTATTTCATCTTTATGACAATTTCGGAAGCTGTATTTCCATAGAAGATATCCAAAAAAACAGTTTTAACAGCTATCACTCCTTCTTTGCATACTGCCCGCAAACTTCTGACGTATATGATGAAATCCTGCCTGCCGGAACATATCTGCGCGCTTTTTGCATCGGTGACTGGGGAAAACTTCCCGAAATCTACCGCTCGATCCTTTATTATGCCCGCAAACACAATCTGACGCTTACAGGGTATGCATACGAAGAAGGACTAAATGAAATGTCTATCAAAGACCGAAGTGATTACATTACGATGATCACAATTAAATGTGACTGACTGCGATCTTGATCACATTATCTTTTCTATTTTCAAAAATATCATATGCCTGTTCTATTTCTTCCAGCGGAAATGTATGTGTGATAAGCGGCGTTGTGTCGATACATCCCTGCTCGATCAGTTTCAATATCTCATCACAGTCACATCCGTCTACGCCTCCTGTTTTGAAAATAAGATTTTTCCCGTACATTTGCGGAAGCGGAAGTGTCTGGTTTTCTTCATAGAGCGCCACGACTGTGACAATCGCATTCGGGCGCGCGACCTTCCATGCAAGTTCAAATGTATCCGAGCTTCCCGCCACTTCCAAAACTCGATCCGCCCCGTTATGCCTGCTGTTTTCTTTCACGAATCGTTCTGCATCCGTCTCTTTCGGATTCACGACAAGTACGTCCGGATAATGTTCCTTTACAAATGCGATCCTCTCCGGATCTACTTCACATAAAATAATCTTTGCGGGATTCTTAAGCATCACGCACAAAAGCGTACAAATTCCCGTAGGTCCTCCTCCGATAATGACGACCGTATCCTCTTCTCCGATCTCTGAAATCCGCGCCGCCCAAAACCCGGTTGCGAGGACGTCTCCTACAAAAAGAGCGGCTTCATCCGTCACCGAATCCGGAATCTTATTTAACCCCTGCTCGGCATAAGGAACACGGACATATTCCGCCTGCCCGCCGTCGATCCGGCATCCGAGCGCCCAGCCGCCGTTTTGATCCGTACAATTATTCACAAACCCATTTTTACAGAAAAAACATTCCCCGCAAAATGTTTCGACGTTTACAGTGACACGATCTTCGGGTTTTACCTTTGTCACACGCCTTCCTGTCTCTTCCACGATCCCGACCATCTCATGACCGACCGTTATCCCCGGAACTGCTCTCGGAACGCGCCGTGTTTGATATGGAGATCGCTGGAACAAATACTTGCCAAAGTCACACGTACGATCGCGTCGTCCTCACTTTGCAGCGTTGGTTTTTCTTTCTCTTTCAAAACAAACTTTCCGTTTTCTTCATATGTGTATGCTAACATTTCTCCTGTCTGCTCCTCTTTCCTATGCTATTCTTATCATGCTTATGCTAACGTCATAAATGTAAGGACGATTGCCAGAATCCAGTTTACAACGGCTATACATATTCCCGCGATGCTTAAGACTTTTCCTGCCTTTGCCATGACTGTTCCTGACAGATCATTTCTTTTCCGCACTCTTACAAGCGATACAGTCCCCAGAACGATCCCGACGATCGGAATCCAAAGTGCGAAAATAACGCTCACAATACCGAGCACAAGCAACGAGACGCCTGTGTCGTTTCCCGTTTTATCCGATGCCGGATTTTTCTCACGTTTCGCCATTGCTTTCCTCCAATATCATATTACGCTCATATATACATATGAACCGTAATATTTTTTCATTCATTCTATTTTCTTTTTCACAAACTTTTCTGCCGTCGTCTGTTCCCCAACAAAACGACCGCAAATGAATCGGCAGAACACTGCCTGCACGATACGATCCAGACATTACGCGATCTCATACCAGATGATCTGGTTCGGCTCAAGAGCAAGCTCAAAGCTGCTTCCGTCTCCGCGGTAGATCGTTGTCTGCTGCGGCTCATCCGTATTATTTACAACACAGTATTTGTTGTTCTTCGGATAAGCATGTACATCTACATTATAATTTGTACTGAACCATCTGTTCAGCTCATCTTCGCTGTGTGTGCTCCAAAGCACTGCACGGTAAAGTACACGGCTGTTCTCGAAGCTGTACGGAAGTCCGCTGATATAAACAGCGCGTCCTTTTCCGAATTCGTTTACTGCCATCTGTACTTCTTTTTCTTTCTGCACAAGGATCGTTGCACTCGGAAGAGCATAAATATTCTTCTTGCCTTCTCCGAAATCTACTTCTTCAGAATCTTCCAAAATGAAGTGTTCATGCTCATCCCAGTTGTATTTGTCGTATCCGAGTGTGAAGCCCGTTTCTTCCTCTACACCGAATACGTTAGCAAGCTGGAAGAAATGTCCCTGATACTGATGACCGGAAGGTTCGCCGACACCGATAATTCCTCCGCCGTTGTAAACGAATCCGCGGATCGCTTCGATGATCTTCGGGTTTTCCCACCATTCTCCTCCTGTATGCGCCGTATCTGCATCCCCGACATTGATGATCACATCGATATCGTCAAGGATCGCCGGATTATCCAGAATATCCTGGAAGTTGATAAATACAACGTCAAACGGCGCTCCTGACAGCGACTCGATGATTCCTGCATATGAATAGTTCTGTTTCTGATACAGTGCATGATGTACCATATGGCATCCCCATGCTCTCATCTTGCCCCAGCAGTTAAGCACTGCGACTTTCTTCACGCAGTACGGTGTCGTTCCTTTTACATTTGCATAAAGCGTACGGAACTCGTTGCATACCTGCTCTACATAATCAAGGAATTCCGGGAACTGAAGCGCAAGTTTAAGATAACCGCCGTATCCGATACGATCGATCGGTTTTCTAAGGATTGCTCTTCTTGCTGTCACCCAGTTATATTTTGCTTCTTTGACCGGATCTCCGTTCTCGTTGAACACATCCGGGAAGAAGTACGGCAACAGACGTCCTTCTGTATATTTCACTCCTTCGATATCACTGATCAGACGAAGCGTCGAACCGTTTCCTACGCTTCCTACAACAGCGTCAATACCAAGTGTTTTAAACTCTTCCATAAACGGCTCTGTTCCGATCCAGTGATCTCCGAGGAACATCATTGCTTTTTTACCACATTCGTGCGTGATCTCTGTCATCTCTTTTACGATCTTGGCAACTTCTCTTCTCTGGAACGCCTGAAATCCTGAAATTCTTTGCTCGGAACACGATACTGATTATTGTAATATCCCTGATCGATAATATATTCCGCGCGGAACGGATATCCCACTTCTTCTTCAAACTGTTTTAAGATATACGGACTTACCGACGCCGAATATCCGTACCAGTCTACATATTTCTCACGGGCAAGCTCGTCAAATACAAGTGTAAACTGATGGAAAAATGTTGTAAAACGAAGTACGTTTACATACGGATGATCCTCAATAAATTTTCTCAGACGTTTCAATGTATACTCATGTGTCTTCGGCTGACGGACATCAAAGGTGATCTGATGCTCTACATCTTTCCAGTCATTTGTTACGGCATTGTACATATGCACCGGATCCCACATGATATAGGCGAGGAAGCTCACAGTATACTCATGGAACGGAACTGCCTTGATCGTAACCTTTCCTTCCTCTTCATTATAATCCCACTCGTCTGTCGGAACGACTTTTCCTGTCGTGCGGTCTACAACCTCCCACCAACGCTTAATGTCATCCCGTGTATTCGGACTGAGCATGTCAGGATAAAGACCTTTCATGATCTCAATCGACAGACTCTCGGAATCAGCCGTATAAAACGGCGTCATAAGATACATCTGCTGTATCTCTTCCGGATTTGCCTTCGCCCACTCATTGTCTTTTCTTGTCGTATAATATGTAGAATAAATTTCCGCGTCTGCGTCTTTGAGCGCCTCCGGAAATCTGTACCGTCACAGTCTCTGATCGCATCTGCTCCCCAGCGCTTCATCAGTTCCAAAGTCTCGGGAACAACGTCGAGATCTGTAGGGATGGTCACAAGTCCTTTTGAATTTTCCATGAATTATACCCTCTTTGTTCTTTCCTGTTTTCTTTTTCTGTTTTCTGTTATATTTTGCTATTTATATTTATGATTATAAAAAGCAAGAAGTCCGATCAGACCCGCAAGTCCTGCAAGCATTGTCAGAAGCCCCTGCGGTCCGATATTTTTCTGACCGATAATGATAAGGGCTACAGACGCGATAAAAATAACAGCAACAATGATTCCTACTAAAACCTGTTTTGTTCTTTCATCCATGATATCAACCTCCTAACCCTTCAATCCGCCGAGTGTCATACCCTGTGTCAGTTTCTTCTGTACACAGATATACAAAATCAACGTCGGCAGCATAACAATAACAAGACCTGCATACATCTGACCGTATTGAACTGCAGATTTCTGCGCCGCCATCAAGTTCATAAGTCCTACCGGCAGAGTTTTCAGTTCCGGTTTTGTCAGAAGTGTCATTGAAATAATGTATTCATTCCAGAATGACAGGAAACTGAACAAGATTACCGTAACAATACTCGGTTTTGCCATCGGGAAAATAATCTTTACCATCGTTGTAAAGTAACTTGCTCCGTCTACATAAGCGGCTTCTTCAAAATCTTTTGCCAAAGATCTGAAATATCCGGACAAAAGATAGATCGTAAACGGAAGCGCCGTAGACGCATACACAAGAGCCAGCACAAACAGGTTGTTCAAAAAGAACGTACCTCCTGTGAGCTGACGAAGCGTTTTATCCCAGTTATTGAGCATAAGGAAGATCGGTACAACAATGTAACTTACGTTAATGAACAGGCCTGCCATAAAAAGTACGTTCCAGAATTTTGACGTTTTAAACTTGAATCTGGACAATACATATGCCGCCGGAAGAGAGATCACGATCAGCAAAAGCAATGCAAGCGCTGTTACGATCACTGAGTTGAGCATGTAAGTTCCATGCTCGCCTTCTCCCACGCATCGATAAAGTTCTGGAAATAAATCTTCTCCGGAAGTACCCACGGACTTCCGTAAAACTCTGAATTCTGCTTAACAGATGCAACAAATACCCAGCCGACCGGAATGATAATTGTGATCGCAAGGAGAATTAATAAGATATATACTACCACTTTTGAAAGTGTCAATGGTTTTTTTGACTCTTTTACTTTTGTTTTTCCCATCTTGATCTCCTTCCCTTAAAATTCGATTTCCTGACGTTTTGTTGCCACATTCAGAATTCCCGCAAGTGCAAACGAGAAGAGGAATACCATAACACCGATCGCCATACCATATCCATAGGAAGAGTTCGTGTACGCTTCCTGATACATATAACTTAAGAATACATTTGACGCTCCGTCCGGTCCGCCGTTTGTCATTGCTTTTACAAGCAGGAAACTCATATTGATCGTACTGATAACGAAGAATGTAAGTGTTGTTCTGATGTTGTCCAGATCAGCGGAATTGTGATCGTAAAGAACTGTCTGATCTTTCCCGCGCCTTCCAAAGCCGCCGACTCATAAAGGCTTTCCGGCACGTTTGCCATACTTGCCATATACATAACCATATAGTAACCGATTGCCTGCCATACAAGTGCAATCACAATACTGTAAATAACTATCTTCTGATCTCCAAGCCAAAGCGTCGGGTTTTCCGCTCCTTTGAACAGATTCAAAAAAGAGTTCAAAAGTCCGAGGTTCGGATCATAGATTGCCGAGAAAATAGCACTGATAACTACTACCGACAAAATGTTCGGAATGTAAAAAATAACACTGAAAAATGTTTTTCCTTTAATTTTTTCCCGTGACAAAATATAAGCAAATACAAGCGCAAATGTAAATGTTACAAGTGTAACAAGAACGATCAGCAAAATCGAGTTCTGGAACGCCTGATAAAATTTGTCACTCTTGAAAAGTATTTTAAAGTTGTCCAATCCTACAAATGTCTTATTATCTGTATATCCACCCCATTTAAACATAGACATACGGAAAATATCGATCGTAGGCAGGATCATAAATACGATAAACAATATCGCTGCCGGGGCAAGACAGCAAAATACAAACAGCCCTTTTCCTTTTCTTGCTTTCATTAATTCATCTCCTGTCAGGATAAAACGGCGGTGAAACAAGATTCATCCGACCCGCCCTGACCTACATCGATGATTACTTCGTTCCTTCGATCAT
>ENA-OQJH01001083-OQJH01001083.1-human-gut-metagenome-genome-assembly--contig:-NODE-1083-length-12401-cov-7.597768_pt1 | contig 12401 bp, 14 predicted proteins | sample MGYA00242597_ERZ504763 | MGnify/ENA primary metagenome ERZ504763 (study PRJEB26092, sample SAMD00036359) | human gut metagenome | host: Homo sapiens | study: EMG produced TPA metagenomics assembly of... | reverse complement strand
TTACGTATGCGGAAGAGGTATCTTTAAACCGGACACCTGTCAAAGAACAAACGATCTGCAGTGTGGATCTCGGCATCAATACGGATGCAGTCTGTACCATCATGCGTCCAGACGGAACTATCCTGGGAAGAAAGTTTATTAACTTTTCCAGTGACAAAGACCGGATGTACCGTGCGCTGGGACGGATCCGAAGATTTCAGCGGGAACATGGATCGCGTCAGGCGCAGGAAGATGGCATATGCAAAACGTCTGAATACAGAGCTTGGCAGAAAAATTGCAAAGGAAATCGTTTTTTATGCATCAGAAAAGAAGGCAGATGTGATTGTTTTCGAATATCTGGAAATGAAAGGAAAACTTTCCGGGAAGAAAAAGCAGAAACTGCAGATGTGGAGAAAACGTGATATCCAGAAACGGTGCGGACAGCAGGCACACAGAAAGGGAATCCGAATTTCCCGAATCTGTGCATGGAACACGAGCAGGCTTGCCTTTGATGGATCAGGAGAAATTGCCCGTGATATACGGGATCATCGTCTGTGTACGTTTCAGACCGGAAAAAGATACAACTGTGATTTGTCGGCATCGTATAATATCGGAGCAAGATATTTTATCCGTGAAATTTTAAAACCCTTACCGGAAACGGAAAGGTCTTTGCTGGAGGCAAAAGTTCCTGCAGTAAAGCGTAGAACCTCATGTGTTTATGCAGATCTGAGAGAACTGATTTCAGAAATGGAACTGCGTAAAGTAGCATAAACACAGGCAGATATGCAGTGGATTACCTGTTATGTGGAAACCTGCCGTATCCGGCATGAAGAAGCACATATCTGTGCAAAATCTAAGTAACAGGCGTATCCGCCGATATTTGGTCTGCCGCCTAAAGCGGCCGGAAGCACGTGACTTTAGTCATGTGAGGTTCACAAGCTCGCTTTCTGTATTAGATTTGTATTACTGTTAGAACAACTTTCCAAGTATAGCATAAGAGACGGGGAGCAGGAAACCCTAAAAGGAATTGTTTGTCTTTCTATACAATTATGTTATGCATGACATTGCACACAGCCGGCAGAAAAATCCGAATGGAAAATTTTTCTGTTACTTTTTTGATTTTTTCAGTGACTTTCCTCTATGATCTATGGTACACTAATCCATGCGTGTTAAAAACGAGAATAGAATATCAAATGGAGGAAATCTCAAAATATGAGCAAAAAGAAAGGCGAAGGCCTGAAATCATTCAACAGGGGATTTAACGTGCCGGATACCTACATTATCATCTTTTTTGTGGTGGTTATCGCGGCCGTCATGACTTTCCTCGTCCCGAAAGGCTATTACGAGACGGAGGATGTCACATACCTGATGAACGGGGTAGAAAAAACCCGTACCGTCATCAAAGACGGAAGCTTCCAGTATCTGACCGATGCTGCCGGAAAACCGGTCACAGAAGGCGTTGCACTGTTCAGCGGCGACGGCGGAACCGGATTTTCAATTACATGTATAACGGAATTATCAGCAGCTCCGCCATCGAAATCATCGCATTTCTGATGGTAGTCGGCGGCGCTTTCGGTATCATGATCCGCACCGGAGCCGTTGAAGCCGGTCTGATCGGCCTGATCCGTAAAGCAAAAGGAGCCGAAAAACTGCTGATCCCGGTCCTTTTCGTCCTGTTTTCCCTCGGCGGAGCGTGTTCGGAATGGGAGAAGAGGCCCTTCCGTTCACCATGATCCTCTGCCCGCTGTTCGTCGCTGTCGGATACGACACCGTCATTGCCGTGCTTGTTACGTACGTGGCAACACAGATCGGCTTCGGATCTTCCTGGATGAACCCGTTTTCCGTCGGAATCGCACAGGGAATCGCCGGCGTTGACGTCTTCTCCGGCGCAGGTTTCCGTATGGTGATGTGGGTCGTATTCACCGCTCTTGGCTGCGGCATGACCATGTTCTATGCAGCAAAAGTCAAAAAGACCCCGGAAATCTCCGTTGCCTACGAAAGTGACCAGTATTTCCGTGATCAGAACGAAAAAACAGGCATCGACGAGGGCCATTCCTTCGGCATCGGCATATCCTAGTTCTGGTGACACTGGCTGTTACCGTTGTCTGGGTTATCTGGGGCGTTATGGCAAAAGGTTATTACATGGCCGAAATCGCAACCCAGTTCTTCATCATGGGAATTGTGGCAGGTGTGATCGGTGTCATTTTCCATCTGAATGACATGAAAGTAAATGATATTGCCGTTTCCTTCAAAGACGGCGCAAAGGACCTGATCGGTGCGGCACTCGTTGTAGCGATGGCACAGGGCATCATGCAGGTGCTCGGCGGTTCCGATCCGACCACCCCGACCGTTATCAACACCATTATGTACGGCATTTCACAGGCCCTGGCCGGTCTTTCCGGTGCAGCCGCAGCCGTGCTGATGTATGTGTTCCAGTCGGTCTTCAACTTTTTCGTCGTATCCGGCTCCGGCCAGGCGGCGATCACCATGCCGATCATGGCACCGCTCGCGGACCTTCTCGGCGTATCCCGCCAGACATCCGTCCTTGCGTTCCAGCTCGGTGATGCCTTCACAAACCTGATCGTCCCGACCTCCGGCTGCCTGATCGGCTCCCTGGCGATTGCAAAAATCGAGTGGTCGAACTGGATCAAATTCATGTGGAAATTCTTAGGGATACTGATGATTGGAGCAGTCATTACGATTTTGATTGCGGTTGCCATTGGATTTTAAGAGGAGTGAGAGAAAATGATATTATTTCAGAATATAGACGTCTATGCGCCGGAATACCTCGGAAGAAAAGACGTTCTTACGGTGTATGATAAAATTGTCAAGATCGCAGATGCCGGCACGATAACGGCAGACGGCCTGCTCTTTGGCGCGGAGACCGTAGACGGAACCGGACTTGTCCTGACACCTGGCTTTGTCGACTGCCATGTTCACGTGCTTGGCGGAGGCGGCGAGGGCGGCTTTGCCAACCGCACCCCGGAGGCGACGATGGAAGGCCTGAACAAGTTCGGTGTGACAACCGTTGTCGGCTGTCTCGGAACTGACGGCATTGGCCGTGACATGTGCGCGCTCGTGGCAAAAACAAAAGGCCTCCGGGAGCAGGGCATGTCCGCCTGGTGCTACACCGGCAGCTATCAGGTTCCGGTGCGTACACTGACGGATGGAATTACGAAAGATATCATGATGATCGAAGAAATCATCGGAACCGGCGAAATCGCCATCTCGGACCACCGATCCTCACAGCCGACCTTCGAAGAATTCGCCCGACTGGCAGCAGACACGCGCCTCGGCGGTGTTCTTTCCGGGAAAGCGGGAGTGATCAATGTCCACCTTGGCGACGGTGCAAGATGTATGGAGCTGATCGAACGCGTCATCAGCGAAACCGAAATCCCGGTCAGCCAGTTCCTCCCGACCCATGTCAACCGGAACGAGAAGCTGTTCCAGAAGGCAATTGAATACGCCATAAAGGGCGGCGCAGTCGATTTCACCGGAAATGAAGAGATCAATTACTGGGAAACTGTCTGTGATGAAGTCCGCGTGTGCAAAGGAATCCGCCGCATGCTGGATGCAGGCGTGAACCCGAAACACATCACCATCTCATCCGACGGTCAGGGCAGTCTGCCGATCTTTAATGAAAAGGGAGAATTCCTGCGGATGGGCATGGGCCAGTCGAGCTGTTTGCTGAAAGAAGTAAAAGAATGCGTGGAGAAAGCGGGAATTCCGCTGGAAACCGCAATTTCGACGATTACGGCAAACCCGGCAGAGATCCTGTCACTGAAAGGAAAAGGAAAAATCCAGGAAGGGTTTGATGCAGATCTTTGCGTACTGGATCAGGGACTGGAGATTCAGGAAGTGATTGCACGGGGGAAGAGCGTGTATCGGAAATAGAAGAGAGATTAGAGAAGAGGTTACGGCTTGCGTGGAGCTGTAGCCTTTTTCTTTTTGGAATGGTATTTTAGGTAACAGTACGCTATAATCATATTAATCATATTTCAAAATAAGAAAGGTCCAAAGAGACGGTAATGGATGAAATCATAAAAAGTACAGATAACAGATATTCAGAATATGAAACGTTATTATTTTTAAGGGATAAACTGCGAAAAGAAGCGTATGCCTGGAAGAACAGATATCTGGCTGAATTTGGCAATCTGATCACAGCGGTATTTGAACAGAAAATAGCCTGCATCAAAAAGAAAAAGACCATATCTTTCTGCCAGATGGCCGTCAATCGTGAAAAACCGGTGGATCAGGCGGAACTGCAGAACTATCTGTCACAGGAAATGAAAGAGTACAATCGAAAACTTTCTGAAATGATACAGGAAAATGAGATTGCGCATAGTGGAGAAATCATCAGCGAAGAAACCGCGGCAAAAATAAAAAAAGTTGTACTACAGACTTGCAAAGCAGATTCATCCAGATATGAATCCGAAAACAAATGAGATACCGGAACTAAAAGAATTATGGCAGAGGATTGTAGTTTCTTACCGTGCAAATGATCTGGAGGAGCTGGAAGAGGCGGAAATTTTGGTAAATAAATTTCTGGTAGACCATCATTTAGATGGGAATGAAATCAAAATACAGGATATCGACACAAAGATAGAAAAATTAAAAGAGCAGATTCAGAAGATCAAAGAGACGAATCCTTACCAATATCGATTCCTTCTGCAGGATCAGGAAGCGGTTCAAAACAAGAAGCGGGAGTTACAAAAAGAACTGGAAGAATATAGGGTATATGAGCAGGAGCTGGATCAGCTTCTGGAACAGATGATGAAAAATGGGGTGAGTTTTCTATGGCGGATGAATTAGAGATTAACAAAGGCGGGGTAGTATCCCTGATCGACAATCATGAACTGGGAGAAATTTTAAAACCACTGGTTAGAGAAATTTATTTGTTTAATTCCTATGTGGCGGGAACGACACATCTGGAAGATCAGAGCGTTTTGGGTGAAATAAAAGAGGAAGATGATCTGCTTCTTCAGCGCGAGGACAATAGATTTGATCAGAATGCGATTCTGGTTCTTACGAACGAGAGGCGAAAACTGGGGTATATTCCGAAAAAAGATAATGTAGTATTTGCAAGATTGATGGATGCAGGGAAACTGCTGAAGGCAAAAATAACGACAATTGAGCATAGAGGGGATTTTACGGAAATTGGGATTGGGATCTATTTGGTGGATTTTTGAAAAATGGAGAATAATTAAAAAATAGACAGGAACAGGAGAATATGTGGTGTCGGAGATAAAACTTTTTGAAATCGGAACTGTTGTGAAAGAGCGCACCTCTTCCACGGTATTATTGGAAAAACAATTGCAGACAATGATAGAGCAGAATATGGAGACATTTTTCGGCATTCGCTTTCTGAAAAGTGAATATGCGATCACTTCGGGAAGAATGGACAGTATTGGAATTGATGAAAATAACAGCCCGGTGATTTTCGAATACAAGAGAAGCATGAGTGAGAATGTAATTAATCAAGGACTATTTTATCTGGATTGGCTTTTGGATCACAAAGCGGATTTCAAACTGCTTGTGATTGAAAAACTGGGTATGGAAGTAGCAGACCAGATTGATTGGTCGGTGCCTTGTGTGATTTGTATTGCAAATGATTTTACGAAATACGACGTGCATGCAGTGAATCAGATGCAGAGGAATATCAAGTTGGTGAAATATCGGAAATATGGGGAAGATCTGTTGCTGTTTGAGCATCTGAACACACCGGTGGCAAAGCCAGTAACGGAAACATCAACCATTTCAACAACAAGTAGTACATACACACAGAAAACACATTTAGAGAAGCTGTCATCAGCAAGCAGCCATTTCAAAACATTATATACGGCGCTTTGTGACTACATCGAATCGCTGGGAGACGATCTTGTTCCAAACCAATTGAAGCTGTATTTGGCCTATAAGAAAGTGCAGAACATTTTCTGCATTGAAATTTATAACAAACAGATCCTGCTCCGAATGAAACTCAACCCGGACACTGTTGAACTGGAAGAAGGATTCACAAGAGATACCCGCGGGATTGGACATTACGGAACGGGGGAGCTAGAAGTGTCAATCAAGACGGCAGAAGACTTTCAGAAGGCAAAGAAGCTGATTGATCGGGCGTATCAGGAGACGTTATAAAGCATGGTAAAAACTGGAAAATGATGAAAAATTTGAATTGTAAAGTAAAATACGTTACAATTTAAAGTTAGAACAGAGAGGATGAAACGGTGAAAGAAGAAATAATACAAAACATAAATCAAGGGGTGGAAGCAGCCTATATCAATGGAAATCTTGCTTCAAATCTGGAATATAAACCGAGTTTTATATCAAACAATCCAGAAGAGGGTAAAAAAGTTATTTCTTCTATTGAAGAAGAGCTACTTCGCTGTGAACAATTCCAGATTAGTGTGGCATTTATCACAATGGGAGGAATTACGCCCCTCCTGCAGACGTTAAAAGAACTCGAGCGAAAGAGAATCCCGGGGCAAATTCTTACAACGAACTACTTAGATTTTAGTGAGCCAAGAGCGTTGGCAAAACTGAATGAATTGAAAAATATTACGCTAAAAATGTATGATGTGGAAGCTGCCAATAATGGATTTCATACCAAAGGATACATTTTCAAAAAAGAAGAGGTTTATAGAATTATCCTTGGCAGTTCCAATATGACAAGTGCAGCACTTACCAGCAACATAGAGTGGAATACAAAGATTATATCGACGGAGCAGGGTGAAGTAGCAAGTGAGATTGTAAAAGAATTCAATTCGTTTTGGAATTCAGAGTATGCTTTGGGTTTTGAAACCTTTTATGAAATTTACAAAGCACGCTACGAGATCATCAAACATCAACGAGAAGAGGCTAAAAAAGACAGGATTCCGTCTTTTGAAAAATATAAATTAAAGCCGAATTCCATGCAGGAAGAATTTATTGTTAATCTTCGAAAAATCATTGAAAAAGGTGAGAAAAGAGCATTATTGATTTCGGCTACGGGAACTGGAAAAACATATGCATCAGCATTTGCAATGCGTGAATTAGGTTTTAAGAGAGTATTATTCCTTGTTCACCGGGCACAGTTAGCCAAACAGGCCAAGAAGTCTTTTGAACGAGTGTTTAATAATTCTGTTTCTATGGGCATCGTAGGTGATGGAAAACACGAATATGGCTGTGATTTTGTATTTGCTATGGTAGAGACGCTAAATAGAGATCAGCATTTGTTCCAATATGAAAAAGATGCATTTGATTGTATCATTCTCGATGAGGCGCATCATAGTCCGGCGAATACGTATCAGAAAGTAATGAACTATTTTGAGCCACAGCTATTTTTAGGTATGACAGCAACTCCAGATAAACGGGATGATCATATAGAAGGGCGAAATGTCTATGAACTTTTCCATCATCAGATCGCACATGAAATTCGATTACAGAAAGCAATGGAAGATCATTTGCTGTGTCCTTTCCATTACTTTGGAATCAGTGATATTGCACTGATAGACGATAAAACATTCAAAGGAAAGAATCTTACAGAGAAGGATTTCAATCTTCTTACAAGTGAACAACGTGTGGACCACATCATTGAGCAGGCACAGTATTACGGCTATAGCGGAGAACGCGTGAAGGGACTGATTTTCTGCAGTAGAAATAAAGAATGTGAAACCTTGTCAAACATGTTCAATGAGCGTGGTTATAGAACACTTGCACTTAGTAATGAAACGCCGCAAAAGCTTCGAGAAACAGCATTTGAACGTTTGGCTATGAAAGAAGAGGATGCAACGGAGGAATTACAGCCCTTGGACTACATTTTCTCTGTAGATATTTTGAACGAGGGAATTGATATTGTTGAAGTCAATCAAGTCATTATGCTTCGTCCAACACAGTCACCCATTGTTTTTATCCAGCAATTGGGAAGAGGCTTGCGTAAGGCGGAAGGAAAAGAATATGTAGTGATTCTGGATTTTATCGGAAATTACAATAATAATTTTATGATTCCCGTCGCTTTATCTGGGGATAATACCTACAATGCGGATGTGATTCGGAAATATGTGATCAGTGGAAATAGTACCATTCCGGGAGCATCTACCATTCATTTTGATGAAATAGCAAAAGAAAAGATTTTTCATGCGATTGACTGTATCAAACCAAGCACCTTGAAAGAATTGATGAAAGAAGGATACGTTAATCTGAAAAACCGTCTCGGAAGACGTCCAATGCTTTTGGATTTTTATGAAAACGCGGAGATGGATCCTCTTGTAATTATTAAGGAATACAAAACTTATTATTCTTTTGCAGAACAAATGGAGAAAAATGAGCAGCTGTTTCGGCTGTCAGAACAGGAAAAGACAACACTGGAATATTTGTCAAAGACGATATTAAGCGGTGTAAGACAGATGAATTGGAGATTTTGCGATTATTTTTAGAAAAAAATCAAATTACATATTCTGAAGTTATCGATAATTGCAGAGAACGATATGGTTATGAGATAACAACGCAAAAGATTGATCTTGCATGTGATGTTCTGAAAGGCAAATTTGTCACAAACAGCACGGAAAGAGAGAAGTTTTACCAGATTGATATTCTGGAATCAGATGGAGAGAACCGTTTAAAGAGAATTTTGAGCTATACAGAGCGCCTGGCACATAAAGATTTTTATGATCAGGTCCGAGATATTGTAGCTGTTGGTTTGGCTAGATATCAAGATAAATATGCAAGGCCATACAAAAAGGAAGTACCATTTGTACTTTATGAAAAATACTCAAGAAGAGATGTCAGCTTACTCATGAATGCAGGCAAGGACTTGTCGTCAACAATGTATGGAATGTCTCAACTGGGAGACGATGTTTTCATCTTTGTTACGTATCATAAAGAGGAAACACGGATGAAGAAAAAGAATACGTTGATGGAAAACCAGATTATGCGGATGAATTTGTAGATAACGTAATTTTCAGATGGGATTCTCAGATTGATAAGAAATTAGATGGTGCCTATATGGATAAGTTTTAAATACGCCGAGAAAGCATCTTTTTGTTCAAAAGACGGATGCAGAAAACAATTTTTTCTATATGGGAGAATTTGATGTCTTGGAGGCTCATGAAGCGGAAAAGAAAAATAATAGAGGTGTATTAAAACCGATTTGTAAATTAAAATTTAAAATGCAAACAGCAGTAAGAGAAGATTTATTGAGATATTTGCAGAGTGGAAAAGCAGTGGAGGAAAAGTAAAATGAAAACAATCAGAGTTGTTGCAGCAGTAATAAAAGCAGTAAATAAAACAGGAGAATCCATTATTTTTGCAACCCAGAGAGGTTATGGAGAATTTAAAGGCGGCTGGGAATTTCCGGGAGGAAAAATTGAAAAAGGCGAGACACCACAGGAGGCTTTGAAAAGAGAAATTATGGAAGAGTTGGATACAGAAATAGAAGTGGGAGAATATATTGATACGATTGAGTATGACTATCCGGCATTTCACCTTTCTATGGATTGTTTTTGGTGTGAAGTTTTAAATGGAGATCTCGTATTGAAAGAACACGAAGCGGCAAAGTGGTTGACGAAAGAAAAACTGAACGAAGTAGAATGGTTACCTGCAGATATTACATTGATAGAGGAAATTAGAAAAGGAATGTAGGAACAGAAAATTAGGACATATTTCACGAAAAGTGTTGTCGAGTAGAAAAATGAGTGAGGGTGGAAAGAAACTATGACCTTGGAGCAAACAAAAAAATTTACAGAGCAGGACGAAAATACACTGCAATATTATAATCAAAATGCGACTAAATTTATTGAAAATACAAAGAGTGTTGAGTTCCATTCCGTACAGGATAAGTTTCTTTCCTACCTTTCGGACGGCTCTTATATTTTGGATTTTGGCTGTGGATCCGGACGCGATAGTAAATATTTTCTGGAAAAAGGTTATCGTGTCGATGCGGTAGATGGATCGGAAGAAATTTGTAAAATTACCAGAGAATATGTCAAAATTGAAGTGAAAACAATGTTATTTTTCGGAACTTTCGTTCGTAAATAAGTATGAGGGGATATGGGCGTGTTCTTCTATCTTACATCTTTCGAAAGACGAATTACAAGATGTTCTATATAAAATGATGCGTGCCCTAAAGAAAGAAGGATATATTTATACTTCCTTCAAGTATGGAGAATATGCGGGATATCGTGAAGAACGATATTATACCGATTTTACAGAAAATTCTTTTGCGGCATTTATAAAAGACTTTTCAGAAATAAAGATAGTAGAATACTGGATATCGAAAGATGTCCGTCCGGGTAGGAGGGAGGAAAAGTGGTTGAATTTGATACTTCAAAAATCGGATATAGTTTGAAACTGGATGGGAAATATTACAATACATTAGATATTGAAGGGTTTTCACACATGATGAGAGATCCGTCCTATTGTTACAAGTTTTATTGGTTGGAAGCGATTGTCCAGCTTATTGCGGAAGGCGTAAAAGAAACCACTTTTGATGCGGTGATCGATGAAATGATTTGCAATGCATGGTACTCGGTCCGCGAGTTTCACATCCATCTGAGCGGAATGCCAATCGATGGACAAGTAAAAGATGGATTGGAGAGAGCTGTAAGTAAATTATCAGAACTCAGCAATCTGCCTGCAAATGCATCCAAGGTAGAAATTAAAAATGCGATTAAAAAGTATGCACTGGAATTGAAAACATCAAAAGAGCAGCTCACCAATATGGTTCCATACAGAGCTCTTGCAGGATTTTTTGATAGAGCGGAAGAACCAGCAGATTGGGGAAGCGTACGGCGAATGACGGAATATATTGAGAGAATTAATGAGCACGTTGTGATATTACCGTATACACTGGGAACAGGGAGTAAGCTCAAAAAAGAAATATATTTTCAGCCATCTTAGGGAATTTATAGGGTCTGACCACCTTACGATTTTCCAGGCAACAAAAAATGCTGCATTTGGCAAACACCTAATTATCCATATTGCAGTGAGAGGAGGTATGCAGATATGAATGGAAGTCATGCACCAGAATTGACGGATTTATTGAAAGAGATTACAGAAGATATTGCTAAATATGTAATTAAAGAAGGACAGCCTATCATTTTGATTGATGAGTATTCTTGGTATACAGAAGTGCTTTCATTGATGGCCAAACAGGTGAATTTATGTGATAGTTGTATTTTGCTTTTGGAAAATGGGATGGAACAAGAGGCTTACCTTTTGGCAAGAAGTCAGTTTAATAATGCACTATGGATAAAGTATTTATGTGAAGCTGAAGAGGGAGACAACACAAGACTCAAAGAATTCTTCTATCAACCAGACATAAACCAACTCAGGTCAAATCAGAATTTGAAAAAAATGATACGAGATTTTGGTGATACATTAGATGATAGATTTAAAAATGCAGAAACAATCACTAAATTAAACAGAGGCAGTAGGGAGATTCGCAAAGTATTAAAAAGAGAGAATCTTGGAGAAAGCCCAAAGAGTATCGCAGAGTTGGCCAAGCAAGATCCGATTTTATTTGGAATGTATATCACTTTATATAATGAAGGCAGTAAATTTGAACATTCAGATATTAGTACAACAAAATTATATAGAAAGCAAGCTGCAGAGGGTTATCCAACCGATCAGGTATTTATATTTGATTTGGGAAAATCAAATAAGGAAGGCTGGTTCAAAGTTTTCCAGTATTCGCAAATGAGCTTGTTTTTTGCTTTTGACAGCATTTGCAAACGGGTGAAAGAAAGAGAAAGTCAATTGTTTGAAGCAACTCCTTATGGAAAGGGAGCATATTCAGAAGAAAATTTTAATAGAATTCTTTTGAAATTTAATGCCTGTATGAGTTTGTATGAAAAACGTGAAAATGAGCAGTAAACTGTTTGGTGAAAAGTAGTGTGGTTGTGGTTTGACGTTAATCCTCAATAACCAATACCTTTTCATTTTACCACATTCCTGAGATAATTACTCTCAACATTTCTAACCATAAATTCGTGCAATTCGCTCGATTTGCGCGATTAGTGTTACTTCTGCCACATTGGGGTCTGGTACTCGAAAGATATAGCCGAAACCGCAAAAGCCAACCAGCTGAAACCGTAGACACAGACATTGGTACCTGAACCTGCGAACACATAATCAAAAAGCAGCTTTTGATTATTGAAATGGGTTCGTCCCTTCGTTTTGCTTTGTAAGCGCCAAGTATTCCTGCGGATTTTCAAATCCTCAGATTTCCCCTATAATTGCAGCTGATAGATACTTAGATTATTTCACTACAATTATGGAGGATAGGTTATGGCAGGTACTCGCAAGACCCGCGTTCCGATGGTGGAACAGATCAGACTTATCAATGAATGCCGTCAGAGCGGCATGACAGATGCTGACTGGTGTCGTGAAAACGACATTGCAGTAAGCACCTTTTACAACTGGGTCAGCCGTTGTCGGAAAACAGCAGC
>ENA-OQJH01001082-OQJH01001082.1-human-gut-metagenome-genome-assembly--contig:-NODE-1082-length-12405-cov-17.279199_pt1 | contig 12405 bp, 16 predicted proteins | sample MGYA00242597_ERZ504763 | MGnify/ENA primary metagenome ERZ504763 (study PRJEB26092, sample SAMD00036359) | human gut metagenome | host: Homo sapiens | study: EMG produced TPA metagenomics assembly of... | reverse complement strand
CAAATAAGTTCCGTTATCAGGCCAATCGTGCATTTATCATTGGACGGATCAAAAGTATTGTTCCCAAAATACTCTGCGGACTGTTTGAGCTTTCAATTATTGAACAGTTATATACAGATGCTGTACGCTGCAGATCACAGCTCCTGCCCGGCAGGTCGTTTCCAAGGAAGAAATTGAAATCCAAGGGACGTCCACATTTCCGAAATAAAAAAGCTTCTTTTTAAAATAGAGCCAGCATTCATCAATAGGCTTATTTAAGTGCGGCAATTTTTATGAATCTTCTGGTTTCCAGCAAAACAGCAACTGTTTTCTGTCATAAACCGATTAATTTTGTAGTTTGCATTAGAGGATATTCGCTAATATGCCCCTAAGTTGACGCTAGGTTGACCACATTGGTGTCAGACCCCAATGCTACAAATGTGTTGCCTCACCTTCTTTCAAGCAAATTCTAGTTCTTTACGCTTTTATTCAAAAGATCATCTAAGCGAAGTAACATTTTTAACAAATTACCATTTTCTATTTCTGCTGCAACATTACCATCACCGAAACGTTCACTCCTTTGAATCAAGGTGAGTCTTGTATTAATCTGCTCTACAGACATCTCACTTGGTACTATGTTTCTCGGCTGTTGTTCCATATGTTTTCCATAATCTCTATCCGGCTTCATAAGGTTAAACACCTGCCAAATCCCCTCTGGATAGATTGGAAAGGGAAAATAATTCAATCCATTTTTTGATGGCGGTGTTTTCCATTCAATTTTCCGTATTTTACACAACAGCTCTATACACTGCCACAGCTTTTCTTTATCAATAGATACCAACAATGAATCACCTGTATAATCGAACATAGCATGATATATTTCCTGTCCCATAGCAAGCATCGTATCATCTAATACAGCAAAATAGACTTCCATATCCACAAAAGAATCAAGAGAATCTGCAACTGCCCTTAGTGCCACTTGCCACGCTTCTTTCTTTGGATAACCATATATACCAGAGGAAATTAGAGGAAATCCTATAGATTTACATCCATTATCCCGTGCTAAAAGCAATGCCGTTTGATAGCATTTTCGAAGCAAATGTTCTTTATTATGACTGCCACCATGCCACTGTGGTCCAACAGCGTGAATAATATATTTGGCTTTCAACTGAAACCCTGGTGTGATCACAGCATTTCCTGTATCGCAATGACCTATCTTCGTGCAAGCATCTGTCAATTCATTATATCCGGCTTCTTTGAAAATAGCTCCGCATACTCCACCGCCTGCCCACAATCCTTCATTGGCAGCATTAACCACACAATCGACATCTAACTTTGTTACACTTTTTTTAACAATATGTATGCGTTCCATAGATTTTCCTCCCCTATGTGTATGATACTTTTATACAACTACATATTTGATTCTTTTTACTAGATATTTTCCAAAGTCTATATTGGATTGCTTATCAATGAACGGCTCTTTTTTTATTTCAGTTGTACTTCATAGGGTCAGACTCAGACATTCTTGCATGGCTGTTCGCTGATACTCCGAAGGAGCATTTGCAAATGGAGTATTATATACACTGGTGGAAAGCGCCAGAGCGAATGAACTGGATGTCTATGAGTATCTGAAATATCTGCTCACTGAAACGCCAAACAATCATCATCTGGAAGATCCATCCGTTATCGACAGTCTTCTGCCCTGGTCAAAAGAACTGCCAGAGCAGTGCCTTTTAAAAAGGAACAGAAAAAAGTGCCTCAAACATTGATGTAGGTATTATAGCAGGAACTCTGGCTTTTTTTTTCTCTCTTTCCACTCTATTTCCGATTTTATACTTCTTTTATAGATCTTTTAACTCTGCTTTATCCTTTTAGTTGTACTTCGCAAAGTCAGACCCAGACATTCTCTACAACCCCAACAATCCTGTGTGCCATAGCAAAAGAGATCGGTGGTTTCGACAAGATAAGCAATCTTTATTACGACGGGAACTGGAGCGAACACTGGTATGCCCGTGTGACTATTGGGAACCAGACAAAAGATTACACGTTTTGTCCGGATGTGAGTACTGGAGACATTGGAGAAATTCGGAAAATAAATTTTATGGACACTTCCAAAATGACAAAAATTTATTAACCAAACAAATGAGCAGAAACAGCATTAAAACTGTTTCTGCCCTGTTGTTATAAATCTATATTATCCATTTTTGTATTACCACTCTGGCGGTAGATTTTCATATATTTTCCGCTTGTATCCAGAGTACTCCGATTCCACCTGGCGGTATATGTCTGCTTTACTTTTAATTTGACGTATCCTTTGTACAATTTTAATGTTCCAGTGCCGGAATTGCCCCATGTATCTTTCCACTTAAAAGAAACTGTGTTTCCTTTACGCTTTGCTGTAATGGGAGCAGTCGCATAGATAGGCGAACCATTGACTCCCAGTTTTTCAAGCTGAAGCCTGACTTTGGTACTGGTAACCTTATTTACAATGACGGAATAGCTCGGCTTGATGGTGACCGTCATATTGCTTGAAACAGACCATGTTTTTGTGTAGGTCCCGGTGTATTTACCGGAAGCTGCTTGGGCTGGCTGGTAAAACGTAACAGTAATCATGATAGTCAGCATTAAGAATAGTAATCTGGAAAACCTTTTTCTCTTCATGGTAATCAAATCCTCCTTTATGTTTATAAACATATTGTACTACTGGATTTATATGGAAACAAGGACGAAATACGGATTTGGAAGTTTTAAAAACCTTGACCAGGGCGAATATGAAATCACAGAAATTAAGACTAAGCCTGCAGAAGTACAGGCATTTTGCTATTATCAAACCAGTCACAGAACCCTGCCATGTACAGCACAGAGGAATCCAGTCTGGTAAAGATACTCTTTTCTTTCAGGGAATTCCATTCGTAGAAACCGCCTGCCGGAATCAACAGCCGGTGATATAAGATCCCGTTTTGAAAAGAAGGTTTATCCAAAACAGTTTCTACCCTTGCATTGATGACCAGACCCTTGCTTTTTGACAGGGGATATCCCCATCTGCATATACCCAGTTCCAGTCCGTGTTCTGACTGTCCAATGACTGGTGCGACATCGGTCGGACGGGTATCTCCTTGTGCCAGCCAGATCCTCCCATCTATGTTCTGTACCACTCTGGAAATATCTTCCGTCATACCGGGATCAATGTAATATCTGCTGCACATAGTTCTCTCCTATTTAAGAATTCATGTACTGACAGTACGTTAGACTTGGATGATTTTCCTTAGGGTACTATATTTTGATTTATCTCTGCAGTCAGATCCTACGTACTGAAAAAAGGAGTCCAAATGACTCCTTTTTCTAATGCATATCAATTATTTTTAAAATATCGTATATCCGCCATCTACAGCCAAAGCTGCTCCATGGATGAAACTAGCTTCGTCTGATGCAAGGAATGCAATGGCCTGTGCTACTTCGATAGGTTCTCCAGGACGTTTTGCCGGACTCATTCCAATCTTCATTGTTACCGGATGCTGTGGAATTGCAAGCACACGTGCAATCATATCTGTTGCAATCGGTCCTGGAAGAACAGCATTTATACGCACTCCTGTACGTCCATGATCCAATGACATCTGACGGGTGAGTCCAAGAAGGCCATGTTTAGCAGAAGTGTAAGCAAGCCCTCCGCGGCCAGCTGCGGTTGCTGCCATGGAAGCTACATTGACGATGGTTCCAGCTCCTTGTTTTTCCATAATAGGGATTAGTTTCTTGCAAAGAACAAATGGTGCTGTGAGATTTGTTGCAAGAACAGTGTTCCATTCATCCATTGTGATCTGATCCATATTGGCAGTTGTTCCGCCTACTCCTGCATTATTAACGAGAATGTCTATTTTTCCGTAGGCGTCCAGAGCTGTTTTAACCAGGTTATCAAGACTTTCATCAGATGTCACGTCTGTTTTACAGAAAATTGCTTCTCCTCCGGCTGCTTGATTTCATTCACACAGCTTTCTCCCAGTTCTTCCTTTGTTCCAACAACTATGACTTTTGCTCCTTCTTTTGCAAAGAGTTCTGCGGTTGCTCTTCCGATTCCTCTTGTTGAACCGGTAATGATTGCTACTTTGTTTTCAAACTTCATGGCAATGCCTCCTTATCTTCTTCCTGTTTCCATGAATGCTGTTCTGTCATACCGTGCGGTAAGCAGATACGGTGCCAGAACATCTGCGTCAATCTCTTCACATAAATTCAGTTTATGAACCATCAGATCATTTGAGGAATACGCACCTCCAATGACTGTTCTGATTGGAAGTTCTCCCCATGGATCATCAATGGACGATTGTAATTTAATCGCTGCAAAACCAGGCTCCCATGAATGGTAATTGTATTCACAGAGATTCTGAAGCAGAGCACCATTCTGGAAATGTGATTTTCCTTCTTTATCCGGTTCGCGGTCAAGGTGGAAGTAGAAACCACCGCCATATGTCTTTTTACCGGCTTCTGGGAACTGATACAGCATTCCGGTCATTGCGTTATTATATTCACCAATCTTGAGATCAATATTTACAAGTTCAGTACCACGACGGCAGACTTGAGCGGTCACATGATCATTGTTTCGACGGATTACAAATTCAGATCCCAGTTTCTTTGGAATTGATCCATTGTCACGTCCACACTGAACTGCCATTTCTGCACCGGTTCCCCCAAGTACAAGTCCTATTGGATATAATCCAAGCTGTGTTCCATATGTACAGTAAACACCAAGGATTGCTTCATAATAATCATCAGCAAAGGTAGGCTCCTTAACATGGCACACAGATACCGTAACTACAGGCACGGAAAATGGTTTTAACGGTGCAGGCAGAACCTTTGCAATCGCCGCAGGATCGGTGAGGTATGCAAGATATATTCCCTCCTGATTTTTCATAAGAGATATCTTACCGAAATTAGGCATTTCCTCCGGAGCAGTGATAAAGCTTGGAGTTTTGACAGATGTCTTAAACAATTTCCTTGCTGCTTCAAAACCACTTCTGGATGCAGGAGCAATCGTACCGTCTTTCACAGCATTTCCGATAGCCTGAGCATGGATTCCTTTTTCTTTTAATTCTTCAACAAGATGGTTGTCCGGACGGAAACCAAGGGAAAGAACAACAGCATCTGCAGCAACTTCCACATTTATCTTATCGTTCAGTCTTTCAAGTACAACTCCATCTTTTTTGATCTCTTTAAGAGCATATGCCATCATGAACTGGGCATTGTATTCTTTCAATCTTCCACATACATCTGCAACATTTGTATGATTTGCATTAGGAGCAACTTTGTCAAGCATATCCGCAAGTACAACGGTATTTCCTTCGTGACAGAGATATTCTGCTGTTTCAAGTCCCGTAACACCTGCTCCGATGATCATTACTTTTTTATTCTTCAGTCCGGCTTTTCCGGAAAGAATATCTTCGATTGTATATACATTTTCTCCGGTTATTCCGGGAATAGATCCTGGAATGACAGATTTAGAACCTGTTGCTACAAGTACCGCGTCCGGATTCATTTCTGCAATTTTATCCGCAGTCGCTTCCATATCAAGTTTTAATTCAACTCCAAGTTTCTCAAATTCAACATTATAATAATCAGCAATCCAGCCCATACGTTCTTTGAAAGGAGGCTTCTTTGCAAGGTTTATCGTACCTCCAAGCTCACTCTGGCGGTCAACCAATGTTACCTTCATGCCGCGTTCAGCAAGTGTTTTAGCAGCGATCATACCACATGGTCCGCCACCCACAACTACTACCTTATGTTCCTGAGTGTCATATTCTGCATTTCCATAAAGACGTTCGCGGCATGCACGTGGATTAACTGCACATTCCGCAGGAATACCCGCGCCCATCCATGCATTCAGGCTCTCAAAGCAACGCAGACAGTTGATACATTTACAAATTTCATTCTCTCTTCCTTCAAGTACCTTGAGTCCCCACTGTTCGTCTGCGAGCCAGCTTCTTCCCATGGAGACAAAATCAACAATACCTCCTTCCAGAAAACTCTCAGCTACCTGTGGTTCACGTATGCAGGAAACTCCTATCACTGGAATAGAAACGTGATCTTTTACGGCCTTGATCAGATCTTTTCTCCAACCCTGGGGGAAGGAGATTGGCTCTACACATACACTTCCTGTCTCGTATAAACCAACAGACACATCAATAAAATCAATCCCGCATTTCTCAAGCGCCATTGCAATCTTAACTCCATCCTGGATATGGATATAATCCTCTGTCACTCCTGTTTTATCCAGAAATTCTTCAACGCTTAAACGGACACCGATCGGAAAGTCCGGTCCACACTGTACACGGATTCCATTTATGATCTCGGTGATCATACGAAGTCTGTTTTCAAAGGAACCACCATACTCATCTTCGCGTTTATTTGTGTAAGGGGAAAGAAACTGTTGTAATAGATACCCATGAGCCGCATGAAGCTCTACTCCATCGCAACCCGCTTTTTTTACCCGTACAGCACCTGAGATAAACTGTTGGATCAAAGCTTTTACTTCTTCTGTTGAAAGAGCCCTTGTTTCTTGCTGAAGATATTTGCACGGTATTGCTGAAGCAGATACTACCGGACCGCCTGTAAGAGCAGTTACTGTTTCACGTCCAGGGTGATGCAGCTGGATGAATATCTTTGTCCCATATTTATGTACTGTTTCTGCAAGCTTTGCAAGACCTTCGATATGTCTGTCTTTTGAAACAGACAGCTGACGCATCATCCCTGCACCATGCAGATCGTTTACCCTTGCAATCTCCGGAATAATAAGCGCTGCGCCACCAATTGCACGTGCTCATAGAATGCAATCATGTCTTCCGATGGAGACCCATCCATCTCCGCCAGGCTTGTACCCATCGGTGACATTACAAGCCGGTTTTTAAGTGTAATATTTCCAATTTTTCCCTGTTTAAATATTTCCTGATACATGTACACCCTCCTTTACTTGTGTCTCTTGATTATTATGGCTTAAAAATAACATTTTCATTGTTAAAAAAACAACGGCATAAATATAAAAAAGACATTGTGTATTTATGCACAATGCACTATAATTAATAATAATCTGCAAAACACTGTGCATTTTTCACAAATAATTGTAAAGAGGAGTATGAAGATGCTGTTTTCCGATCTTATTGATTATTTAAAAAATGAAAAAACTTTTAACATAATACTAAATTGTTCTACTGATCTTCATGAAATACGAGATGTAGAGCTGCTGGATGGCACTCAAACAGGATACGCCACAGATATTGTCTATTTTGGTTATCCAGATGTCTTGTCTCCTGATATGCAGCCTTCTCAATGTATCCTTGTTCGTGGAGAAAACTATCTTTTTCCTTATTCCTGCACGGATCGTGCAACAGTACAGGCAAAAGAGCTTTTTGCGGTTTTTAATGCAGCAAAACAGTTTCTTCAGACACATGAACAGGTTAGTTTATATGAAGAACTGGTTCGAAAAGGCCACTCTTCCCATAGCCTGGATGAAGTGATTAACTCTGCATCCATCAAATTAGGATATTCTTTGGTATTTTGCGACAAGAAATTCCGTATCCTGTCATATTCTACATCAATTCCGGTTACGGATAAATTATGGAAAAAGAATATTGAACGTGGATATTGTACATACGATTTCATTAAAAATGTAATGTCATTGGAAGCTGTCCAGGGGGCTTCAGCCAGCATTGAGGCTGTTGAAGTATCTTGCCCGGAATCACCATATCGTAAATGTAGTTCGAAAGTGTTTTTAAACGGTGTTCAGGTTGGTTTTGTTCTGATGATAGAAAACAATATCCCTTTTACCGCAGAACACTTAGCAGCTATGAGTGATGTAAGCCGGGCAATCAGCTCCGTAGTTGGACATTATCATCCTGAACTGTTTCAGTACACCAGTGCGGACCAGCAGCTTCTTGAAGCCTTGCTGATTGGAACTCCGGCTGATATATTGGCAGATTCCATTTCTCATCTTCGAGTATCTGATGCAATGTATGCACTTTGTATCCAACCGAAGACATTTTTGAAGGAAAATAAATTAAAGCAGCAGCTTTATCCTGTGATCCGACATATCTTTCCGGAAGCATATATGACTGTCCACGACAATGCACTAGTCCTGCTTGTACCAGATCAGAGTTCTGTTATATTTGTAGATACTCAAAAAATAATGCTTAAAACGATGGCAGAGTATCATCTGGATGTAGGAATCTCCCTGGTTTTTCAAAAATGGATGAATTTTACAGAGCTTATCAGCAGGCGCGGACAGTTCTTGAATGGAATCACAGAATCCCTGATAACCTTAAGAAGGAAATATCATGGGATCAAAGGTATCCGATGGAGCATCAAATTCATCGGTATTCTGAAATTGAGTTCTACGAAATGATGAACAAGATCAAAGAACCAGAAAAACTTGCAGATTATATCCACCCTGCCCTTTACAGACTGAATAAATATGACCAGAGAACGGGAAATGAACTTTACCATACACTTGAGGTATATCTACAGTGTTTCCATAACAATAAGGAAACAGCTAACATTTTGTGTATTCACAGGAATTCGCTGGCTTATCGAATGGAAAAAATCATTGAAATAGGTAAAGCCGATTTAAACGATCCCATGACAGAGTTTCTGTTGAGAATGTCTTTTAAGCTTGTGGAATATTTGAAGATAAGAGACCTCGATCTCCCCTGATATTTAAAATTGTAGCTTTTCATAACATTATAACGAAATGCTGTAATTCTCTCTGAATTGTCAGTGATGCCATAGTAATGGAGATAACCAGTCAGTATCTCATTAAGCTTCTCTCTGTTGACTGTGAGTTTCAGCTTCTCTTCAAGATATTTCGTACTGCTTTCCAGAAGTCTCTCCGATGCCCGTTTGCTCTTCGCAATTGAAGCAGGGGACTTACTTGATTTGGTTAAAAAGGCATATGTCAAAAATGTTATTGACATATGCCCTTTATAGAACTATTATATTATAACAAGAAAGGAGCAGTTTATGCCAAGACCAATAAAATGCAGAAAAGTCTGCCATTTTCCCAATGTTTTAGAATTTCTTCCGGCAGATGATACGGAGAAAAAAGCCCCCATTATTCTGACGGTAGATGAGTATGAAACAATTCGTCTTTTGGACAAGAAAGGTTACAGTCAGGAGCAGTGTGCAGTATCTATGCAGATGCAAGAACAACAGTTCAACGAATTTACGAGATTGCCAGGAAGAAAATAGCAGATGCACTTATTGATGGACATCCGCTTAGAATTGAGGGCGGGGATTTCAGAATCTGCGATGGTCAAAGTAGCGACTGCAACCTTGGAGGATGTTACAAGCAGGAGCTTTATCAAAAATATGCAGTGGAAAAAGGAGAAGGTATTATGAGAATAGCAGTAACATATGAAAACGGACAGATTTTCCAGCACTTTGGACACACAGAAACATTTAAGATTTATGATGTAGAAGAAGGGAAAGTGGTACATTCAGAGGTAGTAGATACCAACGGAAGCGGACATGGCGCATTGGCAGGAGTTCTTAATGCATTGAATGCAGATGTTTTGATCTGTGGCGGAATCGGAGGGGGCGCACAGACAGCTTTAGCGGCAGCCGGTATTAAGCTTTTCGGAGGAGTTTCCGGAGATGCAGATGAAGCGGTAGAAGCCTTTATCAATGAAACACTTGCGTATAATCCAAATGTGAAGTGTTCTCATCACGAGCACAACCACGGGGAAGGACATACATGTGGCGAGCATGGATGCGTAAGCCATAGCTGTCATTAAGAAGAATGGTTCGCCTAAGAGCGGCTACTGGGAGATTGTAGATAAATATCTATACTTTATAGGGCCGTACTTCATAGGGTCGAACCATGACATTCTTTACTAACAGTAAAAAATATGCCAAAAAGATTAAGAAGGCAGAGAAATGTGTGGTATATGAAAATACAGTCAGAGAACTGTTTAGCTGTGAGCAGTTCAAAAAAGGTGCAGAAGCAAAAGGACATCAGGTGAACATGGTACAGAGCCTGCGACGGCTGTATGAGAAATGGCGGTACCTGTGTATTAAAAGATGACATGGCTGAAATACTCGGAATGTTTCGGAAAGCAGATGTACTTGTACTGGCTACTCCGGTTTATTTTTATGGAATCAGTGCCAGATGAAGACCTTTATTGACCGCACTTATCCTATCTGGCAGCATCTTGGTAAAAAAGAAGTTTACTATATTATATCGGCTGGTCTGGGCGAGGACATCATTGAAAGACCGCTTGGTGATCTGGATGGTTTTGTAGAACATCTGGAAGAATACAAGATTGCAGGAAAGATATATGCAGCAAACGTGATGGATGCCGGATTAGTCAGAAATCAAAGTGTTTTCAAAAAAGCCTATGATATGGGATATTCCGTTCAAAATGCTGAGAAATTGAGAGTTGGCGAATAAAGCTTATAAAAAACAAAGGGATAATTATAGATGTCATAAAAGCAAAAAAATTCAAGTAGTTATTTTTGCCCCGGAATCCGTTAGCTGGCAGTAGATAAGCAAATTAGTTTCTTATCACTGTTAAGCCAAGGATTCCGGGGATTTTTTGTTTTCTACGTTCCCTTGTTATTTATGCTGCTGACACACCATTTTCACCTGTGCGTGTCCTGTTTTCTACGCCGGAACGGCGGATTCCTGCAAAGATGGAGCCTGCAATATTATGCCATACACTGAAAATAGCACCTGGAAGAGTTGCCAGTGGATTGGCTACAAAGTTAGCTGCTGCCAGAGAAACTGCCAGTCCGCTGTTTTGCATGCCCACTTCAATAGCTATAGCTGTTGCCCGTGTATATTCTACATGGAAAATTTTTGCTGCAAGGAGCCCAAGCATCATACCACAGAAATTGTGGATCGCAACAACGCCAAGGACCAGAACTCCGCAGCTTAAGATTTTCTCTGCATTAATTGCCACGATTCCGCCAATGATCATAACAATGGCTACAACAGAGATCAATGGCATAACATCTGAAACTTTATCTACATGATCTCCTGCAAGTGTACGGAGAAGGATTCCAAGAAGTACAGGAACCAGAATTACTTTTACAACAGAAAGTACCATTGCCCAGAAGGATACTTCCACCCAGCACCTGCCAGAATGTACACAAGAAATGGAGTCATAACAGGAGCAGCCAGAGTGGAAACGATGGTCATTCCTACTGAAAGTGCAACATCACCGCCTGCAATATAGGTGATCACATTGCTGGCTGTTCCACCAGGACAGCATCCCACAAGAATCACACCCAGAGCCAGATCTGCGGGAAGATTCATAACTTTACACAATACCCAGGCTACGACTGGCATGATCGTATACTGTGCAACTGCGCCAATGATCACTTCCTTTGGTCTGGAAAAAATTGCCCGGAAGTCTTCCAGACGTATGGTCAGTCCCATACCAAACATGATCACGCCCAGAAAAACAGATGTATAATTTGTCATCCATGCAAATCCATCCCTCCAGAAAAAGGCAAGGCATGAAAAGGCAATGATGATGATTCCAATATATCTGGATGCAAAACTGCTGATTTTTCCTATTTTCTTTAAAATATTTTCCATATATTATACCTCGTAGCTGAAGTTATCGATCAGTCTTGTTTTGCCAATATAGACAGCCATTGCTACGAGAACATTATGATCAGCTTTTTCCACAGGCTGCATGGTAAGTGCATCTACCATGGAAACGTAATCGATTTTTGCCAGAGGCTCTGCCTCGATCACTGCACGCATTTTGCCGAGAAGTTCTTCTGCGGAAATGCCTGCGTGAATGATTTCCTGTCCGAGTTTTACGGATCTGGACAGACAGAGAGCAGCCTTTCTCTCTTCATCGCTTAAATATGTATTTCTGGAGGATTTTGCCAGTCCGTCCTCTTCACGGACAATCGGGCAGCCTACGATTTCTATATCAAAATTCAGATCCTGGACCATTTTGCGGATGATGGCCAGCTGCTGAGCATCCTTCTGTCCGAAATATGCTCTGTCCGGGGCTACAATATGGAACAGCTTGGTTACAACTGTGCACACACCTTTGAAATGGATAGGACGTGTTTTTCCACAAAGTGTCTCAGATAATGTATCGATACTTACAAATGCATGGGGATCATGATACATTTCAGAAGGTTCAGGCAGAAGATCAGGTCTGTGCCAAGACTTTCACAGAGTTTGCTGTCGCGTTCGAAATCTCTTGGATATGCCTCAAGATCCTCTGTCGGACCAAACTGTGTTGGATTGACAAAGTCAGACACAACTACAATGTCGTTCTGTTCTCTGCATTTTTGATCAGACTTGCATGTCCCTCATGAAGAAATCCCATTGTTGGAACAAGACTATAGTTTTACCTTCTTTTTTCCATGCTTTGATCTGTTTTCTTGTTTCTTCTACTGTTTTTGTTACCTGCATTGTTATCT
>ENA-OQJH01001081-OQJH01001081.1-human-gut-metagenome-genome-assembly--contig:-NODE-1081-length-12410-cov-1.283237_pt1 | contig 12410 bp, 17 predicted proteins | sample MGYA00242597_ERZ504763 | MGnify/ENA primary metagenome ERZ504763 (study PRJEB26092, sample SAMD00036359) | human gut metagenome | host: Homo sapiens | study: EMG produced TPA metagenomics assembly of... | reverse complement strand
AAACTTCTTCGGCGGTTCTCTTTCCAAGCTGGCAGGCGGTGTTGGACAGATCTCCGTTGCAGTGACCGGTGCAGCTTTTAAGAAGCAGATCCCCGTACTTTCCGGTCTTGGTGCAGTGGGACAGTTATTATTTTCCTATGGATTTTTAACTTATCTGGCCATTATTCTGGCTCTGGTGCTGGCATTTTTCCTTGCAAAGACCAAAAAGGGCCTGAACCTGCGGGCAGTAGGTGAAAGCCCGGCTACAGCAGATGCGGCGGGTATTAATGTTACTGTATACAAATATCTGGCAACCTGCATCGGAGGCGGTATCAGCGGCCTTGGCGGTCTGTACTTTGTAATGGAGTATTCCGGCGGAACCTGGACCAATAATGGTTTTGGTGACAGAGGCTGGCTGGCAATTGCCCTTGTTATCTTCGCTCTCTGGAAGCCTGTAAATGCGATCTGGGGTTCTATCCTTTTTGGCGGCCTTTATATCCTGTATCTTTATATTCCGGGACTGGACCGCGGGGCACAGGAGATCTTTAAGGCACTGCCTTATGTAGTAACCATTATTGTACTGGTATTTACCAGTCTGAGAAAGAAGAGGGAATATCAGCCGCCGGCAAGTCTGGGACTGGCATATTTCCGTGAGGAACGATGAGAGAATTAATTGAACGGTATGTAAGAGAACTGGTAAAAATCCCCAGCACTTCCAATACAGAGACAGAAAAAAGCTGCGCAGACTATATTGCAGAGGAGCTGGCAAAGCAGCCTTACTTTAAAGAGTATCCGGAGCAGACAGGGAAATATCTGCTGCCGGAAGACAGCTTTGGCCGGTCTGTACCATGGGGACTGGTAAAAGGAAGGAACGGATCCCGTAAGACCATTATCCTTACAGGCCATTATGACGTGGTGGACACAGAAGAGTATGGAAATGAGCGTGCTCTTGCTTATGATGTGGAAAAATGGGAAGATCTGGTAAAATCTGGAAATGCTCTGCCTGGTATGCCAGAGGAAGTGAAAAAAGATTTCCTTTCTGGTGACTGGATGTTTGGCAGAGGGACCGCAGATATGAAGGGCGGACTTTCTGTTGGACTGGCGCTGCTGGACTGGTATGGGAAGCTGGTGGTTGAGGCAGAGCGGAAAGAGTGTGGTGCGGCTGTCTTTGAGACAAAAACTGCTTCTGGAACAGAAGAGACGCCTGAAATATCTGGAAATCTCCTGTTCGTAACAGTACCGGATGAAGAAGGCTACTCAGCAGGAATGCGCGATGCTGTGCCATTTTAAATGATTTAAAAGAACGCTTTGACCTGGAATATACAGCACTGATCGATCTGGAACCGGCTTCCATGGAAAATGGGGCAAAGACCATTTATACAGGTTCTGTTGGAAAAACAATGCCTGCTGTATTGGTCCAGGGCGTAAAGGCCCATGTATTAAACTGTTTCCAGGGTGTCAGCTCTGTAGGCGTTTTAAGCAGCTTTTCATGAAACAGAACTGGCACCGGAATTCGCAGAAAAAAGTGCTACGGAAATCTGCCCACCGCCAACCTGGTTTTGTCTTCGTGACCGGAAAGAAGGCTACGATGTGTCCGTGCCTTTCAGGCTGGTGGATACATGAGCATACTTGGGTTTGAAAAAACGCCGGATGAAGTGATAAAGCGATTGAAAGAACTGGGAAAAGAAAGTTTTGAAGAATATGCCGGAGAATGGAAGCGCAGTGGAAGGCTGATGGAAAAGCAGAGGTTCCAGAAGAAAAAGCTGGTCTGACAAGTGAAGGCAATCCCCTGGCATGTCCCGGCACAGCCGCCGCTGCAGAAGCAGAAGTTCTTACAGTCAGTGAGTTGCTGGCATACTGCCGCAAAGAACAGGGAGAAGCCTTTACTGCCTGGCTTTCAGAAGCTACAAGACTCAGAAAGCCGCCTGGACAAAGGCGAGACCAACTTCCCATCAGCCACCCTTGATTTTATGGAGCAGCTGTTAAACCAGTCAGGGATCTCCGGTCCGGTCATGATCCTTGGCTTTGCACCTCCATTTTATCCGGCTGTAGACAGTGGAAAGAGGGAAAAATTCTTTTTAAAGAGATGAAAAAAGCAGCAGAGAAGGAGAATGTTTCCCTGAAATGCCATGAATATTTCTGCGGCATTTCCGACTTAAGCTACTGTGGCGGAATGGACAAAGAAAAACTGGCTGCCTATGCAGCCCAGACCCCATTATGGGGCAGTGCCTATGCCATGGATATAGAAGCAATGGCGAAATTAAAGATCCCATCCATGCTCTTTGGACCATGGGGGAAAGATATCCATACCCGCTGGGAGCGTGTGAACAAGGCCAGTTTATATGAAAAAACACCGGCTGTATTAAAAAACTTTATCGAACAAATGTTTGATAAATAAATATGTATGTGGTATACTAAAAAGCGCAGGGAGAAATTTTCCCTGCGCTTTTCAGCATTATATTGCCTGGAAAAACCAGGTATAGAAGTGAGTAAATATTTTCAGGAAACAGCAGAAAAAAGGAGTCATACCATGCCAAAGCAGTATATAAAAATACGCGGCGCAAATGAACATAATCTTAAAAATATATCCGTAGATATCCCAAGGAATGAACTGGTGGTTCTTACCGGACTTTCCGGTTCCGGCAAGTCATCTCTGGCGTTTGATACGATCTATGCAGAAGGTCAGAGACGCTATATGGAGTCTCTGTCTTCCTATGCAAGACAGTTCTTAGGACAGATGGAAAAGCCGGAAGTAGAAAGCATCGAAGGCCTTTCTCCGGCCATTTCCATTGACCAGAAATCCACCAACCGAAATCCACGTTCTACAGTGGGAACCGTGACAGAGATCTATGACTATATGCGTCTTCTCTATGCCCGCATCGGTATCCCCCACTGTCCAAAGTGTGGAAGGGAGATCCACAAACAGACCATTGACCAGATGGTAGATCAGATCATGCTATGCCGGAGCGGACCAAGATCCAGCTTTGGCTCCGGTTGTCCGTGGAAGAAAGGGCGAACACGTAAAAGTGCTGGAGCAGGCCAGAAAAAGCGGCTATATGCGTGTGCGCATTGACGGAAATCTGTACGAACTTTCCGAAGAGATCAAATTAGAGAAAAACATTAAGCACAATATTGATATTATTGTAGACCGTCTGGTTGTAAAAGCGGGAATTGAAAACCGTCTGACCGACTCTATTGAGACGGTTATGTCCTTAAGTAACGGCCTGATGACTGTAGATGTGATCGGCGGGGAACCGGTGAATTTCAGCCAGAGTTTTTCCTGCCCGGACTGTGGTATCAGTATTGACGAGGTAGAGCCCCGAAGCTTCTCCTTTAACAACCCATTTGGAGCATGCCCGGAGTGCTTCGGTTTAGGCTATAAGATGGAATTTGACGAGGATCTGATGATCCGGATAAATCCCTTTCCATTTCCCAGGGTGCCATTGTGGTTATGGGATGGCAGTCCTGTACGGACAAAGGAAGCTTTACCAGGCTATCTTAGACGCACTGGCAGAGGAATATCATTTCAGCCTGGATACTCCATTTCAGGATTATCCAAAGGAGATCCACGATATTATCATCTATGGTACCGGCGGTCATGAAGTAAAAGTCCGCTATAAGAGCCAGAGAGGTGAAGGCATCTACGATGTAGCATTTGAGGGCCTGATCGAAAATGTAAACCGCCGCTATAAAGAGACTTTTTCAGAAGCTTCCAAGGCAGAATATGAAACCTATATGCGGATCACCCCATGTCCGGCCTGCAAGGGACAGCGACTGAAAGGAGTCTCTGGCAGTTACAGTAGGCGGTCTGAATATTTACCAGGCTACTAATATGTCCATTGTGAAATTTAAGGAATTTATGGATGGGCTGACGCTGACACCTATGCAGCAGACCATTGGTGCCTCTATTTTAAAGGAGATTAAAGCACGTATCAGTTTCCTTATTGATGTGGGACTGGATTATCTTTCCCTTTCCCGTGCTACAGGCACACTTTCCGGCGGCGAAGCCCAGAGAATCCGTCTGGCTACCCAGATCGGATCCGGTCTGGTGGGAGTAGCCTATATCCTGGATGAGCCAAGTATAGGACTTCACCAGAGAGATAATGATAAATTGTTAAAAACTTTATTGCATCTGCGTGACCTGGGAAACAGCGTTCTGGTAGTAGAACATGACGAAGATACCATGCGTGCAGCAGACTGCATTGTGGATATCGGACCTGGAGCCGGGGAACATGGTGGACAGATCGTTGCAGTGGGAACTGCAGAAGAGATCATGAAAAACCCGGAGTCAATAACCGGTGCCTATCTCAGCGGCCGTCTGCAGATCCCGGTTCCTGATCAGCGCAGAACGCCAACGGGCTGGATCACGGTGCGGGGAGCAGAAGAGAATAACCTGAAAAAGATCGATGTTTCCTTTCCGTTAGGCGTGATGACCTGTGTGACCGGTGTATCCGGTTCCGGTAAAGTTCTCTTGTAAACGAGATCTTATATAAAGCCCTTGCAAAGAAGTTAAACCGCGCAAGGACCATTCCTGGAAAGCATAAATGCATTGAAGGAGTAGAGCAGTTAGATAAGATTATAGCTATTGACCAGTCCCCGATCGGACGTACCCCACGTTCCAATCCGGCTACCTATACCGGTGTATTTGACCTGATCCGGGACCTGTTTGCATCTACAGCAGATGCAAAAGCAAAGGGATACAACAAGCAGATTTAGTTTCAATGTAAAAGGTGGTCGCTGTGAAGCCTGCTCCGGCGATGGTATCATCAAGATTGAGATGCATTTCCTTCCGGATGTATACGTGCCTGTGAAGTCTGCGGCGGAAAGCGCTATAACCGTGAGACACTGGAGGTAAAATACAAAGGAAAGAGCATCTATGATGTCCTGGATATGACAGTAGAAGATGCATTGAAATTCTTTGAAAATGTGCCCTCCATTACCAGAAAGATCCAGACCTTATATGATGTAGGTCTTGGTTATGTCCGTCTGGGACAGCCATCTACCGAACTTTCCGGTGGTGAAGCCCAGCGTATCAAACTTGCTACCGAACTTTCCAAGCGCAGTACCGGAAAGACCATTTATATCCTGGATGAACCTACTACAGGCCTTCATTTTGCCGATGTCCACAAGCTGATCGAGATTCTTCGCCGCCTGTCCGACGGTGGAAATACCGTTGTTGTCATTGAACACAACCTGGATGTGATCAAAACAGCAGACTATATCATCGATATCGGTCCCGAAGCGGCGACAGGGAGGAAACTGTCATTGCCAAAGGAACTCCCGAAGAAGTGGCAGAAAGCCCGGTTCCTATACAGGAAAGTATGTGAAGAAGTATCTGGAACAGTGATCAATAGGAGATCCCGCCTGTTAGCGCAGGCGTAGGATCGTAAATGTGCGGTATTTATAAGTAATAAACGACAACATATTTCAGAAGTCAGAGATATAACAGCAGTAAATAATCCTTGACTTCTGAAATTTTTTTTTTATCTAAAATACTTAGGAACCGAACTAATTACAAAAACACAGGAGTACAGTCATATGGAAACAGGAAAAGTCATTAACCGTATATCTAACCGTCTGCGCCGCAGATCTGCAGCTTTACAGGAAACACTGGGAATGAGCGGGGCGCAGGGAATATTTTAATTTTATTTTAGTGGAAGGACAGAAACATTCTATTTATCAGAAAGATATAGAAAAAGAATTTGGTCTCCGTCCATCTACGGCTACAGAAGTATTAAAGGCCCTGGAAAAGAAAGAACTGATCTGCCGTGTCAGTGAAAAGCAGGATGCCCGTTTAAAACGGATCGAATTACGTCCAAGGCCGAAGAAATCCGTCATCTGATCGCTGCTGAAATAGGCGAGTCGGAAAGCATTTTATTAAAAGGTATTACAGAAGAGGAAAGACAGATCTTTATTGAAATCGGAGAGCGTATGCTTAAAAATCTGGATGAAGCAAATTAATAACGAAAGTTCCCCGTAGATAACAGACAGATATATACATCTGAGGGGAAAAGGAAATACAGAAAGGAAGAAGATCAAAATGGAACATTCAAAAGAAACGGGTACAGACCAGGAACTGATGCGTTCTATGAAGGTGTCAAAAGCAGTAGCCGCCATGGCGATCCAAGTGTGATCAGCAGTCTGGTTACAGTCGTTTATAACATGGCAGATACCTTTTTCGTAGGACAGACAGGAGATGCACTTCAGGTAGCGGCAGTCAGTCTGACAAACCCTATTTTCATTCTCCTTATGGCTTTTGCAATATGTTTGGAATGGGCGGAAGCGCCGTGGCATCCATGGCAATGGGAGAGGGAAAACCCAAAAAAAGTAAAGAACACTACCGCATTTATCACCTATGCCAGTTTAGCAGTAGGCATCATAATTGCAGTTATTTTATTTGCATTTATGTCCCCCATCTTACATATTTTTGGCGCAAATACAGAAACCTATGAATACGCTAAAGGTTACATCCATTACATTGCCTGGGGCGCTCCCTTTATCATCTGGTCTGCGGCAGCCAGCTTTGTAGTCCGGGCAGAAGGTGCCAGTAAAGAAGCTATGATCGGAAGCATGGTGGGAACCATTGCAAATATTGTATTAGACCCCCTGTTTATCTCTGGTCTGCATATGGGAGCTGCCGGTGCGGCTATTGCAACTACCATCGGAAATATCCTGGCAAGTCTGTACTTTGTATTGGTATTTCTTAAAGAGATCCGGTCAGCTGTCCATTCTTCCAAAAGACTTTACTTTAGGAGAAAATATCCCGCAGAGAGTCTGCACTACCGGCTTCCCAACTGCTATCTTTTCTGTTCTCATGAGCGTTTCCACCATTGTAGTCAACCAGATTTTGGTAAAATATGGAAATGCACCGGTGGCAGCCATCGGTATTGTTTTTAAAGCCAATATGTTCATTACTTTCCTGCAAATGGGACTGGCAAACGGAGTACAGCCATTGTTGGGTTACAGCTATGGAGCTGGAAATATCAGCCGCTTCCGGGAAGTAGAACGCTTTACGAAGATCTGCTGCCTGATAGCCGGAGTTGCGGCCACACTGCTGTATTTTGTGGGAAAAGAGCCTATTATCCGCATGTTCATCAGTGATGATGAGGTGGTTTATTATGGGGTAAAGATGCTGATTGCATACATGCTTTCCGGTCCTGTGATCGGCATGCTTTTTGTAAATATGAACTGTATGCAGTCTGTAAATTACGCATTGCCTGCAACCATCCTTTCCGTTATGCGTCAGGGCGTCCTCCTGATCCCGCTGCTTTACATCCTGCAGCTGATCGCAGGATTAGAAGGCGTGATATACGGTCAGGCAATTACAGACTATATCGCGGTGGTCCTTTCAACGGTATTTTGGAGAAATATAAGAAAAAAGCTGTAGGATTTGCCAGAGTGACCTGGATCATTCTACAGCTGAAAAATGAAATCCCAGCGGGCGTCAGATCGCAATCTGCCGTCCGCCATTTTTTCATATAACCGGTGACTGATGGAAAGCACGGTACGTCCGTTTCCGGCTCGGTTTAAAGCAGAAAGAACGGTCTGTTCTGTGTCTGCGTCAAGATTTGCCGTGATCTCATCTAATAAAAGGATGCGGGGGTTGGTTGCAACAGCCTGGCAATGGAAAGCAGCTGCCATTGTCCCTGGGAGAAAAGACCTGGTTTGCAGGGAGTGTTGTAGCCTTCCGGGAAACTGCGTATAACTTCATCCAGTCCTGTAAGACCTGCGGCAGTCTGGGCCTGTTCCAATGTGATATCCGGGTCAAACAAGGTGATCTGGTCCAGGATCGTTCCGGGAACCATGGAAAAATTCTGTTCTACACAGCTGATGATCTTTCGTCTCTGGTTTTCAGAGAGTGCATCGGCAGGCTGTCCGTTAATAAGAACGTTTCCTTTCTGAGGTGTATAAAGTCCTAAAAGCAGTTTAAAAATAGTACTTTTTCCGGCACCGGTACGTCCGGTCAAAGTAACCTGTTCCCCTTCTTTTACAGAAAAACTGAGGGACTGTAGAATATCCGGGTCACTTTCCTCATAACGGAAGGTTACATTCTGAAGTTCTACCGGGCATGCAGCCGGATCCGGTCTGGAAGTGTTTGTTTCCCTAGCTTTGGTACGTTCCGGAAGCTGCAAAAATTCATTGATCCTGTGTACTCCGGCAGCAGCAGACTGAATGGTCTGTATTTCCATACCAATACTTTCAAGAGGTGTAAATACCTGGGTAATATAGGAAATAACAGCGGCAGCAGTACCGGCAGACATTCCGAAAAACAGCTGGACTTCCCCATTTCCAAAAGCAGATAAGATCATAACAATGGCGATGGTAATTGAATTGGAAATAAGGATGACCGGTGAATAAATAGCATCATAAAAATTTGTTTTATCAATTGCCTTATAGCTGTCTTCCAGAAATTTACTGTATTTTTCTTCCATATACATTTCTTTGTGAAGATTGTGAATGGTGCGGATACAGCGCAGTGTCTCCGGTACATGACCAGAGGCTTTTGCAATGGCAGCACGGTTACTTAACTGGGATGCAAGCATGCGTTTTTGTACATGACGGGTGTAGAAAAATACAGCGGGGAGCACAAAAAGCAGCAGAATAGCCAGACCGCGGTTTTCGTAAAGATCACAAAGAAAATACCGCAAAGCTGGCAGGCGTCTGCAAACATGCTGATGATACCGGAAGTAAAAAGTTCCGCTACTGTATCCACATCACCTACAAAACGGGAAGCAATGGCTCCTGAGTCATGGGAAACAAAAGAGTCTGCAGGCAGAAGCTGATCTTCTGGCATAAAACAGTGCGCAGTCCATGCGTAATGCGCTGCCCGAAGATCGTCAAAAGGCTTTCACGCAAAGAGGTGGCAGCATTTGTTAATAAAAGCAGTCCAAAATAGGACAGAGCCAGAGCAAAAGGAAAGGTCTGGCCGGCTGTAAGATAGTCAATGGCTTTTGCCAGTACCAGCGGCGGGAGAAGGGCAAAGACAGCAGATCCCAACACAGCAGCAAATAAAGTTACGCACATTCCCTTATTCTGTTTTACAGTGCGTAAAATAACCTTAAGGACAGAATGTTCTGTTTTCATAGTCAGCAGATCCCCCTTTCAATCGCACTTTCCGTTGGTTTTGCAACGGAATAGTCGGTTTGAAGCTGATATAATTCTCTGTAAGCACTATTATCTTTCAACAGTTTTTTTATGGGAAGAAAATTCTGCTGTTCCATTATCCATCCAGATCACGCCCGTCTGTTTCCGAGAACAGATACAGGCGATGGGAGATGAGAAAGATAATGCTGTCCGGCACCATTTGACGCAGGTGTTCAAACACTTCTACTTCTGTTGTCTTGTCTAAGGCGGAAAATGGATCATCTAAGATCAGGATCGGGCGGGGATGGCCAGTGTACGGGCCAGAGCCAGCCGCTTCTGCTGTCCGCCGGAAAGACGGAGGCCCGTTTCACCGGTTACTGTATCTTCACCCTGAGGCATATGACGTACCTCATCTTCCAGGCATACAGCCTCTAAGTATTTCCACAGATCCTTTTGATCCCCAAGTAAAACATTATTTTTAATGGTATCACTTAACAGATCCGGTTCATGTCCTAAGTATCCCACCAGAGAATTGCGCACATCTGGTGAAAGGGAAGAAAATTCCTTACCGTTAAAGGTGAGGGAGCCGGTGTAAGGATGCTCGCAGAGGAAGATCCGTCCTAATGTGGATTTTCCGCAGGCAACCGAGCCGGTAATACCAATGATCTCACCGGGAGAAGCCTGGAATGTCAGATCTTTGAAAGAGAGCGCTGTTTTCATAGGAAAATCCAAGGAATCTTGCGTTTACCTGTCCAAGGCTGGAAGCTGGCAGAGGTTTGTCTTCTTTTCCTGCTTTCATAAAAGGAAGGATACGCTTCCAGGAAACCTGGGCTTTCTGGATAGCATTAAAAAGCTTGGCTGCATGGGAAGATTTTACAGACAGCCTGGAAAAACAGGAAAGGAAAGCGCTGAAAGCGGCAATATCCCAGGAAGTCCAGCCGGTTCCCATTACATTTTTACTTCCAAAATAAAAGATGAGAAGGACGCCGGTCATGGAATAAGCTTATAAATAGGAGGCAGGGCCGCTACCGGCAGATCCGCACGTACAGAGGCTTTTTCGTAATCAGCCAGGTGGGCTTCATAATCTTTATTTCTCTGGGTCTCACAGCCGTAAATACGGTAGGTAATGGCGTTTTGGATGCGGTCTAAGGTTGCGGCATTTAAACGTCCGGCGCTTTCTTTGCAGGCAGCACCTGTTTTCAGGACAACGACTTTCATCCTTTCTGCGATCACATAGGAAACAGGAGGGAAGATAAGGCACAAAAGAGCCAGTTTCCAGTCGTAGGCGAAAAGCATGAAAACATAGGAAAACAGTGCTACACCTGTATCGAAGATCTCAGTTGTAAATTTACGGATCCCTTCGGAACATGCGTCTACGTCGGATAAAGCTTTTGTCATGGCATTTCCGGTATTGACATTTTTCAGATCGCAGGTATCCGTATGGACCAGGTTGTTATAATACGTCTGTTTCATACTGCGGTTGATGTTGTTGGCGAAGCGGCGCACATACAGACGTTTGATGAAACGGGAGATCTGAACCGTAAAAATGGCAATAAAATAAGCAGATGCCAGTTTCAGCATATCTGAAAAATGGCTTTGGCCTTTCTGGATAAAAAACAGGCACTGTATCATCTGCCTTCAAACCAGGGACGGGCCATAAGTCCAAGATTGTAAATAAGACCGGACACTGTGATAACAGCTAAAATTCCCTTTTGCATGGAAAAATAACTGGTGACATGGTCTGGATGTTTGCATATGGGGGGTGCAGATTGTTTACTCATGTGAGAGTTCTCCTTCCTGTGGTTCTTTTTCCGGAGCCTTTTTTGGGGGCAGTTCTTTATTTAGTATTTCTTTATCTGGTATTTTTTGATCGGTCATTTCTTCGCTGGGGACCCGGGAAAGTTTTTCATTGGTCCATGCCGATACATGGGTAAAGTCTGCTCTCCGTTCTTCCTTGGATTTCCAGTAAAGGATATCCAGGATGCGGCAGAATTCCCTGCGGTCTGCTTCTGAGAGATCAGCAATGAGCCAGTCATAAAAAGCATCTTCAATACTTGCTTTGGAGTTTTTCAGTTCTTCCGCTTTTTCTGTGGCAAAAAGAAGCTGGCTGCGTTTATCTTCAGGATTTGGTTTTCGTACCAGATAGCCCTTTGCTTCCAGGCTTGCAGCCCGGCGGGCAGCGGCTCCTTTGTCGATCTTTAAGGTTTCACGGATTTCTGCTGGGTGATTCCCGGTTTGTGGCGGACCAGATGGATAAAGTCAAATTCAGCTGTGCCGATGCCCTCGGCTTTCATGGTCTGGACTGTAAATTTGGCAGCTTCTCTGGCTATTTTTGTTATTTTACGCTGTGTATCATCCATAGATTTAACGATCCTTCTAAAGAGAAGATGTATATACATCTATATAGTTGATGGTACATCTAAATGTTTGCATTGTCAATACAGGAAGATCTTACAGACCATCTTTAAAAAATAAAAAGCGGTTGACGTTTTTTGAGAATACGTGTACAATAATACGTACATTATTAATAACCTGTTATGAAAATAAAGGCAGGCTTCGATTGACTGAGAGCAAGAGCCACAGGACCTGTATTTTCATAAGATCCGCATAAGCGGCAGCAGCGTATGTTTATACGATACTACAGGTGTTTTACTTTCCGTGAAAAGTGAAAACTTCTGACAGGATCAGTTAATCATCCGTCCCTTAGATCTTAAGGGGCGGATTTTTATATTCACTGATGCATCATGCAAAAGAATGATATAGAAAAAGCGGAAATAACACAGGATCTTACACAGGTAAAAGCATTACATATTTAGGAGGAGAGCAGTATGAAAGGGTACAAAAAGCTTATGGACTTTGTAGCGCTGGTTGAAAAAGCAGTTCTGGCAGCTACCATGATCATGATCCTTGTACTGACAGTAGGAAACGTGTTTTCACGTAAAGTGATCCACCAGTCATGGTCTTTTACAGAGGAACTGGTGGTTGCAATTTTTGTTCTGATCACCCTTATAGGCGCAGCATTGTCTGCAAGAGAGGGAGGTCTGGTAGGTTTAAACTTGGTAACAGAGCGCCTGCCAAAGTCATGTAAAAAGCCAGTGATCATTCTCATCACACTTTTTCCGTGGCTTTTATGGGAATTTTATTCTATTACGGTATGGACAAGGTATTGGCACAGCTTGCCAACCAGAAACGAACCTTCGTATTAAACTGGCCTGAATGGATCTTCTGGTCCTTCGTACCCATTGGTTCCGTGTGCATGGTCCTGCACTTTATTGAGTATTGTGTGGATGAATGTGCAAAACAAACGCAGCAGAAAAGAATGATATGAAAAGGAGGATAAATAAATG
>ENA-OQJH01001080-OQJH01001080.1-human-gut-metagenome-genome-assembly--contig:-NODE-1080-length-12451-cov-1.765823_pt1 | contig 12451 bp, 14 predicted proteins | sample MGYA00242597_ERZ504763 | MGnify/ENA primary metagenome ERZ504763 (study PRJEB26092, sample SAMD00036359) | human gut metagenome | host: Homo sapiens | study: EMG produced TPA metagenomics assembly of... | reverse complement strand
CGCCTTAGAGCAAGTTCAAGTTGCGGATGAGCAGCTTGGACGCAGTGAAACGAAGCATTTTATAGATTACGGGGAGGAGGGTTCGTCTGTTTATTTTTCAAACTCTGCAAATCAGAAATTCTCTTACTTCCTCTTGATTTTTACTAAATTTTGCGGTAAACTTTTACCAGATGGAGCAAACGACAATTATCGTTGCCATCTGATGAAAGAAACTGTTAAATTTATAAAGTATTTAAGAGGAGTTTTTGGGATGAATATTTTATTAGCAGGGGGAGCTGGCTACATTGGTTCTCATACAGCAGTGGAATTATTAACAGCAGGACATGACGTAGTTATCGTAGACAATTACTGTAATAGCTGTGCAGAAGCAGTGAATCGTGTTGAAGAAGTTTCTGGTAAGAAAGTTGTTTCTTATGAGGCAGATGTAAAAGATAAAGTAGCTATGGCAAAGATTTTTGCAGAGAATAAGATTGACTGTGTTATTCATTTCGCAGGTCTTAAAGCAGTTGGTGAGTCTGTTCAGAAACCAATCGAATATTACAGAAATAATATTGATACAACCCTTACTTTATTAGAGTGTATGAAAGAAGCAGGAGTAAAGAAGTTCGTATTCTCATCTTCCGCAACAGTTTATGGTGAGGAGAATGATATTCCTTACATTGAGACAATGAAGAGAGGTAGCTGTTCTAACCCTTATGGATGGACAAAGGTTATGATGGAGGAGATTCTTGAAGATGCAGCGAAAGCTGACGAGGAACTTACAGTAGTTCTTCTTCGTTACTTTAACCCAATCGGAGCACATGAATCTGGAAGAATGGGTGAAGATCCACAGGGTATTCCTAACAACCTGATGCCATATATCGCACAGGTAGCAGTAGGAAGAAGAAATCATCTGACTGTTTATGGCGGAGATTATCCTACAAAGGATGGAACATGCCGTCGTGATTATATCCATGTAATGGATCTGGCAAATGGTCATTTAAAGGCAGTAGAATTACGCTGCACAGCATAAAGGTGTGGAAGTATTTAACTTAGGAACAGGTACACCTTACAGTGTATTAGAGATCATCCATGCATTTGAATCTGCAAATGACATTAAGATTAAGTATGAGATTGGTGACAGAAGAGCTGGTGATCTTCAGAATTCTGGGCAAATGCAGAAAAGGCAGAGAAGATTCTTGGATGGAAGACTCAGAGAACATTAGAGGATATGTGCAGAGATACATGGAATTGGCAGAAGAATAATCCTCAGGGATATAATAAATAGGAATTTGCCGCAGGCAAAGAGACGCCCCCGAAGAGAGTCTAACCCCTATATTTGTGACTTTAGTTGCTGCGGTTTGAATGCTCGCATCCAAACCTTGCTCCGAGGCCACAATATAGGGGTTAGACTCTCTTCGAGGGCTGCATTTTGGCTGGGGAGGAAATTGCTATTTATTGTTGTAGTATGCTGAAAACATATTAAAACAGATGCATGTATGATCTATTCATCCTGACTTCTTTCCTAAATCTTTCCACTAATTTGACCGGGCAGCCAGGAAACAGAAGTCCGAAAATCATAAATATAGATGATTTGATTCTCAGACTTCGTCTGTCTGCTCACCCACCCCGGCAAATTAGTATTTAATTTAATGTTTTTGATTTTAGAAAGTAGCGGTCTACGATGATCAGAATAGAGATGGCAATGATGGAGAGAAGGTTCTCGACTGCAGTAGTATGCTCGATGATCATATGTCGTGCGATTACGAACATGAGAACTTCTAACATTGTATCTTTTCGTGGTTTGCATAAGAGTTTGAAAAATTCGATGCCGATAACGATATCAAACACGCTTGCCATGTATTCAAGGAAGGAACCGGATTCCGTACGGGTATGCAGGAATTCTTTAAATGGTTCCCATAAGGAAGCAATAGCGATTACGATGGCGATGAGAACGATCGCGGCCATGATATGTTCTAACCATTCGCTTAAGTTTGTGTAACCCTGCTTCAGTTTCTCTAGTTTTTCTGTCATAATGTTCCTCCAATGTACATTATCCAAAAAATAACCTCCATTTGATGTAAATGTACTCTCGAAGTCTTTCTTACAAAATCAAGCACAAAAAGATTCCGAGAATATGTGTAAAATAACTGAAAACTTATAGTAATAATCCCAAAAACTATCATAACATAAGTTTGTTTGCAGGTCACTTAAAAATGCAAGAAAAAATAAAAAAATCATTTTTTACTTTGCGTTTTGGAAGGAAAAGGAATAAAATAGATGATAAATTTATCACTTTTAATGTTAAAAGTGCAGAACTGTGAATGAGAAAGTGTCTTGTTATGTTAGGTCATGTGTTGTATGATGCATGAAGGAAAAATTGTTTTAAATATTGCTGGGAGGAAAAGAAAAAACTTACCGTAGAAGATTTGCTTCGTAAATTTGAAGTAGTTGCCGGAGAAGAATTTAGCAGTGATAAAGCACTATTAGCGAAGAAAGTATTTTTTCTAAACAGAGAAACGGAGATACACAAGAGTGAAAGAATTAATAAATTTACAGTTGATGATGTTTGCCCTGATTATTATTGGGTTGATTTTGAAAAGACCAAAGTGATTGGCAAGGAAGGACAGAAAAGCATGACGAATCTTGTTATTGACCTTATTTTGCCATGTAATATTATCTTTTCTTTTATGATAAAGTTTTCATCGAAAATTGCGCAGGACTTTATGGTAATTCTGATCATTTCTATATTAATTCAGGTGTTTTGTGTTATCTTAGGCAGTGTATTATATAATAAATGTTCTGTAAAAAGAAAGAAATGCCTGCGTTATGCAACCATTTGCTCGAATGCAGGTTTTCTTTGGCAACCCAATCGCACAGGTGTATATGGAATGATGGGCCTTACGTTGGCTTCTATCTATCTGATTCCGCAGAGAATCATGATGTGGTCAGAAGGTGTTTCTGTATTTACGGAAGCACCGACGAAAAAGGAAATGTTAAAAAAGATATTTAGTCATCCATGTATCATTGCCTGCGAGATCGGAGTAGTTTTAATGTTGACCGGATGGCGGCCGCCACATTTCTTACAGGAAACGATTACTTCGATAAGTAACTGTAATACGGCAATGTCCATGCTTGTAATTGGAATGATACTTGCCGATGCCGATCCAAGGACTCTGGTGATAAAGACGTGCTTTTCTACAGTGTGGTTCGTTTGATAATTATTCCGTTCTGTGTATTTCTTCCATGCTGGATGTTGCGTATGGACAGTCTTGTTAAAGGTGTCAGTGTACTTCTTGCAGCAATGCCGGCTGGAGCGACCACAACGATACTTGCTTCTAAATATGACTGTGAAGAAGAATTTTCTGTAAAACTCGTTGTGTTTTCCACAGCTGCTTCACTAATCACCACTCCAATATGGAGCCTGATATTAATGAAAATTTGATTGTAGATTTCGTCTATATCAAATATATAAATCAAAAATTGTATATTTTGTAAAGAAAATCCTACTTTTTCTGAATATTATTGTGATATAATACATTGCAATTTTATATCTTAGTATAGAATAGTAAAAAGAAAGTGAGGGTTTATTTTCTCCTTGTAATTATATGGAAGAGAATATCTCTTAGTTTTGTGATTAAGGATAAATTACAGATAGGTTACAGATAAATTACATAGAAGGGAAAAGAGAATGCTAGTAATAGATTTTCACTCTCATATTTTGCCGGGGATAGATGATGGGAGTCGTAATGTTGAAAAATCATTGGGGATGCTGCAAATCTCGGCTTCACAAGGTGTAGATATTATAGCGGCTACGTCTCATTTTTATGCTACAGAAGATAGGATTTCTTCATTTCTGGACAGAAGGCAGAATGCTTTTGAAGAATTAAAGCAGTGTTTGACAGAAAAAGATGAATATCCTGAGATTGTAGTAGGGGCGGAAGTGGCTTTTTTTCGGGCATAAGTCGAGCAGAGCGTCTAGAAGATTTGACATATCAGGGTACTGATTTGCTTCTTTTAGAGATGCCGTTTTCTCCATGGACGAAGGCGGATATAGATGAAATCAAATATATATTAGAACGACGCAGAATGAAAGTTTTGCTGGCTCATTTAGAGAGATTTTTAACAATCCCGGGGAATAAAAAGAAGATATATGAATTGTTGGAACTTCCTGTTTATGTTCAGATTAATGCAGAGAGTTTTGAACAGTGGGGGGAACGAAGACAGATTTTTAAAATGCTTAAGAAGAAGGGTATGATTTTTTAGGAAGTGATTGTCACGGTGTTCATCATAGGGCACCGAATCTCATAAAAGGTCGTAATGCTTTGGAAAAGAAGATGGGAAAGGCTTTTATGGATGAGATGGATGCACAGGCCCTTTATTTACTAAATAGGGAGGAAAGGTAAATGTCAAAAAAGATTTCGATTGTTATAAGTGTTATTTTGTTTATAATACTCATGGTACTTATTGTGTGTGAGAAGATGAATCCGGAAGCTGGGACCGCATTAATTCATAGCATTTTTAATGATAGGGGTGTTTTAAATGAAAAGAAAGCATTACGCAAAGGGAGAAAAAGTAAAGCTTTACAAAAAGTTTTCTTTAGTAGTGCTGGTATTTGCGGTAATCTGTATTGCGATAGTTGGTGTTGCAACGGTTTTGCCTGAACATAATAATAGTAAGAAAAAAGTGGATCAAGAACAGAGTACAGCAGAGTTGGATAAAGATATTGTGACGATTAACGGTGTGAAGTGTAAGCCGAATTGGGATGTAAAGACGTATCTTTATATTGGAGAAGACAGCAGAGGTATTAAGAAAAGAAATTCCGAGACAAACGGAACTGGACAGAGTGATGTTTTGGAGTTGATTGTTTTAAATACAAAGGAGAATACCTATTATAAGCTTCCGATTAATCGTGATTCGATAACCGATGTGAAGTCTCTTGATGAAGATGGCTCTTATTTGGCAACGACAAAGGTACAGATCGCTTTTGCTCATGCAAATGGGGATGGCATGGAATCTAGTTGTGAGAATACAGTTGATGCAGTATCTGATATGCTTTATGGAATTAAGATAGATGGATATATTGCGATGAATATTGATGCGATTAAGGTTATTAATCATCTTGCGGGCGGAGTGCCTGTTACAATAGAGGATGATTTTTCTCAATCGGATTCTTCACTGAAGATGGGAGAGACGGTTACTCTTACGGATGACCAGGCATTACATTATGTTCATGATCGTATGAATGTAGGTGACGGAACGAATGTTTGTCGTATGCGAAGACAGAAGGAATATATCGACGCACTCTATCCGATTTTTAAGAATAAGTTGAAAAGTGATAGTGGGTTTATCAATACTTTTTATAATGATCTAAGTGACTATATGGTAACAGATATGAGTGTTGGAGAGATGGGTAATCTTGCGAATACCATTATTATGAGTGAAGATAAAGGTGAGTTATCTATAGATGGAACCAATGCGCTAGACAGGCTTGGGTTTAATGCATTTACTGTGGATAAAACTAGTCTGGGTGATGTTGCAATGAAGTTATTTTTTAAAAAAGCAGAATAAATAAGAGGAACGAGGGGAAAAATGAGTCTGATTAATAAACAAGAAGAAAACAGTCCGGAATTTGAAGTGATTAAAGGCGGAAGAACTATTTCACCGATGAATTTTCGGAAGGAATGGATGATGAAGCAGAAATTGATTTAGTAGAGATTGGCTGGACCTTATTAGATAAGTTACATTATATCGTATTGAGCTTTCTTATCGGGGCGGTATTGTTTAATGCGATTTCTTATTTTTGTATCGAGCTACATATAAGTCTACAGCGAAGATGTATGTTGTATCTGCGTCTAAGAATTCAGTGGTAGATTTAGACGCTTTAAATATTGGTACATCTCTTACAGCGGATTATGAGCAGTTGATGTTAAGTTATCCGGTTCTTGAACAGGTAATTAATAAACTGAATTTAGATATGGATTCTGATGAGTTGGCTAAGATGATTACTCTGGATAATCCGCAGGATACTCGAATTTTGAATATTGATGTCATAAGTACAGATCCGAAAGAGGCAAGAGATATTGCCAACACATTAATGGAAATATCGGTAGATTATTTGCCGAAGACAATGAGTACGAATGCACCGAATATGGCGCAGAAGGCAAAGCTTCCTGACACACAGGATGGTCCAAGTTATATGAAGTTTACTTTAATTGGAGCATTCCTTGGAGCATTCCTTTACTGTTTATATATCGTTATCAAATATTTGATGGATGATACGATTCACACAGCAGAAGATATGGAAAAATATTTTGATATCGTACCTTTAGCAGTTATTCCTGATATTGAAGCATTACAAGAATTAAAGGAATATAAAAAGGCAGCAGGAAAGGAAAAGTAAATAATGAAGAAGTTAAATTTAACAATAGAGGATATGCCGTATGCGGCAGAAGAAGCGTTAAATCGTTTAAGAGTAAATATAAAGTTTTGTGGAAAGAATACAAAAAAGATATTGATTACAAGTAGTGTTCCTAATGAAGGAAAAAGTACAGTGTCTGTTCATTTATGGAAGCTTTTGGCAGAAGCTGGTTTTCCTACAGTATTGGTAGATGTAGATTTACGTAAGTCAGAGCATAATACCATTTTGAAGATGCAAGGTGTTGAAGAGGGAATTAATCATTATCTCTCCGGAATGGCGGAATATGAGGATGTTGTTTATGAAACAAATATTCCGAATGGACATTGGGTTCCGATTGCGGAACTGTTAGAGAATCCATCCGCTTTATTAGAAGATCCAAGGTTAGAAGAACTTTTGAATCGTTTATCAGAAGATTATAGATATGTGATTATTGATACACCACCTCTGGATAATATTTCAGATGGTGCGTTAATTGCAAGTATGAGTGATGGAGCGGTCTTAGTAGTGCGTTGCGCAGAGACTCCTAAAAATATTGTTAAACAGTCCCTGCAGCAGATAGACCGAGTAGGATGTCCTCTCCTTGGTGTGGTATTGAACCGTGCAGAGGTAAAAGGTGGAGCATTCCAGAAGTATTATGGTCGTTATGGTAAGTATACGAAGTATGGGTCTTATTATGGACCAGATGAGAAAAAAAATAGATAAGCTAATAATACTTAATTAAATATATTGTATATTTAATAAGTATTTATTATAATTTAGTACATAAACCTGTCGTTGGCAAAAAAAGGTTTTTTGTCAAAAGGAGGCAAATAAATTATGAAAACTATGAAAAAAGTAGCAGCAGTTCTTCTTGCAGTTATGCTTATGGCACCTGCAGCAGTAAACGCTGCAGCACCATCAGCAACTAAGGCAACTATCGCAGGACAGAAAGCAGCTGTATCTACAGTATATACAGGAAAAGCTCAGTTACCAGCTACAGTTACAATTAATGGAAAGACATTAATCGCTGGTCAGGATTTCGTTTATGTAAACGCTGCAGCAAAGACTGATGCTGGAACATACACAGTATCAATCAAAGGTATTGGAGCTTTCGAAGGAACTGCTACAGTAACATACACAGTAAACAAAGCTGCTGCTGCAACAAAGACAACTAAAGTTGCAGCTAAGAAAGCTTACAAAGCTTCTTCTTTAAAGAAAAAAGCTAAGAAATTCAGCGTAAAAGTTGCTGGTGCTACTTACACAGTAAAAGGTAAAAAAGCTAAAAAGTATATCAAAGTAAGCAAAAAAGGTAAAGTTACAGTTAAAAAAGGTATCAAGAAAGGTACTTACAAAATTGTAATCAAAGTTAAAGCTACTAAGAATACTAAAGCTGGTAAAAAAGTAGTTAAAATCGTTATCAAATAATTAAATTAAAATAGTTAGTTTTAAGGCATCCTGGCCACGAAGGATGTCTTTCTTTTTTATAGAACAAAGATTGACAAAATAATTTTTCTTATATACAATATTTAAGATATTTACAGGATTGTGAAGGCTTTTTTGATGGAGCTATGGAGCAATTCTTAAAGATAAAGTAGAGTTATGAAGGTAGCCTGTGAGAATTGGTATTGGTCAGGGGAAGCCGGAAAGGAAGAAGTTATGTTTGAAAGTTAGAGAGAAGCTGGTTTAATGTGCTGCTTTTTGATCTGTTTAAGATGAAGACAAAGATTCCAGAGGATTTTAGTGGGGTTATGGCGCACACAGGATAAGCGTGTAAGAAAGCTTGTAAAACGAGCGTATGAGATTCCATTTACAGGAAGAGATTTGATGAGGCTGGAGTGAAGCCGGAGGATATTCGTACAGGATGATCTGTCTAAGCTTCCGTTACTTACGAAGGATGAGCTTCGTGCATGGATGAATGAGGAGGCGAAGGATCCGAAGTATGATTGCTGGTTCCATGATACAACGAGTGGTTCTTCAGGAATTCCTCTGATGTTACTTGTTTCTCCGAAAGAGAAGGCATATAATATGGCGAACTGGTTCCGAGTTATGATGTGTGCTGGTTATAATCCATTTAAAGGCAAGACAATGAGTCGTAAGAGTGCCATAGTATTTCCGGAGGCAGTGATACATTTTTACAGCATTTTGGGATTCTTCGTCGTGGCTTTGTCGATCAGTATGCGCCGGAGCCGGAGATTGTGAAGCAGATTAATGCTTATAAGCCAGACTTTTTATATATGAATAAGAGTGAATTTATGCGTATTTGTCTGTACTGTAAACAGAATCATGTGGAGCTTGAGAAGCCGAAATTTTACTGTCCTACCGGAGAGAAGATAGACGATACAGCAAGAAAGCTCTTTGCGGAGATTCTTGGACCAGGAATTATTGATTCTTATGGAACTGCAGAGACTGGTGCGGCGATGGTACGGCTTTTTGATAATAAAGAATATACGGTCCATAATGATTCTTTTGTGGTAAATATTTACGATGAAAAGAATCGTCCGGCGAAAGAGGGTAATATTGTAGTTACACCACTTTATAAAACGGATTTACCACTTATTAATTATGCGATTGGAGACAGAGGAACCTGCGAGGTTCGGGATGGTGTCCGCTATATCACAAGTGTACAGGGAAGAATGAATGACTTTTTCCGTTATGAGACAGGAGAAGTGACTACTTCTTTGAAATTGCCCCGATCATTGCCCACTGTGAAGATATACTTCAGATGCGTTTTATTCAGGAAACGTATCATAAGATTCATATTCAGTGTGTACATAATAAGGCGGAGTCTAAGCTGAGTAAGGAAGAAGTCGAGAAAGATATGACTGCAAAGTTAAATGCGAAGTTCAAGCATCCGTTTGAGATTGTATATGAGTGGATGGATTCTATTCCACCGGATAAGAATGGTAAGCTTCGTATGATCGTATGTAAGGTACAGGATTAATGGAAGTATTTAATAGCAATAATGGATTACAACAGGTATCTGACAGAGAAACCAACAGGATAATTATTAGATGGAGGGCAGATCATGGCAGGAAAGAATAAAGATGCCTCTTTGAATAAAAGAGCCTTTACCTCAGGATTTTTCTTTATCCTGGCACAGCTTTTTGCAAGAGGGCTGACCTTTGCTGTAACTCCGATCTATTCCAGGTTATTGACACAGGCGCAGTATGGTATAGTCCGTACGTACGAATCCTGGTTACTGATCGCATATACGGTCATGTCATTATGTCTTTGGAGAAGTGTGGATGTAGCAAAGAATGATTTGAAGAGGATTATAATGGATATGTATCAAGCGTACATACATTATCTTACATCGCAATCGCATTTTTCTTTGGAATCTGCATGATCTTTAAGACGCAGGTACAGGACTTCTGCCAGATGGATGATTTGATGTTTTATTCTTGTTTCCTCTATGTATTTACTTATACAAGTATGCTCTATGTACAGCGAAGAGATAAACAGGTTCTTAAATATAAGTTTAGTACGATGGCAACCTTGCTTACGATCGTGCCGGGAACCTTCCTTTCAATCTGGCTTATTTACCGAGGCCGGGTGCAGGGACTCGTTGATCAGCTTGTTGACCGGCGTGTTATCGGCTACTATGTTCCACAGATTATCGGAGGGGCGATCGTTGCTATTGTTATCTGGACACAGGGTAAGAAGTTTATCAATTTAAAATATTGGAAATACGGACTGGCATTCAGCCTTCCACTTATACCGGAAGCATTGTCGATCCAGATTATGAATCAGTCAGACAAGATTATGATTCAGAAAATGATCAGCAATGAAGCGGCAGGAATCTTTGCACTTGCGACAACGATTTCTTTTATCATATGGATTCTTGAGGATTCGGTATGGAATGCATGGATTCCATGCTTTATGCCAAAATATCACAGGGGGAAGAAAAAGAAGTTGCGAAACCATGGACATCGGTTATGCATATGTTTGGAATTCTTTCCTGGGTGATCGTTATGCTCGCACCGGAAGCAATCGCCATTCTTGGCCCGGCAAAGTACAGGCCGGCAGTATGGCTCATTGCTCCAATGGTATCAGGAACCTTGTTCCGTTTCTATAGTTACAGCTATTCTGCTCTCCAGAATTATTACAAGAGAACCCAGTATGTAGCAGCCGGAACAATTGGAACGATGGTATTAAATGTTATTTTAAATTATGTATGTATCCTGAATTTTGGTTATATGGCGGCTGCCTATACGACAGCGTTCAGTTATATCATACTTCTGCTCGTGCAGGGAATTCTTGAGCATAAAATCACAGGAATGGTTATTGTTCCACTTCGTAAAACGCTTCTTATCGCAGTGGTATACGGTGCGATCAACCTGTTGTCTATGAATCTTTATAAAGTATCATGGTATTTCCGATATGCTGTATTGATTCTTGTGGTAGCAGCAGCTGCAATCGCGTTAAGAAAACAGATGGCAGCAGTATTGAAAATGTTTAAAAGACGAAAATAAATACGAAAATAAAAAAAACAATAGCATAGATCTGTAAAGATAGTCGCTGCGAGCCAAATGCCTGTCTGGCATTTGTTCTTGCTCCGACATTACAGATCTATGCTATTTGTTTTATTTTCGTATTTATTTCTGACTTTGATAAATTGGAGGGATGATTTTTACCGGTATTTTTACCATGTACCTTTGATAAATCGAGGTAGGTATTACGGATAGAGCAAAAAAGAAGCGTTTAGCGCAACGGAACAAAATGAAAACACAAAATTATTCCTTCTTTTTTGCTTATCATCTTCTACTCCACTACGATTTCTACTTTATCCATGGCCTCGAAGAGCAGTTTCTGGGCATCTTCTAAGGTTTCTCCTGTGGTGATGATATGTCCGATACGATGTGGTCCTACGTGGAACTTATGTACTTCATCGCCCGGCTGATAATCGAATTGAACTTCATAAATATTATCATTTGGTTCATTGTGGTCTGTTTGGGACTTGATGATTCCGTCTTTATCACTCATGAGAAGATGGCTGGCATTTGGTACAAATGGTTTGTCAAATGTGAAGGCAGGATCTTCGCCAAGAGCAGTTTTTAAAATCTTTTCGTAGTAATCAAATCCGTAGTAAATAGATGTTAGCTCAGCAAGGCAGGTAGCGCCGCAGCGTCCGCCGAGTTCTAAGACGTAAGTTTTGTTGTCTTTTAAGATGAAATCGGCATTGATAGCACAGTTGTCAAGCTGCATTGCTTTTACTGCGCCGCGAAGCTGTGCTTTGGCATCTTCGATGACATCTTCGCTTAAGTTATATGGTGCAAAGTGTCCGATTGGTACGCCGGTGTCTCCATGGAAAACATAATCTCCATGAGGAAGGATAAACTGTACTTCTCCGTTGTATACGAATGCTTGTGCTCCGAATTCTTCGCCTTCTACAAATTCTTCGATCAAGAAGTAATCTTTTCTTGTGTTTTCTTTTACATACTGCATAGCAGAGTCAAATTCTTCATAGGAATCTACACGAGTGATTCCGCGGCTGCCTGAGGAGTCTACAGACTTGAAAATCAGTGGGAATTCCAGTCCTTCGATTGTCTTTTTAATATCCGAATCTGTGAAGAGAACCTGGCGGAAGCGGGCAGTACGGACACCGTATTCTTCGTATTTGGTCTTCATAAGCATCTTGTCTACTGCAATCTGAGCGGCTTCATAGGAAAGACCGGCAAGTCCCATAGCATCGCAGACTTTACCGATTGTGATAACACACACGTCAGTTCCAGTTGTGATGATACCGTCAATCTGTTCTTCTTTTGCGATTTCAAGAATCTTTTCATCATCGACGGTGTTCTCATAATATACTTTGTCAGCTAACTCAAATCCAGGATAGTTTCCAGGAATGCTGACTACGATAGTGTATAATCCTAATTTCTTTGCTGTTTTAATTAAAGGAACCTGGTAGATGCCAGCTCCGAGAATCATAATTTTCTTCATGATGACTTACCTCCTGATTGATTATGTGTACTCTCGGAGTCTTTCTTGCACTTGCTTTTGTGGCTGATTTTCCGCCAGTCGCACCCGAATTTCATCAACGTACGCACCGCGTACGCCTCAAAAATTTGG